>PPYF01307524.1_pt1 | contig 15356 bp, 10 predicted proteins | sample 1559871 | NCBI WGS metagenome assembly PPYF01 (sample SAMN08240021, study PRJNA423297) | Human gut metagenome, whole genome shotgun sequencing project. | reverse complement strand
TCAATTGGCATTTTCACTAATATTTACGCCCGCTTTTTGACACTTTGAAATGATGGGCTTAAGTTGATGACATTACCCTCCGGACGGAACTGAAGTGCTGCGCCGCCCGAGGCAGTCAGCAGAACACCGAAAAAGCCGAATGCACAGCCGAGAAGCTTTGGCACTGTCAGTCGATCCTGCCTGCAAAACAGACCGCTTGTCAGAATGATCAGAAATACACACAGCTGGTCAAGCAGGGCTCCTGTGCTTCCCGCCACATGGGACAGACCGATATAAGTACAGGCATATTGAAGCGTGGTTCCGAACAGAGCATATAGCACGATCAGTGCAACGTCCTGCATGCTGCAGAGCCTGCTTTGTGCAGGTGCTGCGCTCCGGCAGACCAGGAAAACGGAGCAGGTGATCAAACCGGAACAGAAAAAGCGGATCCCGGCAAGGAGCATTTTTGCAATATCGTCATCCGGAAGAATCCGGAATTCCTGCATGCACATTTTTACGAGCGGGAAGGCACAACCCCACAGGAAGGTGTAAAATACGGCCAGTGCTGCAACATACTTTTTCTGCGATAAAATGGGTCGTTTCATGCCGCGCGGAAACCTCAGCTTTCGAGGATCTGGCCAATCATCTGATCGACCATGGCCAGACAACGAGGCAGATGAAACGGCCCTTTAAAGGTCGAGCCCTTACACGCAGGCTCTGTGGGCCTGCCGTCACGGCGCAGATAGCCGTACCATTCGCCGTACTGTGGGTCGCTGAAGTGTGCCCTGCAGTATTCCATCGTCTGATAGAACCGCTCCAGATAAATCTCCTTTCCGGTATCACGATACAGCATCAGCGAGGAAATCAAAAGTTCGTTGTGCGGCCACCAGAGCTTCATATCGTGTTCATACGCTTCAGGCGGACGGCCGAGGCAGTCGACAAAGTAAAGCAGGCCTCCATAGGTCTGATCCCATCCGGCTTCCATCGCCCAGTTGAAGATTTCCTCCGCTTTTGCGGTCAGACGGCGGTCCTTTGTTTTTTTTGCGTGCTCCAGCAAAAACCAGACGCATTCTACATCATGACCAGGATTGACAACTCGCCCTTCCGTAATATCCAGTCTCGCGCTGCCGTCTGGTGCCGTATTTTCCAGAATGCAGTGCAGCTCCGGGTGAACGTGGTATCGGAATATCTCGTCTACACATGCCTGCGCGCGCTTGTCATACAGCGCTTTCCGCTCCGGGTCCACGCGCGCCAGAACGCCTGCGACGTTCAGCAGGATCATGGGCGTGCCGAACGCGCGGCTGGATCTGGTTTCCGGGACCGTTTTGGGGCCAAGTCCTGTCGGATCCTTCATTCCATGGGAAAGATCCCAGTACAGATCAAAGGCGCGTCTTGCCCGGTCCAGATACGCCTGTTCTCCTGTCAGACCGAAATACTCCGCGTTTGCAAGAGCATAAAACGCTTCGGAGAAGCAGTAGCGGCGCTGACGCAGAGGCTTTCCGTCTGCCGTAACGGTAAAATACATCCGGTTTCCGGCCTCATGATGGATGCAGTGCGCTTCCATGAAGTCCAAGCAGTTTTTGGATGCCTGCATCCAGTCGCTGCGTTTTCCGTAGATATGACACAGATACGCGAAGATCCACGCGCATCTGCCCTGCATCCATACGCTCTTGTCGGTGGAAAAAATGCTGCCTTTGCGGTCAAGGCAGGTATAGACGCCGCCGTGGACGGGATCTATCCCGTTTTTCAGCCAGAAATCGATGCACCGGCCCAGCTCCTGCCGGACATAGTTCTGTGTGTTTTGAAGCATTTGTCTATCCATTATGGACGGCCTCCCGGTCAGTTCAGATATGATAATACGCCCGGTAAAGCTGATTGAGATTTCGGGCAGACGGATAAATCGATTGCGGACTCATAAAATGCGGGAACTCAAAGGTGATGATCTTCTCGGCATAGGTCTGGTGCAGGGCCAGACGCTGCTTGAGGATCGGGAAGGGAATCGGATAGTACACTTTTCGCACATCGCGCTCAAATGTTTCGGCGTTCACCCAGTGGTGGATCTGATAAGCGGCGCACAGCTGCGCGGTCAGCTCGTAAAACTCGCGCATTTGCGCGCTTGGGGCAGTACCGTCCTGAAAGGCGCAGATATCGATGTCCTTCCCACCCTGATAAAACAGGCGATCCCATTCCTGAGCATGCTGCTGCGGCGTAAAAGGCGCGTCAGGACAGGTAAGTACTGTTTTGAAGAATGGACTGATCATGACGGATTTCTCCGGCGTCGCATCCTTGCACAAGGCGGATAGACCCTGTAGGATCTGCGCCATATTCAGATCACCGCAGCAATTTTCCTGCGGAATATACCAGCCCTTGAAGGACGGGATCTGCCCATAGCGCTGCCGGATCTCTTCTACAAAGGGTTTGTTCTTTTTCAGCTCTCCGGCTGCGTCTCCGTGATTCCAGTCCAGATTGGAGATATACAGCCCAAAAAACACATCCATGCCGCGGCTTGCCGCTTCCGAAAGGATCAGACCGGCAAAATCGTCACGGTGCTGTGTCTGAAAGGTACTGGAGGGGAAGATCGTTTTATCTTCGAATCCGCCGCGGATGAAGATCAGCGTGTCGATCCCGACTTCCGCCATATGATTTAATTCGGCTTTCCATTGTTCCGCCGTCCAGTTGGACGAAGGAATGTCATAAGTGATCTCGTCGATAAAGCTTCCTGTGATCGGTGCTTTGTGTGTTGCCATATAAATTCTCCTACTGCTGCATGGTGTTCATATAATCCTGCGGCGTTTCTGCCCGACGAAGAGGGCGGCGTAAAGCAGGGGCACGCGGGCAGCGCCCTCACAGCGCCGGCAGGCCGCCTGCCTCATCTGATGTATCTGTCAGCTGCAGCTTATATGCTTTTCGGAACTTGTCCGGACTGATCAGCGAATACCGCTTGAAGGCGAGACTGAAGGAGTGGGCAGAGCTGTAATTCAGCTGTTCTGCGATCTCCTGTATGGACATGTTGCTGTTTTTCAGCAGTGCCTCAGCAGAGCGCATTTTCTTTTCTGTCAGATAATCCTTGATCGTGATATCCATTTTTTCCCTGAACAGATGGGATAAATAGTATTCGCTGTATGACAGTTCGTCTGCGATGGTTTTGATATTGGTGATGGACATGTATTCCCGGTCAATATAGCGAAGCACGCGATAGACGGCAAAGTTCGACATTGCGCTGCTGACCCTGTTGTGACGGACGCTGCTCTCCTTTTCCAAAATTCGATAAAAAGAGATCAGGATCTGTGAAAAATAAAAGTTCACCATATCATTGCTTTGTTCATCGCGGATATAAAATTCATTCATCAGCTGCTGACAGAGCAGGCGGATATTGCCGTCGTCTTCCGTGATGACGCTTTGGAGATGCTCTGTTTTTTTCAGATACGCGCGATTGCTTTCATATGCTTCGTTCGGGATAAAACCGATGCAGATGTACCGGAAGTTTTCGTTTGGATCGGCCTCGATCCGGTGCGGCAGGCCTTTTTTGATATAGTGGACCTGCCCGCCGAGCATCTCCTCACACCTGGTTCCGGAATAGATCTTTGCTTTCCCGGAAACGGCGTATGTCAGCTCATCGCACTCCTGGATGTGCGTAGTGATCTCACCGCTGCGTACGACGGAAAGCTCTGAAACCTGAAAGAGCTTTCCGGCTGGGACGCACAACTGTTTGTTGAAGAACAGATTGTCATATGCAAAGAGCTTACTGGTGATCTGCATGGTTCCTCCATCATTTCCAGTTCGTTTCCCTGTAGACAGGCTAACGGGTGCACATGGTCATTCCTTTACGGCACCTGTTGTGATCCCGCCGAACAGCATACGCTGGCAGAAAATATAAATGATCAGGATCGGCAGCATAACGACGATAAAGGCGGTTGAAAGCATCGGGATCTGAGAGCCGTAGTTGCTGCTACAAAACTTCATGAGTGACGTTGATACGACCTGAAGCTTCACGCTCGGCATATACAGATACGGGATATACATGTCGTTATAGATCGCAACGATTTTCAGGATCACAACGGTCATGGTCGCGGGCTTCAGCAGAGGGAAAATGATTCGTGTAAAGATCTGAAAAAACGAGCCGCCGTCGATCATGACGCTTTCGTCCAACGAGCGCGGAATGTTATCGATTGCCTGCTGGTACAGGATGACCTGCACAACATCTGTGCTCGCATACAGCAAAATAGCAGAGCCAAGGGTGTTAAAAAGGCCCAGAGAGCGGATGATCGTAAAAACTGCGACCTGTGTTGTCACGGTCGGGATAATGTTGGCCCCCATGACCATTGCAAGGATGATCTTACGGCCACGGAAGCGAAAGCGTCCCAACGCATAGGCAAAGGTGGAGCCGAGCAGAACATTCAGCACGACCGAGACAACGGTGACGATCGCGGTGTTTTGAAAGGCGGTGAGCAGATTGGCCCGGTCGACAACAGAAAGATAGTTGGAAAACGTCCATTCTTTCGGCAGTGCCAAAACGCTCGAGTGTACAAACTCGGTTCTGGTTTTGAAGGAAGCAATGACCAGAATCAGAATAGGGGCAACAACAATCAGACTCATGAACAGCACGAACGCATAGCTGAAAAAAGTATTGGAAATGCGCTTCAGTCCAGCCATTTATTTCTCCTCCTTCCTGTACAGCAGCTTATCCTGCGTCAGATAAATGATAATGACGATCACAGTGCAGAACACGCCATATGCCGATGCCATGCCGTAATTCTTAAAGGTAAAGGCATAGGCATTTGCCTGCATCGTCAAGGTCTGGCTGGCGCCGGACGGGCCGCCGCCTGTAATAACAAAGGGAATGTCAAAGATATTTACTGCGCCGGAGATGTTCAGGAACATCTGCAGCTTGATGACATTCTGGATCAGGGGGATGGTGATATGTGTCAGCTGGCGGAACGCGCTGCAGCCGTCGATGCGCGCTGCCTCGTAGTACTCATTTGGGATGGTCTGCAGAGCTGCAAGATAGATGATCATCAGATAGCCCGTATATCGCCAAAGGGCCACGAATGCGAGGCTCCAGTTTACAAGCTCCGGGCTGCCTAGCCATGAAACCGGCTCCAGTCCCAACGCTTGACGCGCAAGGTTGAGCGGGCCCTTTGAATAGTCAAATACGTAGCGGAACATATAGGAAATGGCCGTGCCGTTCAAAACAAACGGCAGTACGATCAGACCGCGGAAGATGTTTCTGCCCTTAATAACCTTCTTGTTCAAAATAACGGCCAGCAGCAGCGCGACTGCATTCTGCACTACACCGCCGACGATATAATACAGGGCGTGACTGAGGGTTTCCCAGCTCTCCGCAGAGCCAAGCAGGATCTTCCAGTTTCGGAGCCCGACAAAATCGATATCGGCAGCCATGCCGTCATAGTTTGTAAAGCTGTAATACAGCAGTTTTGCTGCCGGATAGTATTTAAACAGGATCAGCAGCAGCACAGGAATCACAACAAAGGAGAAGATCAGAATATCCCTGTGCGTATTCTGACTGCGAAGGCTTTTGGTTCTCAATCACACCATTCCTTTTCTGTGTAGACTGGCAGGAGACATCCTCTGCCGACTTGATTATACAGGAGGCGTTTCCGCACTGCAATTCTCAAAAAAGAAATGCTGCAAACAAAGGTGAATATTTGCAGCATTCTTTCTATTTGTTATTTGGCCGGAACTTCAATCGAGGCTGGGATTATTTTCTGTATTCCGTCAGAGCGTTTGCCCAGACGGCATTGTACTCGTCGATGAGCGCCTGCGTGTCGTCCGTGATCAGATATTCCTGAACAAAGGTGCCGGTATCAATGCCCGCCAGAGCGTTGATCTTCTGGAATTCATCAGAAACGCCGTTATAGGTATAGAGATTCGGCTTGCTTGCAAGCAGATCGTTGATCGCACTGACGGAGCAGGGCACCCCGTCGATTGCCGGAACGCCGTTAGTTTTGACAGCGTAGTTCAGAGCCAGATACTCCGCCAGAGCCGTTGCCGCCTCAGGATATTCAGTGTCCTTTCCGACACAGAATCCATAGCTCTTAGACAGCATGACTCTGTCGGTTTCGCCGCCGTTGGGATCGGGATTGGGCATTGCAAATGCACCGATCTCGCTTTCGTCCATGCCGAGAGCTGTCATGGTCGGGACGACATATTCACCGGCCAGATAAACGCCGATCGTTCCGGCAGCAAAGTCAGCGGCCTGCATGTCCCAGTCGGAGGACATCAGATCGGGATCACAATAGCCCTTTTCGATCAGGCCCTTGAAGTTATCGAGGATCTAGATAGAAACCTTATCAGAGAACGGATCCTCCTTGTTTACCCAGTTGTTCATGAGCGTATCGGGAACACCGCCTGTGGCATCCTGATAGGCGCCCGCATAAACGTCCAGCCACTCAGAAATGGCCCAGCCGGTTTTGTACTGTGTGGTCAGCGGGATGATGCCATCAAGCTTGGACAGCTTATCCATAGCGGATTCAAATTCCGCCCAGGTGCTGGGAGTGCCTTCGATGCCTGCCTCTGTCCAGAGCGTTTTATTGTAGAAGAAAGTCAGATAAGAGCAGCCGCTGGAGATTGCATAGGTATGGCCGTCTCTGAGCCAGCAGTTGCCAAGCAGATCCCGCTTTGCGACCTCGCTGCCATCGAGCGGCAGAAGGTACTTGCCCCAGTCGTCACGCCGGATGATTTTCTCGTCAACGAAGAAAACATCGGGAACCTCATTTGCGGATAGGCGGACGCCGATATTATTAACGTAATCGGAAACGACTTCGATATCAACGGTCACATCCGGATATTCCTTCATAAAATCGTCAATGATCGCTTCGATTTCCGGCTCCAGGTCAGTCCGGTAATGCGTAAAGGTGATGCTGCCGGAAATGGCGGGGTCAGAAGCGGCGGGGGAGACAGGCGCTGTTGCTTCCGGCGCTGCAGCGGCAGCCTCCGGTGCGTTGGACTCGGAAATGGGCGTCTGCGCAGGCGCTTTTTCGGTGCAGGCAGCCAGGCTCAGAATCAGAAGCGCAGCTAACAGCATGGCAAGCAGTTTTTTCATTTTTTCTTTCCTCCTTATTTATCTTCAAGCGCAATATACGCGGCTTGACATGAACAGGATACAGTCTTTTTTCGAAAGTGACAGATAAAAAACCGGAAAGGAAGCTGAGAGAGACGTCGTCGGTTTTTGCAGTGAAATAGTCGCAATTTGTTAATTTACACAGGAATCATAGCATCTGATCAAATTTTTCGCAATTGTGTTATTTGCGTTATGAGCGTCATTTTTTTGCTGTAATGTTCCGGCTCGCCTTTTGCTGCGTTATCGTCCTTGTCTCGTGCCGGCAAGGCCTCCGCCTTGGCACATACACTCGGAATGTCTATCCAGCAACACCAACAAAAAAGCCTGCTCAAATTCTACGTTTTGCCGAGAGCAAAAACGAGCCGCTTTCCCGAAAAATTCTCGGAAAAGCGGCTCAAAACGCCGTGGGTAAAGGTACAGGTCCATCGAATTTGCCAAAGCCCATTTGGGCATCTTTTTGTCACGCCTCTAAAAATGGGCGCAAAAAAGCCCAGAAGTCGTTGAAACTTCTGGGCTTTTCGCAGCGGCATCTATTTGGGTGCAGCTTGATGGTAGACAGTACAGGACTCGAACCCGTCTTCCGGATTTCGGGTCCTGTTTTGCCGTGTTTTGCGGTCATTTTTTGTGCTGTCGGTGCAGTGTATTGTGCTGTTTGATGCTCTGTGGGTTTTGGCCATGCTTTTGCCGTAAGGCTAAAAATAAGGCTAAATCCAGAGCCATTGGCACCCCCACTTTTACAGGATCAATGATAAGCCCGTTCGATGGCGTCCTTCAAAACTGTCGGTCTATCAGAACTATGAATTCCTGACCGTTTCCCACGCCGTCAACGATTTCTGCGGCGTGACGCTTTCGAGCCTCTATCTCGATATCATCAAGGACCGCCTGTACTGCGACGGCGCGGATTCCGCCGCCCGCCGCTCGGCACAGAGCGCATTGTGGATCATTCTCGACGCCATGACGAAGGTCTTCGCGCCCATCCTCGCGTTCACCTGCGACGAGATCTGGCTCCAGATGCCGCACCGCGACGGCGACGACGGCCGCAGCGTGCTGCTGAACCAGATGTCGAAGCCGTATGCGGACTATGCGCTCTCCGATGCCGAAATGGCCGTCTGGGAGACTGCGCTGCGCGTCCGCTCGGACGTCAACGGCGTTCTGGAGACTGCCCGCGCCGACAAGCGCATCGGCAAGAGCCTCGAAGCGCACGTGGCGCTGTTTGCAAACGACGAGGATGCAAAGGCCGCGCTGGACGCAGTCAAGTCCGTCGACCTGCCGGAAATTTTCATCGTCTCCAACGTCAGCACGAACGAGACTGCCCCCGCAGAGGGTGCCGTTGTCGGCCAGGGCGTGAACTTCCCCGGCCTGACCGTCGCAGTGACCGAGGCGAAGGGCACGAAGTGCCCGCGCTGTGCCGCCGTCTGCAAATCTCTCGGCGTTGTATTTGAATAAGCTGCACCGATAACCCGCACCCGCCGCTGCTACAGCGGCGGGTGCATTTGCGTGCTGAAAAAGTCCGGTTTTCACGAAGCATTTCAAGCGCGGCATTCAGGTGGGCATTGGCTCTTATGGCAGGCCGCAAAGCGGAAAAGCCTCCAAATTTTGAAAGGAAGCCTTTTCCGCTTTTTTGCGGCTGCACGTTGCGGAAAGCGCGGAAGAAAGATGCAATACGCGAAAGTATTTTGGAAGAAAAAATCCAAGAAATTTACAGCCAGAACAGGAGGTAAATTTGCTGTAAACGACGGTTTTTTGGAGAAAAAATTTGTTGAGAATTACTTTAAAAAAGCAAAGAGTCAACACGGTAAAGTGTTGATAAATGTGAAAGGGTGTGATATAAAAACGAAGCAGGACTCCTGCGGAAACTAATTAAGCAAAGTGAAGGAGACGCAGTATGAAGAAGATGTGGGGCACACGGGTGCTGGCCATGCTTTTGGTGCTTGCGCTGACGGCTGGATTGGTACCGGCGGCGCTTGCGGCAAACAGCGAAGCAGCGGTCGCATTCAAGCAGGTGCCGAATGACACGCTCGATACGCTTATCCGCCCGGATGTGGCGGTAGGCGAAATTGAGGATGCGGAAATGGGAGAGGATACGGCCGCCTATCAGGCGCACGATCTGGTTCGTGTTTCCATTATCCTGGAGGACACATCCACACTGGAAGCCTATTCCGACGCGGCTGCGGAGGGGACACTGGCCGAGGATGCGGCTGCTGTGTCTTACCGCGCAGCACTCCAGCGCAAGCAGGACAGCATTGTTCGGAAAATCTCGTCCACGATCCTCGGACGGGAGGATCTGGATGTTGTCTGGAATCTGACGTTGGTCGCCAACCTGATCTCTGCCAATGTGGAATACGGCAAGATCGAGCAGATTAAGCAGATCCCGGGCGTTGCGGATGTGGTTCTGGAGCAGCAGTATGAGCCTGCCGCGTCCGAAAACACCGTGCAGCCCAACATGGAGATCTCAACCGGCATGACCGGCACGACCACGGCATGGTCTACCGGCTATACAGGGGCCGGAATGAGGATCGCCATTATCGATACGGGCTTGGATACGTCGCACCAGTCGTTTGACAATGGTGCGTATGAATACGCGCTTGAGCAGAACGCAGCGCGCGCAAAGGAATCCGTCGAAGCCTATAAAGCCTCTCTCGATCTGCTCGATGCGGACGAGATCAACGAAAAGCTGAGTCTGCTGCATATCAAGGAAGGCGTCAGCGCGGCGGATCTGTACCGGACAGAAAAGGTCGCATACGGCTATTGCTACATCGACAAAGATCTGGACGTAACGCATGAGACGGACGCGGAGGGCGAGCACGGCTCCCATGTTGCCGGTATCGCGGCGGCCAACCGGTATCTGCCGGACGGAAACGGCGGATATGTCTCTGCATTGGACAGCGTACATATGCACGGCGCAGCGCCGGATGCACAGGTTCTGGTCATGAAGGTCTTCGGCGACGAGGGCGGCGCGTATGACTCGGACTATACGGCAGCCATTGAGGATGCAATCGTGCTCGGTGCGGATACGATCAACCTCTCGCTCGGCTCTGCCAGTCCCGGCCCGAGCAAGGCGAGAACGGAAGCTTATCAGAAGATCTTCGACGATCTGGAGAACGCTTCCTCCGTTGTGACGGTTTCTTCCGGCAATGCCGGCTATTGGGCCAAGAACGCCGATCCGATCGGCTATCTTTACAGCGACGGCGTCAGTATGCAGACGGACGGTCAGCCGGGCAGCTATGCAAACAGCCTGACGGTCGCCTCGGTCGATAACGACGGCTTTATCGGCAACTACCTCCTGATCGGACAGGAGCCGATCGCGCCGTCCGAAACCACCGGCTTTACGAACAAGCCGATCTCCACGATCGTGGGAGAGCACGAATTCGTGTTTTTCTCTGAGGATGCAACGAAGTATGCCGTGGACGCAGCCGGGAACAACCTGCTGCTTGCCTATGCAGATGCGGTCAAGGACAAGACTGTCTTCGTTTCCAGAGGACAGTCCTCGTTCTACCAGAAGCATGATGCCGCAGCCGCCGCAGGTGCGCTGGCGTGCGTGGTCTACAACAACCAGTCTGGCTCAATCAATATGGACCTGAGCAGCAGTACCGCAACGATCCCGTGCGTGTCGATCACACAGGACGACGGCGAACTGGTCCGCACGCAGGCCGAGCCGGTTTATGCAGAGGACGGCACGACAGTCCTGTATTATACCGGCAAGATCGAAGTGCGCGGCAAGGAACCGGTTCGGTTCAACCGCGATTATAAGACCATCAGTGAATTCAGTTCCTGGGGCGTTCCGGGCGATCTGACGCTGAAGCCGGAGATCGCTGCGCCCGGCGGCAATATCTACTCGCTCAACGGCCTGCACAACAGCACCAGCGGTATGCAGGGCGGCCACCAGGACTATGAACTTATGAGCGGCACCTCGATGGCTGCGCCGCAGATCGCCGGTATCGGCGCACTGGTCAAGCAGTACATTGAATCCAAGGGCCTTTCCCGCAGCGATCTGACCGACCGCGCGCTGGCCCAGTCGATCATGATGTCCACGGCAGAGCCGGTCGTTAACAATGAAAACGACGCATATTACCCGGTCATTCAGCAGGGCGCAGGCATGGTCAACGCTGCGGCGGCGACCTCTGCGGACTCCTACATCAAAATGCGGGCTGACGCGACCGCATCCTGGGCTGACGGCAAGGTCAAGGCTGAACTTGGCGACGACCCCGCACGCACGGGCAGCTATGATTTCAGTTTCACCGTCAACAACCTCGACGGACGGACGCACGCCTATGCGCTGAGTGCCGAACTGTTTACGCAGGCTCTGCTCGACTATGAGGGGCAGAGTTACATGGACACGCTGACGACGCCGCTGAGCGCGGCTGTGACGTGGACTGTGAACGGCAGAGCGACCGACAGCCTGAGCCGCGATTACGATTATAACAACGACGGCCGGGTCGATCTGGAAGACGGCCAGCTGCTGCTGGATGTCGCGTCGAAAAAGCCGGGCGCAAAGCTTCTCAACGCCAACGCCATTGCCGATTTGAACGGCGACGGCGCTGTGACGGCCTATGATGCACACCTGTTCCTGAATCTGCTTCAGGAGGCGACGATCCTTGTTCCTGCAAACGGTAAGGCTGAGGTCGTCTGCCACATCCGCCTGCTCGACCGCAGTGCGCTGAATACTTCGTATCCCACGGGCGCCTATGTGGAGGGCTATGTCCGCGTGCAGGGTCTCGCCACAGACGAGGGCGCTGCCGGCACGAGCCATTCCATCCCGGTGCTCGGCTACTACGGAAGCTGGTCGGAGCCGTCGATGTATGATGTCGGTTCTCTGATCGACAGCATTTACGGCACGGAAACGCGCGCGCCCTATCTCGGCACGACGAACAGCTATGGCTACACCGTTTCCAACTTCCTGAACATTCTCTATGCCGGTGAGACGGAGTCCTCTGCAATGGTCGGCAACCCCGTTGACTTTGACGACGAGTATCTGAGCGTCCGCAACGCCTTCAACAACCAGGGCGGCAACAGCATCAGCACGCTTGTCTTCTCGCTAATCCGTAACGCGGGCAACTCCCGCCTCCAGATCGTCGATTCCAACACGAAGACAGCGTATCTGGATGAGGAGGTCGGCGCGGCGACTGCTTCGTACTACTCCGAAAATGCAAACGCATGGCAGCATACCCGGCTCCAGCTTGGCATTGACTGGAGCGGCACAGACGCCTCCGGCAATGCGCTCCCGGAGGGCACCAGCGTGGATCTTACGCTGACGATGGCCCCGGAATACTATGCAAATGCCGATGGCAGCTATCGTTGGGATGAACTCAAGGATGGTGCAAAGTTGAGCACGCACCTGACCATCGACAACACCGCGCCGGAACTCGTCTCCGTCCGTCAGGATCTGACGCAGAAGACGCTGGCCGTAACGGCCATGGATAACCGCTATGTCGCGGCTGTCATCCTCTGGAACATGACGGATACCCCGACGCCGGTCAGCTATATCCTGCCGAATCAGACGGAAGACGCACTCGGCAAGACGACCAACTGCACGTTCGATCTCTCCAAGCTGAGCGGCGGCGAGAAGCTTCTGCTTCAGGTTGTGGACTATGCCTACAACGCCTCTGCATATCAGCTGATCAGCGGCGAGGAGCCCGCAGAGGCACTGACCTCCGTCACGCTTTCCCCGGAGAGCGTCTCCCTGCTTGCAGGTTCCAACTATACGCTTGAAGCTTCCACAGAGCCGTATTACGCCGACGATAAGTTGGATTGGACGTCCTCCGCGCCTGCGGTCGTGACGGTCAACAATAACGGCCAGATCAAGGCCGTCAGCGCCGGCACCGCAACAATCACGGCGGCTTCTCATAAAAATCCCGAAGTCAATGCTTCCTGCACCGTACAGGTGCTTGCGCCTAACTACACGTTCCGCGGACTTTTGACAGCAGACAATCAGGTGCAGACCTTCGAGTGGAATCTCGCAGACAGCGAGACATGGGAAAAGGTCGCAGCGGTTGACGGAATCGGCAGCCGCGTGACCTCGGCAGGCGCTTCCAGCGCAAACGGCATTTATGCGTTTGACGTGGGCGGCAGTGCGTATGAGATCGATTTTGCCACCGGCAAGATCCTGAACACCGGCAGCGCACCGTTCTCGGACGAGATTGGCCCCGTCGCATACGACGACATTGCCCTTTCCCGCAAATATACCGGAACGGAGTCGCTGCATGGCGATCTGCTGACCGGCGTATACTCCATGAACATCATCCCGATGCAGGATCCGATGAACGGCAGCGCCAGCAGCTACATCAGCGTGTATGACCTGTTCGGCTATGACGCGGACGGCTTCTCCGGCATCACCTCGCTGGGCTCCATCACGTTCAAGGATCCCGACAGCGGTGAGGATGTGGACGCTGAAGCCTATTATGTGATCGACAACGCAGGCGGCATCTGGCAGCTTATGATCTATCCGCAGGACGGCGACTATTACGCAACCTATCAGTACATTCCGACGGATCTGGGCTTCCAGTTCCCGTATGACCCCAACTGGGCGACGCTTTGCTCGCTGAACGTTGCGGATGACGGCGAACTCTTCCTTACCTCGTACAGCACACAGGGCGAGGGAGCTTCCCGCAAGGAAAGCACCACACTGTACTGGCTGCACTACGACGAGCAGGCGAACCGCTTCCGCACGGCCATTATCGGCTCCTTCGGCGATATTGCGCCGGTCAGCGTGACCGAGGTCCATACGAACGACTCCACAGCAGATACGCAAAAGACAAGCATCTTTGAAAAGGCACTGCGTCCGGAATCGCTCAAGACCGCAAAGGCCCAGCCGATCAGCCAGATGAAGGCGGCAAATAAGCAGACCGCAGGTACGCTCAACAGCGTCAGCCAGCCGCAGAGCACCGGCAGCACAAGCGCGCAGCGCAGTACTGTGACGCTTGATCTGACCGCCATTGCGCCGACGGCAAGCAGCATCATGGAGATCTCGTACAATACGAAAGAACTGACGCTCTCCTCCGTCACAGGCGCGGCGACGCTTACCTCCTGGTATGAGTCCGTGCCTGGCACAATCGTTTTTGCCTGCGCCGAACGCAGCGAGGCCGCTGTGGGCGAACTGCTCGGTCAGCTGAGATTTGAACTTGCGGCAGGCAGTTCGAGTTCAAAGGTCACGATCAAGACGAAGCAGCTGAACGAAACAAGCTTCGCAGCCGGACAGGAAAAAATTCGGACCGTGGTGCTGGGCGACAGCTTGAGCCAGATCCTCCCCGCGATCATCTCCTCCGGTGAAAAGGACTGCCCCAGCCGCAGCTTCCGCGATCTGGATACGACCAAGTGGTATCATGAAGCAATCGACACAATGCTGCGTGAGGGCCTGATGAACGGTACCGGAAATGGGCTGTTCGAGCCGAACGGCACACTGACCCGTGCGATGCTGGTCACGATCCTCTGGCGTTCGGAGGGCAAGCCCGCTGCTTCTGCCCAGACGTCGTTCACGGACGTTCCGGCAGGTGCCTATTATGCGGAGGCTGTCCGCTGGGCAGCTGCCAACGGCGTCGTCAAGGGCGTCAGCAGCACGGAGTTCGGCCCGTCCAAAAACATCACGCGGCAGGAACTTGTCACCATTCTTTGGAGACTGGCTGCGAAGAAGGGCCTGAATACCTCCAACGCCGGTCTGACCGTTCCGGAGTTTGCCGACCGCAGCCAGATCGCCGCGTGGGCAGCCGAGGCCATGAGTTGGGGCTGCACCAGAGGCATTTTGACCGGCAAGAGCGCGAACCGCGTTGACCCGACTGGCACTGCAACCCGCGCAGAAGCAGCGGCCATGATTGTCCGCTTCCGGAATCTCGGTACAGCAGGCGAAAAGCAGTAAATCCACACCATGCAGCAGCGCGAAGCTTCAGCCGCTGCTGCATGGTGGTCTGAAAGAGACAGTGCTAGAAGCGCATTGCATGCCATAAAATGAAATGAGGGAGAAAGAACCTGACGGCTCTTTCTCCCTCCGTTTTTTGCAAAATTGTCGTACTTTTGTCGTATAACCGGTTTCGCCTGATACAATAATGTTTTTTATACCGTACTCTCCTTAAAATTAAAGGCACGGTCAAAACCATGCCTTTAAAGAAGAGGCAGGGATAGCGTTACATCCCCATTTCTGTAAGCGCGGCCGCTCCCACACGACTGCGGTTACAAACAAAAAACCGTGCTGCCTGATATGGCCGCACGGAAATAAAGCCCCTATCTACTTAGGGTGTATCTGAAAACTCATGATGTGACCGGCAGCGAGGGATTTTTGCGTTGCGCAAGACATTTTTTCGCAGGA
>PPYF01017134.1_pt1 | contig 15356 bp, 16 predicted proteins | sample 1559871 | NCBI WGS metagenome assembly PPYF01 (sample SAMN08240021, study PRJNA423297) | Human gut metagenome, whole genome shotgun sequencing project. | reverse complement strand
GGGCTGTCAATAGTATTGAAATCAAAGATTTCATAATTTTATGGACTTACAGCCAATGACGACAAGACCTTGTCGTCATCCCCCCTTTCTCTCCAGAACGGGAAACGTGCTGCATAATTCCATTAATTGGCTTTCGCATGCTCATCCTTTGCAAAAGACAACATTCCATTTCATTTCTGCAATCTGCAAATATTGCGCGGTCTCTAGCTGCAGGATTGCCGTCTTGAATGTGACCTGACCAATTTAGTTATCAATCATATGTTTCTGCATGCCAACAAGGTAAAATCTGCTTTCCAGAATATTCTGAGTGTGAGTCCTCTCAGATAGTAAAGAAATCATACAGGAATGAACATTCGGTTCATCCCTGTATGATTTTTACTACATCTGAGATACGCATCTATAAGCAGATGTCACTCAATGCATTATATGCCATTGTCTATGGCTTCATTCTTCGTTTTCCCAGCCAATTCTATCCCATTTTTATTTGTGCGATTTATGTGGATGTGTTCTCGGGTCATAATACAATAACTGGTAATCCCTCGATGAGTTATCCGCTGCTTTCTGCATAAGCATCCCCATGAATGTTCCATCATTCGCTTCCACATCTTCCCATCCGGCATTGGTGTTGTAGGAATCTAACTCATGACCCCGATCATCATATTCTTCTATATATGTAACTATATATTTTTTGTAATAATAATCAAATGTTGTAAATTCAACCCGGCAAGAATTTTGAGCCGGGTATCGATATCCCAGATAACAGCTAAGCTGATCACGATCTACATCATAATAATATCTGCCTAAATACACACTGACTTCACTATCTGAGTATAACCAGGTCCAGTTATTCCCGCTGAACATATGCGCTGATACTGGCACCATTCCCACTGCCGTAAGGATCAGGATAAGAAGTATCCGCTTTATTGTTTTCATAATTTCACGCCTTTCTTCTTATTTCTTTCAATTATAGCTTTCCATCAATTAAGTGACGTTTTTAGTTCCAATGTGCTGCCATCACTGTAAACAATCCGACTCACATGGCAGGTAAGCTGAAGTGCAGACAGATTCATATCTTCCAACTTCTTATCCGACTCTATAAATGGATTTAATTCTCTTTCAATCCCGAATTCTTCTGAACCTGTCCCGTCAGAATCTGGCTCAATCTCAATGTTATTAAAGAAAATATCATGTACTTTTCCATTATTTTCTCTGGCCTTAATTATGCCATCAATTTTATTGATAACCTTGTTTCCAGACAGCTTCATCTGGCCAGTAATCACCAGATGCTTACTGAATCCAAATTCATCTCCTGGTACGATTAAGACGATGTAAATTCTTTCAGATACTCTTTAAGGTTCTCTATGCTGACCACTTCCCATGTTCCATCCTGAAGCTGACGCATCTTAATCCGGATGATAAAATCATGATTCAGTTTCACCCTGTGGAATTTCAGTCCAACAGAAGCCAGTCCATCCGCTTTTTCTGTAACATCTTTTAATGTCAACATGTATATTCCTGACTTCTTTTCCAGGTTTCTGGCTGCCTGATCAGCCTGATTTCCTGCGTTCTCCGTTTCCGGTGCTCCATTCAGTTTTCCAGTTTTAATGTAATCCCGGGCGCCTTCTTACATAGACTCGACAACCAATGGCTTAAGTGAGATAACCATGCCCTGAACTAAATTTCTGGCAAACGGTGAATCCTGTAGATCCTGATCATTACTGAAAAAGTAATCAGCCACCTAATCATATGTCGATGAGGTCAGCATATCCATATCCACATGTCTGCTGAATGTTTCCCAGTCATGCGATTTCACCGCATCCTGAATCAGAGAAAGTGTATATTTGGGAGTATGTCTGTAGTGTACATACCCAAGTATGCTGCCCACAATAAGCAGTATAACCGCTGCAATTCCCAGAATTTTTTTATTTTTCAGCAGATGCCTTAGCTTTTCCTCTGTTGAAGTCTCCATCTGACATGCTCCTTTCATACGCCACCCGAACTGTAATTTATTTGTTTTTTGTATTTATAAAATAACTATAACACATAAGCTGAGTAGAAATTTACACATTCTATTATCAGCTTTTATCTTTCAATTTATGGTCAAAAGCATCAGAAAAGGACATCTTTACTGAAATCCAGAAAAGATGTCCTTTGAAAGTTTCATGATAAAATACTCGCCACCAAAAGCATCAGGGCGCCTTACTTGCCATAACCATCCCGGTAACCTCACTGGCACCAGCCATCTTCAGTGCTTTGGCTGCCGCTTCCATCGTAGAACCGGTTGTGTAAATATCATCGAGCAAAAGCACTTTTTCCCCTTTCAATGATACACCGCGGTTGACATGAAAAGCATGCTCCAGATTATGTCTTCGGTCATTTCGAAGAAGCTGCGATTGAGGAACCGTGTTACGAATCTTTATTATTCCATCAGATAAATAGGTCTTCCCCTGTTTTATCATCCAGTCCTCAAAAATTATATCCGTCTGATTATAGCCTCTTTGCCTGGCATGCTCCATGGAAAGCGGCACCGGAATTGCCACACGAAAGTCAGCCAGACTGTCCCACCAGGGAAATTTCTCCAGAAACAGATGAAATCCACGGGCAGAAGACACCTTATGGTTAAACTTGAGATCAATCAGGCATTTTCTCATCCCTTTTGCATAATCAGTCAGTGTATAACATCCTGACAGATGCTCTGTGCAAGAAGACCGGATCATGCGGGGATTCCATACCTGTGTCTGACATTGCCAGCACCACAAATCTCCCCCTGTGTGAATTAGTTTCCCACATCCCGGACACCGGGAAGGATACACCAGTTCCAGAAAATACCTGAAAAATCTCAGCATAAGGCCTCTCCTTTAAGCAATGGCAAAAACAGACTGCATCGCCCTGCCATCTTATGAGTAGCTACCGCTTTAGCTATCGCTTCATCCGTACTTATCAGTATGGTTCTGCCACTGGCTCTGGTAATTCCTGTATACAGCAGATTTCTCTGCAGCATGACATACTGAGTCGGTAAAAGAACCATAACGACTGTATCATATTCACACCCCTGGCTCTTGTGCACCGTTATGGCATAGGCAAGCTGAAGATCCCGCCGTTCCTCTTTTTCATAAGTAACTTCTTTATCATCATAAGATACGCTGATTTTTCCATCCGTAACGGCCCACACTACACCAATATCCCCATTATATACGCCTTTTTCATAATCATTCCGGCGTTGCATTACCTTATCCCCAGGTAGAAATCCAGTGATTTTCTCATTGGATCCATGCACTGCCATCTGAATAGCCTCATTCAGATGATCCACACCGCAGATGCCTTTGTACATTGGAGAAAGTACCTGCATGGTCATCTTATTCTGATCGTACTCATAATGGCAATCCCTGCACAGCTCCATCACCTGCTGAAAGGCTTCCTGCTCTGAGGATACCTTTCTGAACACGAACTCTCCATTCTCATCAGACTGCGGAACCTGTCCCTCCCGCACACGAGAAGCATTGATGATAATACCGCTACCTTCGCCCTGACGGAATATATGCTGGAGACGGATAACCGGAACCTCTCCCCAGGCAATTAGATCCTTCAGCGGAGCCCCCGGCCCTACCGGAGGAAGCTGATCTATATCCCCAACCAGTACCAGGGAGGCCCCTGGCTTTATGGCGCTTATGAGATGATAAAACAATGACATATCAATCATAGACGCTTCATCTACAATGATTAAATCTTCATCCAGCGGATCCGCCTCATTTTTATTGAACAGGTTGGCTGTATCCGATAATTCCGCTTCCAGTGCCTTATGGATGGTATCAGCATTTCGTCCGGTCACTATAGCCAGTCGCTTGGCCGCTCTTCCAGTAGGTGCCATAAGACGTACTTCCCTGTTTTCCTGTTCCGCAGCCGTAATAATCGCCTGAATAAGCGTTGTCTTCCCTGTACCTGGTCCCCCGGTAATAATCAGCATTCCCGAATTCATAGCGGCTTCTACGGCCTGCACCTGTTCCGGCGCCAGCGTTATATGTTTTTTCTTTTCAAACTTTTCAATAGCCAGTGTCGCCGAACCTTCCGCTGTGGTCTCCAGAAGTTCTCTGACCCGGTAAACTGACTCTGTTTCCGCTTCATAGAGAGAGGGCTGATAAAGGAAAACCATGTCTTCAAACTGGCAGGATGGGATTTCGCCGGTACTTATCGCTTCTGCTGCAGTATGGCGAAGCACCTCCTCATCCAGTCCCAGCATCCGTGAGGCCTCATAGCATACAGCCCTTTCCGGGGCACAGCAATGTCCCTGTACGGCATAGCGTGACAGAATATAGAACATGCCATGAATAATACGTTCCTCATCTTCTCTTTCCGTACCGTTAGCCAGTGCCAGCCTGTCCACATCACGAAAGCCCAGTCCGGGAATTTCACCAAGCATGCGATAGGGATTGTTCCGGATAACCTCTTCTGCGTCTTCCCCATACAGCTTCTGCATTTCCATAGCTATATGAGGCGAGATTCCTGCTTTCTGGAACAGCATAATCAGTTCGCCTGTTGATTTCACTTCTTCGTAAGAGGCGGCAATCTTCTGCAATGTCTTCTCCCCGATGCCCGGCACTTCCAGAAGCGCGTCTATGTTTTCATCCATGATATGGAGGGTATCTTTTCCGAAATGGGCCACAATACGGCCTGCCATCGCCGGACCAATCCCCTCTATAACGCCGGATGCCAGATAATTTTCGATTTCATCAGAGGTTTCCGGTTTAGACACTTCCATGGACTGCCCTTTAAACTGCACACCAAAACGGGGGTGCCGTGTCCAGCACCCCCGTACAATGATGGATTCCCCCTGCGAAGGCACTCCCATAGAGCCAGTAACAGTCACCTGTTTACCGCTGTCTTTTTCTCTCATCCGCAAGACACAGAATGTGCCATCCGGACTTGTATATACGATACGCTCTACTGTCCCGCAAAGTTCTTCCATAGTTTATCCCTGTTTTTTACAAATTGATCTCTGAATTTCCTTGCTGATATCCATCAATGAGCGATACCAGCCGGTAAAATACATTTTGTCTGTCACATTTTCGATAAGAGCTGTCAGATTTCTTATATTTTCTTCTTCTCTTACCGCGTCAAAGACAGGCGCCTGGGATTTAAGCTTTGTTTCCCCAACAGCACGACATAAGGTCATCCGTTTCTCAAAAAGCTTTACCAGTTCCTTATCAATGGTCCTGATTTCATTGCGGAGTTCATTTAAATCCTTACCCTTATTCATGCTGTATCCTCTCTTTCTGTATTAAAGATTTTCTGCGCGCAGGTTGTTAAGAACAGAATTAACCTTTTCAGCCGCTTCAGCAAATGGAACTTCGATGACTTCCCCTGTACGTCGAATTTTGATTTCCACCGTGCCATTTTCCTTCAGCTTCTTACCAATGGTAACGCGGACCGGATAGCCGATAAGGTCAGCATCCTTAAACTTTGGACCCGCTCTGCCCTTACGGTCATCCAGGACAATTTCATCACGGCTGGTGTTCAATGCTTCATACAGTTCCTTCGCTGCCTTCATAACTTCTTCGTCCTTTGTATTGAATGGTACGATGACTGCTTCATAAGGAGCGATATTGATTGGCCAGATGATACCGTCTTCATCATGGTTCTGTTCAATGGAAGCGGCTACTGTACGGGTTACGCCGATGCCATAGCATCCCATAACCATTGGATGGGACTTGCCGTTCTGATCCAGGAAATTGCAACCCAATGCTTCTGAATACTTGGTTCCCAGCTTAAATACCTGACCGACTTCAATACCCTTCTTCATTTCAATATGTCCGCCGCAAACCGGGCATACATCATGAGTGTCAATCAGACGGATGGTATCTACCCGTACATTCGGGAAATCGCGCTTTGGATTGACATGGATATAATGCATATCCTTCTGGTTGCCGCCGCAGCATGCATCTTCCATTTCCATAACGGATGCGTCGACTACAATGTCAAACTTATCGCTGGTCTTAAGACCAATCGGGCTGATATAACCGGCAGTAAGACCACAGGCCTTCAGATCTTCATCAGATGCCATGCCTACATTTACTGCATGGTAGATATTCTGGAGACGTACTTCATTGACTTCATGGTCTCCGCGTACCATAGCCAGAACGACCTTGTCATCCAGCTTGTATACTACAGCCTTGATGGACTGAGACACTGGCGCATGCAGATATTCGCATACCATTTCGATGGTATGCTGACCTGGAGTCGATACCAGTTCTTTTTCCTTATCGTTATGGATATGCTGAGATACGGCCTTTGGCTGAACAGCTTCCACATTGGCAGCAAAATCACAGGAAGTGCAGTATACAATGTCGGCTTCACCGGCATCTGCGATAACTTCAAATTCGTGAGAACCGCTGCCGCCAATGGCTCCTGTGTCTGCGATTACAGGGCGGAAATGCAGTCCGCAGCGGGTAAATATACGGGTATAGGCATCATACATGAGCTTATACTGCTTATCCAGACCTTCTTCATCTGCGTCAAAGGTATAGGCATCCTTCATGATGAATTCACGGCTTCTCATCAAACCAAAACGCGGTCTCTTTTCATCGCGGTACTTGTTCTGAATCTGGAACAGAGATACCGGCAGCTGCTTATAGGAAGAGGTGTCCATACGGGTCAGCGCGGTAATCAGTTCTTCATGGGTCGGTCCCAGGCAGTATTCATGGTCATGACGATCCTTAAGCTTGAACATTTCCGGACCAAATACAGCCCAGCGTCCGGTTTCCTGCCAGAGTTCAGCCGGCTGAACAATAGGCATCATAATTTCCTGGCATCCTATCTTTGCCATTTCTTCGCGGATGATATCTTCAATCTTACGGATAGATCTCCATGCCAGAGGTAAAAAGGCATACAGGCCATTGGAAATCTTACGCATCATCCCTGCTTTCAGCATGTACTGATGGCTTACTACAACGGCATCTGCCGGAATTTCTCTGAGTGTTGGACTATATAATCTGCTTGCTAACATCTAAATTTCTCCCTTTTCATATTTTTCTATTTCCTGCATAAGTCTGTCTATCAGTTCATTTTCAGGAACGGTACAGATGATTTTCCCTTTTCTGAAAACATGTCCCAGTCCTTTGCCTCCGGCAATGCCAAAGTCAGCTTCTCTTGCTTCCCCCGGACCATTAACCGCGCAACCCATAACCGCTACTTTAATGGGTTTGCTGAACTTTTGAATCTTCTCTTCCACTTCCCTGGCCATCTCAATGAGGTTGACCTGTGTACGTCCACAGGTTGGGCAGGAAATCAGAGTCGGCCCATAGGAACGCATTCCAGTGGAGCTCAGTATTTCTTTTGCCGCCGTTACTTCTTTCAGTGGATCATCAGTCAGGGATACTCGAATAGTATCTCCAATACCATCCAGGAGCAAAGCCCCTATACCAATAGCTGACTTTATTGTACCACGATACAGAGTTCCCGCTTCAGTTACCCCCAGGTGAAGAGGATAATCCACTTTCTGGGACAACATACGGTTAGCTTTGACCATCATAGGTACATCCGTAGATTTTACCGAGATTACGATATCATGGAATCCTTCTTCTTCCAGTATCTGTACATGACGCAGAGCGCCTTCCACCATGCCTTCTGCTGTAGGATGCCCGCCGTACTTATCCAGCAGGTCCGCCGGAAGTGATCCGGCATTAATCCCAATGCGGATGGGTACACTCCGCTCGGCAGCCTTTTCTACCACCTTAACCACATTTTCACGGCGTCCAATGTTTCCCGGATTAATACGCAATGCATCAATTCCGGAATCTATGGCGGTAAGTGCCAGATGATAGTCAAAATGGATATCCGCTACCAGAGGAATGGAAACGAGGGCTTTAAGATCTTTCAGCGCTTCCGCTGCCCTTCTATCAGGAACAGCGACCCGGACAATATCTGCACCGGCCTTCCCCAGCGCATTAATCTGTGCCGCTGCATACGCAGTATCCACAGGACTGAATGTACTCATGGACTGTATGGCAATCGGTGCACCGCCACCAATCTTTACTCCCCCTACATCTACCTGTCTTGTCTTACGCATTAAAAACCACCTTTATCTGTAATATCTGATTATCTGAATAAGGCCGTAATATCACTGGCCATAGCGTAAATAAAAAATCCTCCCAGGATAAAAATTCCTGCCATCTGTATGTAAAACAGAGTCTTCTCCGGAAGCTTTCTTCCATACAGGCCTTCCAGCACAGTCAATACAATAACTCCTCCATCCAGCAGCGGAATCGGAAGCAGATTCATTACGCCAAGATTTAAACTCAGTATAGCAATGAACAACAATAAAGGCAAAATTCCGGTATCCGCCACATTTCCCGCTATTCGGGCAATTCCAATCGGACCGGCCACTTCCCCCTGTGGAGAGCCGGAAATTATATACATAAGTCCTTTACCGACACCGATGATAACGGCAACACACCGGTCAGCCGCCATGTGAAGGGATTCGGTGAAGGAAACAGGAGTAACCTGTACATAAGCCGTAATTCCAAGAATCGTACGTCCCTCCCGGTTAGCAGGAATTACCGTAACCGTGTGCCTGACCCCCGCTCTGGAAATCTGCACTTCCAGTACGGTATTTCCGGCATTGGCCAGTGCTCCATGTATATCGGTCCATTTATCAATCTTTGACTTTCCTATATACAGAATCCTGTCGCCTGCTTCCAGTCCGGCCCGTTCTGCCGGAGTATCGCTGATAACTTCACCGATAACCGGATAATCGGGGAAGACGGCCTTGCCTTCATGCCAGATTACTCCGGTAAAAATCGCGAAGGCCAGGAGAATGTTGAATGCCGCTCCTGCACTGACCACCAGCAGCTTCTGCCATACCGGCCGGTTCACAAACGCCCTTTTATCTGTGTATTCCTGATTATCCATTCCCATAATGCGGTTGAATCCGCCGAGCGGGAGAATCCGGAGTGAATATAATGTCTCCCCGTATCTGACAGAACAGATTTTGGGACCAAAACCAATGGCAAATTCTTCCACTTTCATCCCAGTCAGTTTAGCCATGATAAAATGACCAAATTCATGAACCAGAACAATTACCGCAAATACTATTATAGGAGCTACAATCGTATGTATCATAATTCTGCTTTCTTAATAGCCTCTTCCGCCATAAAACGCGCCCTGGCATCCGCGGCATGAATATCTTCTATACTGTGAATTTCTTCCCGTTTCCAGTGATTCAGGACTTCTTCCGTCACATCAAAGATGGAAAGGAAAGAAATACGTTCCTGAATAAATGCCCGGACGGCTTCCTCATTGGCCGCATTGAACGCAGCCGCTGTATCTCCTCCGTCCTTCCCCGCTTCAAACGCAAGTCCCAGGGAACGGAATACCCGGGTATCCGGCATGGCTATCTTAATTCCTGCCAGCCTGGACCAGTCTACAAATTCATGGGATGGACTTGGCAATCTCTTTGGATAGGTCAGAGCAAACTGAATCGGAAGCCGCATATCCGGATTACCTATCTGGGCTATTATCGAGCCGTCCACGTATTCCACCATGGAGTGTATCAGGCTCTGTGGCTGAACAACAACCTGAATATGATCATAGTCCACATCAAAGAGCCAATGTGCTTCAATGACTTCCAGCCCCTTATTGAACATAGTGGCCGAGTCCAGGGTAACCTTCACCCCCATATTCCAGGTAGGATGCTTCAGTGCGTCTTTCAGTGTGACATGAGCCAGTTCATCCCTTGTCTTTCCAAAGAACGGGCCGCCGGAGGCGGTAAGCAGCAATTTATGAATCCCTTTCCTATCCTGCCCCAGCATGGACTGGAAGATAGCGCTGTGTTCACTGTCTACAGGACGAATCAGCACATTATGCTTCCTGGCGGCCAGCGTAACCAGTTTTCCTCCGGCTACCAGGGTTTCCTTATTCGCCAGTGCCAGCTCCTTTTCTGCCTCAATGGCTGCCAGGGTCGGAGCCAGTCCGGCTACACCAACCACGGACACAAGGACAAGATTCACATCCGGAAGACCTGCTGCCGTACAAAGCGCCTGTTCACCTGTAAGTATTTTCGCACTTCCGGTATATTTTCGCTTAAATTCTTCAGCTGCCTGTTCATCGGTTATAACCACGTATGCCGGTTTAAACTCCATGGCCTGCTCCAGCAGCTTATCCACACTTCTTCTGGCTGCCAGAACCTGTGCATGAAATAAATCGCTATGGAGACGGATGACATCCAGCGCCTGTGTGCCAATAGATCCTGTAGATCCCAGAATCGCTATTTGTTTCATAAGAACCTCACCAAACATATTTATCAAAAGAAAAATCCGCCCTGAATAGAGCGGATTTTCACCACTGTCTGTTTGCATTTATTTACCGGATAAGCAATCTGCCGCCAGAGCATCGGTTATCCGGTAAAATAAAAATCAGAGCTGATGAATAAGAACAAGCAGAGAGACCATGACCGGTGCAACAAAGTACATACTGTCAAAACGATCCAGCATTCCTCCATGGCCCGGGAGCAGGTTCCCTGAATCTTTAATTCCGCAAACGCGTTTCATGTAGGATTCAAACAAATCTCCGATTGGTGCCACAATGGACAGCACAATACCGAGTATCCCTCCATATATCACAGGATATCCTGCATATACAGAAAACAGAATACAGCAAATAATAGCCCCTGCCGCGCCACCGATGAGACCTTCCAGTGTCTTTTTCGGTGAAATATGAGGGGCCATATGGGTTTTGCCAAATTTTTTCCCTGCAAAATAAGCAAAGGAATCACTGGCCCACGTACCAATCAGCGCAAAGAGAATCAGGAAGATTCCCGGGTCCAGTTTTTCCACACCGGAAGGAATCAGATGGCTTCCTCCCCGGAGAAGGACCAGTGAGCCTACCCCAATCCCGACATACAGCGTTCCCAGTATGGTATAAAACAGATCCTGCATCTGCTGAAACTGCACGCGCAGACAAATCATAAACATTACAATAAAGCACAGGCATACTGCCGCAAAGAACACAGGTACAGAATAAAACCCGGATGCGCAAAGCATGATGATGATGGCAGCATAAGCCGATTTGCTGAAAGTATGCACATCAATTTCCTTCATCATCCTGGCATATTCACGAAATGAGATAATGCCCGCTGCAACACAGGCCGCTGTGAATGGCCAGCTTCCCAGCCATACCAGAACCAATACCGCAATAATGCCTACAATGGCTGTACATATACGAACCTTCATTTCTTAGATTCCTCCGACAAGCCGCCATACCGGCGATCCCGATGGCTGAACCATTCCACAGCCTTTCTGAACTCTTCCGCCGTAAAGTCGGGCCAGAGCGTAGGTGTGAAATACAATTCGCCATAAGAAACCTGCCACAAAAGGAAATTGGAAATTCTGGATTCTCCTCCTGTACGGATCATGAGATCCACATCCATAGAACTGGATGGGTACAGGTGGCCTGTTACCGTGTCCATGGTAATATCCTCTACTGACAGCTGTCCATCCCGGACTTCTCCGGCAATGGATTTCACTGCCCGGAGAATTTCCTGGCGTCCCCCATAATTAATAGCCACATTGAGAATCAGACCATCGTTATTACGGGTATCCGATTCACAGACCGCAATTTCCTGTCTGAGTTTTGCAGGAAGAACGGAGCAATCACCTATAATGTGCAGCTGCACGTTATCCTTCACCAGATCCCGCAGCTGCTCTACAAGGTATTTAGAAAAGAGTTTCAGCAGAAATTGCACTTCTGTCTTAGGGCGTTTCCAATTTTCTGTAGAGAAAGCATATAAGGTAACTACTTTAATTCCCATTTCTCCCGCTGCAGAAATTATCTTTTTAACGTTGGCCGCGCCAAACCCATGTCCATAGGTTCTTTCATGTCCACGCTGTCTGGCCCATCGTCCATTGCCATCAAGTATTATGGCTACATGTTCCGGACAAGTCTTTTTCTCCGACAACTTGTGTCTCCTTACCGTAAATTTCCAAAATCTTCTGTACTGCTTCCCGGCCATAGGCCATGCGTGGCATGATTACCGCATGTTCTCCGGCTCGCACTACATATTTTTTATCTGGCTCCAATACAAAATGGCGGCCGCGGCTTTCCGAGATTTCTCCCTGAGGATATGTCCCGGAAAACCACTTCCGCATTTCGTCAGTAAATGGAAGCCCAGGTTCCATTTGATGTTTCATTATACAGACATAATTTCCTTAATCTTCTTAGCGGTTACGTCTTCTAATTCTTTAATCTTCTTATCGGTGAGCTTCTGAATCTTATCTTCCACTGCACTGATGATATCTTCCGATACGTCGCTCTTCTTTGCTTCCTTCTTCATGAAGTCCATGCCATCACGGCGGATGTTACGGATAGCAATCTTACCTTCTTCAGACTTCTTGCTTACCACCTTGGACAGTTCCTTTCTGCGTTCTTCGGTGAGCTGCGGAATAGCCAGACGAATCAGGTTTCCATCATTCATTGGAGTAAGTCCGAGATCGGACTGCAGAATGGCCTTTTCAATTTCCTTAAGAAGGCTCTTGTCCCATGGCTGAATGACAATCAGTCTTGCCTGTGGAACGGTAACGGATGCTACCTGGTTTACCGGAGTACGGGAACCATAATATTCAACAAATACACGGTCAAGAAGACTGGCATTGGCCTGACCTGTACGAATAGATGCATATTCAGACTGCAGGGCACTGATAGATTTGTCCATTTTTTCTGTTAATTCTTTTAATTCATTTTCGTACATAATGATTATTTCCTTTCGATTAATGTGCCAAGTTTTTCCCCAAGGCACGCCTTTTCAATATTTCCAGGAACATCCATATTAAAGACCACAATCGGAATGTTGTTGTTCATGCAGAGGGTAATTGCCGTATTATCCATAACTTTAAGTTCCTTCTGAAGAACTTCGCTATAGGTAAGGTGAGTAAACATCTTCGCTTCCGGATGGAACTTCGGATCGGCGTCATATACGCCATCGGTTCCACGTTTAGCCATGAGCATAACATCCGCTTCAATTTCTGCTGAACGCAATGCGGCGGTAGTATCCGTTGTAAAATAAGGGTTGCCTGTACCTGCTGCAAAAATTACGACTCTGCCTTTTTCCAGGTGACGTACGGCTCTTCTTCTGATATATGGTTCAGCAACCTGACGCATTTCAATAGCGGTCTGTACACGGGTATCCACACCATGCTTTTCCAGTCCATCCTGCAAAGCCAGTGCATTCATAACGGTAGCCAGCATTCCCATATAGTCCGCGGACGCTCTGTCCATACCGGCGCCGCTGCCTCTGAGTCCACGCCAGAAATTTCCGCCGCCTACGACTACAGCTACTTCAATACCTGCCTTAGTAACCGCTTTGATTTCTTCACACAGGCGATTTACCACATCGGAATCAATACCAAACCCTTTATCGCTGGCCAGTGCTTCACCGCTCAGCTTAAGCATTACTCTATGATACTTCTTGTTCTCTGCCAACATAGTTCACCCCACTTGCAAAATAAGAGAACACACCTGTGTTCTCTTATTGATATCGAAAATTACTTTTTAATCTGGCTCATTACTTCATCAGCAAAGTTTTCCTGCTTCTTTTCGATGCCTTCGCCAAGCTGATAACGGGTGAAACGACGAATGGAAACCTTTTCGCCCATCTTAACAGTAGCTTCGAGAACTACATCATTGATAGTCTTGTCACCGTCTTTGATGAATGGCTGATCCAGGAGGCAGACTTCCTTGAAATACTTTTCAATGCGGCCTTCTACCATGCGATCAACAATCTTTTCCGGCTTGCCTTCATTGAGGGCTTCCTGACGATATACTTCCTTTTCATGGGAAATAACATCAGCCGGAACTTCTTCACGGGAGACATACAGCGGATTTGCTGCTGCAATCTGCATAGCAATATCCTTAACGAGAGCGTGGAAACCTTCAGTCTGAGCAACGAAGTCGGTTTCGCAGTTTACTTCAACGAGAACGCCGATACGGCCGTTTCCGTGAATGTAAGAACCAACGATACCTTCTGCAGCAATACGGCCAGCCTTCTTAGCTGCCTTGGACAGTCCTTTTTCACGAAGAATATCTACTGCCTTTTCCATATCGCCATTAGCTTCGGTGAGGGCTTTTTTGCAGTCCATCATACCTACGCCTGTGCGGGTACGCAGTTCTTTAACCATGCTTGCTGTAATCATTCTATAACCTCCAACTATAATAAAAGGTGTTTGTCCGGCATTTCCATAAAGGAATTCCCTCTGTCCGGATACGGATGTATCCATACCATCGGGCAACTTTCCCGCCTGCCTTGCGCGGTACTGCTTATCTTTATACAACGGACGACCCGCCCTGTATGAGCGAGTCCCCTGTATAAAGTAATTCACTATTGTTAATTATTCCTGGTCTTCAGCAGCTTCTTCTGCAGCCGGAGCAGCGGTTTCTTCTTCCTGCTGGCCCTGACGACCTTCCAGTACTGCATCAGCAATCTTGCTGGTCAGCAACTTAACAGCGCGGATTGCGTCATCGTTAGCCGGAATCGGGAAGTCGATAACGTCCGGATCGCAGTTGGTATCAACGGTAGCAATAACCGGAATGCCAAGCTTGCGGGCTTCCTTAACTGCAATTTCTTCCTTCTTGGAATCTACAACGAAAATTGCGCCTGGCAGCTTCTTCATATCCTTGATACCGCCGAGGTTCTTTTCCAGCTTCTGCAGTTCACGCTGCATAAGCATAGCTTCCTTCTTGGTATACTGTTCAACGGTGCCATCTTCAAACATAGCTTCCAGTTCCTTCAGACGGGCAATACGGGTCTGAATGGTGCGGAAGTTAGTAAGCATACCGCCGAGCCAGCGTTCATTCACATAGAACTGGTTGCAACGTTCAGCTTCTTCGCGAATGGAATTCTGAGCCTGCTTCTTGGTGCCTACGAACAGTACGGATTCGCCTTTAGCTGCGAGATCACGAACGAATTCATATGCTTCATCAACCTTCTGAACGGTCTTCTGCAGATCAATGATGTAGATTCCGTTTCTTTCTGTGAAAATGAATCTTGCCATCTTTGGATTCCAACGACGGGTCTGGTGACCAAAGTGAACGCCTGCTTCGAGTAACTGCTTCATGGATACAACTGACATAATAATATTCCTCCTGTTTTAAATCCTCTGACCGCTTCCTTCTCTGCAGCCACCCTGACATGGGGCACAGATGCAGAATCCACGGTCATGTGTACTCATGCTTTTTTATTCTAGCAAAATCAAAATGTAAAAGCAAGATATTTCCTGCTTATCTCCCCTATTTTTCTGTAGGATTACAATACATGTGTTACACATTGAAAACATAAAAAGCGAGATACCCTTGTGATATAGTTAATTCGTCAA
>PPYF01545319.1_pt1 | contig 15363 bp, 16 predicted proteins | sample 1559871 | NCBI WGS metagenome assembly PPYF01 (sample SAMN08240021, study PRJNA423297) | Human gut metagenome, whole genome shotgun sequencing project. | reverse complement strand
AGCAACGCCAACGCCGAAATTGACAGATAAAAATGTGACTCCGGTAACGCCTTCTGATTTTAAAGAAACAGCCTCAATGACTGCAATGAGCACAGCAACTGCAACAAGCACGCCACCAAGTACCACAAATATAAAAACTGCAAAGAGTACCCCAACACCCACTCCAACAGCAACAGCAAAACCAACACCGACAGCGACGCCAAACAAATATAATGGAAACATAAATTTTACAACTGGTAAGATAATACAGTTTTCCCATCCGTCGGGATATTACGCTTCTCCGTTTACGTTAAAATTAAATTATGACCCTTCATATAAAATATATTATACATTAAACGGAAATACGCCCACGACAAGCGCAAAGGTATACCAAACCGCGGGAATCGCTATAAATGATGTAAGCAGTGACACCGGGAAGGACGACGATGTCATCGTAGTCAGAGCAGCCGCTTTTAGAAATGGAAAGCAAGTCGGAACGGTAGTCACCGCCACATACATCGTTAACCGGAAATATAGCACCTTCACAGGACGTTACAACAATCTTGCTGTTATCTCAATTTCCACAGACAAAACAAATTTATACGGAAGCAATGGAATTTTCACGAATTATACGGAACACGGAAGAGAATCGGAACGCCCCGCACACATAGAGTTCTTTGACAGCGACGGAACAGCAGGCTATTCAATCGACGCAGGCATGCGCGTATACGGAGGAACTTCCCGGGCCAATCCTCAGAAATCTCTGAAACTTGTCGCAAGGAAAGAATATGACCCAGATAACGGAAAATTCAAATATCCCATGATTGCCGGAAGTCAGAACCTTTCCGGCGAGCTCATAGACCGCTATGACAGTTTCATTCTGCGCGCAGGCGGAAACGACAATTTATTCGGAGGCGGGCGCAACACATTTCTACGAGATGCATTGATTCACTCACTCGCCGGTAAAATATCAAACATTGTTTCTCAAGCATATCGCCCTGTCGTCGTATACATTAACGGCAACTACTTCGGCGTTTATAACCTCAGAGACGATATTGACAAAAATTATCTCGAACAACATTATGGTGTGCCGAAAAATGAAGTCGCCATCGTTACATACGGGCATGAGAACGGGAACTGATTTTATAAAATAGACGAAGGTACGGAATCAGACCTCAATAATTATAAAAACATGCTCTCTTGGATCGCCAACAACAACATGGCAAGCAGTACAAATTACAACAATGCTTGTAAAATGCTCGATATGGACAATTTTATAAAATACATCGCAGTTAATGTATTTGCGAACAACAGAGACTGGCCACATAATAACGTCCGCGCCTGGAAATATACTGGAAGTATAAATAATTCATATGGGCAGGACGGAAAATGGCGCTTTATGCTAAAAGATATAGATTATTCTTGGGGCATTATCTATAGTCCCGGACAGACGGAGAATGTTGTGGCCGAAGAAACGGCACATTCGGAAAATGTGCTGCGCGGAGGCGCCGGAGAAATATCCGCGGCATTTGCCAGCTTGATGAGAAATACACAATTTAAAGCACAATTTAAAGCATTTATAGACGAAATGGTGAACAAATATTTTTCGGAAAGCACGGCGTCTGCAATGATCACAAAAATGAAAAATGCCATGGCAAAAGAATATTCACGTATCTATACAAACATATGGTATAAAAATCCAGATTCTCCCGCACAAGGAGAATACAGAGTCAGCCTGACGTATGACGAATGGCAGAACGCCATCGAAACGCTGTACGAATTTGCCAGAAAACGGCCTGCCGTCATAAAAAATTTAACAAAAGCGGTGTACGGCTAATGATGAGGCGCCGTACATTGACATATGCAATGCAGCAAAGGGCATAGGAAAGTTATATCTGCTGATGTTGTGTAAAAAAAACAAGATATTACATTTCCCTTAATGATAAAAAATCGCCTGATACTGCAACAATTGATATGCAAATGCAATCAAGTGCTTGCAATGATCAACGCAACATTGCTTTTTAAATAATGCATAAATAAAGGCAAAAGGAAATCGTTTCTTGCCTTTATTTATGTCGATTTCATTTTTTGATAAAATTCCTTAATAGCTTTGAACGTATCATCACTAATAACGTGCTCTATACGGCAGGCATCCTCTGCAGCGATTTTCTCGTCAACTCCAATCGCTTTGAATATAGCTGTTAGAACGGTGTGACGCTCAAAAATCCTCTCTGCTGCCTCTTTACCGGTTTGGGTGAGGAAAATATAACCGTCCTTATCCACTGTTATATATTCTCGTTTTTTTAAAATACCTACACCGCGACTGACGCTCGGTTTTGAAAAATTCATATACTCTGCAACATCAATAGAACGAACGCTGCTTTTGGATTTGCATAAAATGTATATAGATTCGAGATACATCTCGCCGGATTCTTTCAATGGCATAGCGAAGCCTCCTTTCGCATGGATATTTCATATATATTATTATTTTACACAATATCACAGAACAGGCAAAAAATCAATAATTTTAAAAAACGGAATTTTTTAGGAAAAGGGGTTGACAAATAACGACAGAATGATTATAGTAAAACTCGGTTAGATATTGCTAACTATTTTTAAATTCACAAGTTAGTAAATGCTAATTTATTTTTATGAGAGAATAAAGGTGATACGTATGACTTTAAGGGATGCAACGGAAGGAAAAGAATATATTATTCAGGATATCGTTACAGATGACGAAGAACTGAATTCCTTTTTGTTCTCTCTTGGTTGCTACAGCGGAGAGTCTATAACTGTTATTTCTCATTTAAAAAACAGTTGTGTTGTTTCTATCAAGGACAGCAGATATAATATTGACAGTCAATTAGCGGAAGCGATTGTCATCTGAAAAAAGTGCTGATATCATATCAGCTTTTTTTGCGAGCATCGGTTAGCTATGCCTAACCTACATAATTTGCCACTTTGTCTGTAAAGATTTTAAAGAATTTAAAGAAGAAAGAGGAGGAAACACAATGAGAATTGCTTTAACAGGCAACCCGAACTCAGGTAAAACCACAATGTACAATGCTCTGACCGGACGTAACGAAAAAGTCGGCAACTGGGCAGGTGTTACCGTAGAAAAAAAAGAACACCCAATTAAAAAGGCATATAGTGCCGGAAGTGAACAGCTGGTTGCTGTTGACCTGCCCGGTGCATATTCAATGTCTCCCTTTACAAGCGAGGAAAGCATAACAAGCTCATATGTAAAGAAAAAGAACCCCGATATTATTATCAATATCGTAGATGCTACCAATTTGAGCCGCAGCCTTTTCTTTACTACACAACTTTTAGAGCTTGGTATCCCCGTTGTTGTCGCCTTAAATAAGAGCGATATCAATAAAAAAAAGGGAACAAAAATTAACACTGCCATGCTTTCTGAAAAACTTGGATGCCCTGTTGTTGAAACAATTTCTACTTCCGCCGACGGCTTGAAAGCTGTTGTAGAAAAAGCAGTATCTATTGCAGGCAATACACAAAATGCGCCTTATCATCAGGGTGACATCGATCTTACGGATAAGCTCGCTGTTGAAGCTGCAGACCGTCAGCGTTTTGAATTTGTAAACGATATTGTAAAAGAGGTTGAAAGCCGTAAAGTGTTGACCAGAGATAAAAACACCGGCGATAAAATTGATGCTGTACTTACAAACAAGTGGCTCGGTATTCCGATTTTCGCAGTTGTCATGTTCCTTGTATTTCAAATCTCTCAAGTTTGGGTTGGTACTCCTATTGCTGACTTACTTGTTGGTTGGCTTGAAACATTTCAAGGTTGGGTCGGCGGTCTTTTAGAAAACGCAAATCCGCTTCTCTCTGCACTGCTTGTTGACGGTGTAATCGGCGGTGTAATTGCCGTGATCGGCTTTCTACCCCTCGTTATGGTAATGTACTTCCTCATTGCGATCCTTGAGGACTGTGGATATATGTCCCGTGTGGCGATTGTACTTGACCCCATCTTTAAAAAAGTCGGTCTTTCTGGTAAATCTGTTATCCCGTTTGTTATCACGATCGGTTGTGCAGTACCCGGTATTATGGCAAGCCGTACGATTCGTAATGAGCGGGAACGCAGAGCAACCGCTATGCTTGCTCCGTTTATGCCTTGTGGTGCAAAAATTCCCGTAATCGCTCTCTTTGCCGGTGCATTCTTTGATGACGCCGGCTGGGTAAGCACTTTGATGTATCTCTCCGGTATCCTTCTTATTTTTCTCGGTGCTTTGCTCGTAAACAAAATTGCAGGTTATAAGGCAAGAAAATCGTTCTTTATTATCGAATTACCCGAATACAAAGTGCCTTCTCTTTGGGGTGCTTTCAAATCAATGTGTAGTCGTGGCTGGGCTTACATCGTTAAGGCTGCTACCATCATCCTTCTCTGCAACACCGCAGTTCAGGTTATGCAGACCTTTAACTGGAGCTTTGGTGTTGCTGAGACTGCCGACTCCTCTATCCTTGCTACGATCGCAGGACCTTTTGCGTATATTCTCGTTCCGATTGTCGGAGTTCTTTCCTGGCAGCTTGCAGCGGCAGCCGTTACCGGCTTTATCGCAAAAGAAAATGTTGTCGGCACCTTGGCAGTCTGCTTTGTAGGGCTTGAAAATTTGATTGATACCGAAGAACTTGCACTAATGGAAGGTGCAGGCGCAGAGGTTGCCGGTATTATGGCCATTACTAAGGTTGCTGCGCTTGCTTATCTTATGTTCAACCTATATACGCCTCCTTGTTTTGCTGCGATCGGTGCTATGAATGCCGAAATGAAAAGCAGCAAATGGGTTTGGGGTGGTATTGGTCTCCAACTCGGGGTAGGCTATACTGTTGGATACCTCGTATATACCATCGGTACACTCATTACTGCTCCTGCTTCCCTGAATGTAGGCGCGGCAATCGGTGGCCTCGTTGCGGTTCTCGTATTTGCAGCTGTTTTAATCGCTCTTATCAATAACACGAATAAAAAAATGAAAGGTGAGTACGCTTTAGGTAGATAATTATGGAAAATTTTATTATTGCAGCAATCTTAATTTTAATTGTGGGCGCTATCGTTTACTATCTGATAAGATCTAAGAAACGTGGTAAAATCTGTATTGGCTGTCCCTATGGAAAGAAATGTGAAGGGAAATGCAGCGAAAAATGTAGCCACAAAGAAACTGAAAAACATGAGAATTAACGAACAAGATAAAGAAAACAGCCTGAAATGCAGAATGGTGGTGCAATCTTGCGATTGCACCGCCAATTTGCATAACTAACTTCATTCCAGATCAGCCAGTACCGCGCGCCGCTTTTTCTGTACCACCAAGTAAAATCAAGCCGGACTGAACGAATCTTTTCCGACACCACAGAGCGGGCAGGTAAAATCTTCCGGAAGATCTTCCCATTTCGTGCCAGGAGCGATTCCGTTATCCGGATCCCCAGCTTCCTCATCATATTCCCATCCACAAACATCACATACATACTTCATAACAAAAAACTCCTTTCAAAAAATAGATTATTGCAACGGTTCGAAATCTGATGCCCCGTGCTTGCACAAAGGACACACAAAATCAGGAGGAAGCGTTTCTCCCTCATAAACATAACCACATATTTTACAAACAAAGCCTTTCTTCTGCTCCAAAGGTTTCGGAGAAGGTTTGATGTGTTTAAAATAAAAATCATACGTCACAGAAGGATCGGCACTCAAAACACAAGCCGCAGTGACATCAGCGACAAATACCGTATGCGTGCCGTAATCTGCACTTGATATCACACGGCAAGAAAAATACGCATTCGAATATTTATTAAGATAGAGAAGTCCATTCGCACTCCTGCCCACATCACCAAAATCAGCAAATTTATCAGTATTCCGTCCGCTCTGGAATCCAAAATGCTGGAATAATTTGAATGGCGTTCCCTCCGTCAGCACAGACACATTAAAAATAGCAGTCTCTACAATCAAGTCATGCGTATAATTTGCTTTATTTACAGTAATCAGGAGTCGTTTTGGAGAATCCGTCACTTGCAACACCGTATTGATGATGCATCCATTGTCCTTTTCCCCGTTTTTCGCAGAAAGCACAAATAGGCCATAACTCAGCTTAAAGAAAGAAGAAGGTTCGAGCGGCGCCGCATTTATTTCCGGGAAATTACCCCGCAGCGAATCTGCCAATTGCGCAGCAAGTGTTTCTAATTTTTCAAAATCACAAGACTTCACCGAAGAACGCACCGAAAGTGTTTCGCCGACAAACGTCATGTTTTTGAGCGCAGCAAGGCGGTTTCGAATCAGACTGCCGGCCGCCGGCGCCCAGGTACCATTTTCGATAACGGCGACGGTACGGTTTTGGAAATTATGTGTTTCCAGCTCGTGCAGCAGCAGTTCCATATTCGTAAAAATACCCGCATTATACGTTGCAGAAGCAAACACAATATGGCTACAGCGAAACGCTTCCGCCACGAGATAAGAAGGATCCGTTACGGAAACATCATAAAGGGAAATGTTCCGAACGCCATTCTCTACAAGTTTTGTTGCCAGAATCTCCGCGGCATTCTCCGTATCTCCGTAAATCGAAGCATATAGAATCAAAACAGCGCGATCTTCTGCCGTATACGTACTCCATTTTACATATTTGTCAATTAAACCATCAATGCCTTCGCGCCATACCGGACCATGCAAAGGGCATATCATATTGATATCGACCGTAGAAGCCTTCTTCAAAAGCGCCTGCACCTGTGCGCCGTATTTTCCAACAATATTTGTATAATACCGGCGCGCCTCCGCGATTTTTGTCCCGTAAAAATCCAATTCATCTGCGAAGATCGTCCCGCTTAATGCCCCGAACGTCCCGAACGCATCGGCAGAAAACAGTATTTTATCTGTCAGATCGTATGTCACCATGACCTCCGGCCAATGAACCATCGGTGCCATTAGAAATGTCAATGTATGGCGGCCAACTGGAAGCGTGTCACCTTCTTTTACAATCAAGGCGACCGCGTCAATATCAAAGTCAAAAAATTGGCGAATCATGGCCAGTGTTTTTGTGTTGCAAACAATTTTTGCCTCTGGATGCAGCCGATGGACATCTGCCAGCACCGCACAGTGGTCCGGTTCCATATGATTCACCACCACATAGTCCAATTTTCTTCTGCCAAGTCCATATTCAAGATTCTCCAGAAACAGCTCCCGGATCGATTTATCTACCGTATCGAGCAACACGGTCTTTTCATCCAATAATAAATAAGAATTATATGAGATTCCATCGGGAACAGGATAAACATTTTCAAATAGTGCAATCCGTCTGTCGTTCCCCCCGATCATCAATAAATCGTCCGTAACTTTTTTTATACAATGCATAGAATCATCCTCCTTCACCCCACCGTGCTATTTTACCATACTTTATCGTTTTTTTCATATCAATTAAACGCTGGTTGGCAGAACCGCGAAATCGGAGCGTGATGTCTTTCAATGCTTCAAGAAATGGGCCGTCCACCAATACGTCGATCAGCGATAACATTTTACACGTAACTTCGCAATGATAAGAAGCATCTGGGGAAATAAGTTCTTCCAATGTACAGCCGCTATAGCACCAAATCGTTTTATCGGGGAACCGGTTACAAATCCGCTCTAGGAACGGCACAAGTACGCGCTGGTTCTCAGGCTCAAACGGTTCGCCGCCGAGTATCGTAAGACCATTGATAAACGGCTTGGAAAGCGCAGCAGCAAGCTCTTCTTCTGTATCCTTGGTGAATGGCTGACCATATTCGAAAGACCATGTTTCGGGATTAAAACAATTCGGGCAGCAATGTCTGCAACCGGAAACAAATAGCGAAACTCTTACCCCTTCGCCGTTTGCTATATCTGTTTTTTTGATTTCACCATAATTCATAATATTTTACAGATGCAATACCCTTTCTTTGATCTCCTGCGTTCTGCCCTGATTCCAGAATTGGGTACCGATATAACCGCACGTTCTGCGTGCAACATTCATTTTCGACTGGTCACGGTTTCCACAGCGCGGGCACTCCCACACCAGCTTCCCGTCCGCATCGCACACAATCTGGATTTCTCCGTCAAAGCCACAGTTATGACAGTAATCGCTCTTTGTATTAAGTTCTGCATACATAATATTGTCATATATAAAACGGATGATTTGAAGTACTGCTTCGATATTGTTCTGCATATTTGGGACTTCTACATAGCTAATTGCTCCGCCGGTAGACATTGCCTGAAACTGCGCTTCAAATTCAAGTTTGGAGAATGCATCGATCTCTTCCGTAACGTGTACATGGTAACTATTCGTAATATAACTTTTGTCCGTAACACCTTCAATAATACCAAAGCGTTTCTGAAGGCATTTCGCAAATTTATACGTTGTGCTCTCAAGCGGCGTACCGTAAATTCCAAAACCGATCGTTGTCTCCGCCTTCCATTTATTGCAGGCGGCATTCATAAATTTCATCACCTCAATTGCAAAAGGTGTCGCCGTAGGATCCGTATGCGGTTTACCGGTCATATATCTGACACATTCGCAGAGTCCCGCATAGCCAAGCGAAATCGTAGAATATCCGTTATACAGCAGCGGATCGATCACCTCGCCTTTCTTAAGACGTGAGATTGCACCATATTGCCATAAAATCGGTGCTGCATCCGAAAGGGTCCCCTTCAGACGATTATGTCGGCACATTAAGGCTTTATAACAGAGCGCGAGACGTTCTTCAAAAATTTTCCAGAATTTTATCATATCTCCGCCCGAAGACAATGCAACATCCACGAGATTGAGCGTTACAACACCTTGGTTAAAACGTCCGTAAAATTTATAATTTCCATTTTCGTCTTTCCATGGTGTCAATGCACTTCTACAGCCCATTACAGGGAAACAGTTGCCTTCTTTAAGCTCTTTCATTTTCTTCTCGGAAATGTAATCGGGGACGAGACGCTTCGCCGTACATTTCGCTGCCATTTCAGTTAAATAATAATATGGCGTACCGGGGTTGATATTGTCCTCTTCCAATACGTAAATCAACTTCGGGAATGCAGGTGTGATCCAGATGCCGTCTTCATTTTTAACACCCTGATAACGCTGTTTCAGCGTTTCTTCTATGATCATGGACAAATCTTTCTTTTCCAGTTCTGTTTTGGCTTCGTTGAGATACATAAATACCGTCACAAAGGGTGCCTGTCCATTGGTCGTCATTAGTGTAACAACCTGATACTGGATTGTTTGCACGCCTCTACGGATCTCATCTTTCAAGCGCCGTTCCACAATTTCGGAAATAACTTCCTCATCAACAAGACCTTTCATTTCGCGCGCTTCTTCCATTACTTCCTTACGGATTTTCTCCCGCGATACTTGCACAAACGGCGCAAGATGTGCGAGTGAAATGCTCTGTCCGCCATACTGACTGCTGGCAACCTGTGCGATAATTTGTGTCGCAATATTGCATGCTGTTGAAAAGCTGTGCGGTTTCTCAATGAGTGTTCCGCTGATCACCGTGCCGTTTTGCAGCATGTCTTCCAGATTAACAAGATCGCAGTTATGCATATGCTGTGCATAGTAATCCATGTCGTGAAAATGGATGAGCCCTTGCTCGTGCGCTTCTACAATTTCCAGAGGCAGGAGCAAGCGGCGTGAAATATCCTTGCTGACTTCGCCTGCCATATAATCGCGTTGTACGCTGTTAACCGTAGGATTTTTGTTGGAATTCTCCTGTTTCACTTCCTCATTATTGCATTCGATCAAACTGAGGATCTGGTTGTCCGTAGTGTTCGATCTTCGTACAAGAGAACGCGTATAACGATAACGGATATATCTCTTCGCCACTTCAAACGCACCGCGGGACATAATTTCATTCTCCACAAGATCTTGAATCTCTTCAACAGACATTGCACGATTCATCTTTGCGCAGCTTTCTTCCACGGAGGAAGCAATTTGTAGGATCTGTTCTGTATTCAGTTCTTTCGTGTTTTCATCAGCATTATTCGCTTTTGTGACGGCCGTAATGATTTTCGAAATATCGAACACCGCTTCAGAACCGTTTCTTTTTATAATTTTCATATCGGTACGCCTCTCATCTTTATATTGTGTATCGCAATTATTTATAGCACATTTTCAGCGCCAAATTCTGTTGCAATTGCAACAATAATAGAATATAATAAGAAAAATTGCAAGACTTTTTTAGGAGGTGGCTGCAATGAGTTCCCTTTCTATATTCAACGGGATCACAGACGAAGAAAAAGAGCACATGTTCCATTGTTTCTCACCAGCAGCAAAAGTATTCTTCGACGGCGAAACAATTATGAATTACGCCCATCAAATGGATAAAATCGGAATTCTGCTGAGCGGAAGAGCACATCTTTCGTGCATTGATTACGAAGGTCGCCACAGCATTCTGGAGCAGCTGGAGAAAAACGATATTTTCGGAGAAGTATTCACGCTTCCTTTAGAGGATTTTCAATATTTTGTAGTGGCAGATACGGCATGCGACGTGCTTTTTATCGACTATTCCCAGATTATCAAACGCTGTTCTAATGCGTGTGCAGAGCACAGCCGGCTCGTAAATAATCTGCTGCAGATGACGGCAAGCAAAGCACAGTCCATGGCACTGCATATCAACATTCTGAGCCGTCGCACTACACGTCAGAAGCTTATGACCTATTTTGAAATTAACGCGCTCAAAGCAAAAGAAAAATATTTTACCATCCCGATGTCACTCAGCGCGCTAGCTGATTATATTAGTGTCGACCGCAGCTCTATGATGCGCGAGCTGCGAAAAATGAAGGAAGAAGGCATTATCGACGATAAAATAAGCGATGGGAAACGGTATTTTACTCTGATAAAGAACAATTGATTTGCGATATTCACCCAACTATCATCTTGATACGGCGTAATATGGAGGACGGATCGTTTTTCTGTATCCGATCAATTCGGAGACTTCAAGAAGATTTTATATCGACCAGTTCGACAGCTTCTTTCCCGGTGATATGTTCAATTACAATTTCAACCATACAGGTCCGTTCAAACAGTCTGTCGATTTCCCGGAGCCGCCCTGTTTCCTGTTCGGGAGAATACTTTGCCGCTAATTTCTCGAGCGCCGTCCGTTTTTCTATCGGATCCTCCAGAATCCGTGCCCTTCCGAATATAATGACGCTGCGAAAGTACGTCGTATATTCCTGCGGCATGACACGATCCTGTCCTACTACGCAAAATGAAACTTTATTGTTTGCCGCAATTGCATCGAGTTTATGGCCGCTCAATGCACAATGAAAAAATATCTTATTGTTATCGTATACATAGCTGAGTGGGACCGCATAAGGGTAACCCTGATCGCCGGTTACTGCCAATACGCCAGAGATTCCCCGATTTAAAATTGCCAGGCTTTCTTCTGTTGAAAGTGCCTGTTTCTTTCGTCTCATTTCCCGAAACATAGAAAAAGCTCCCTTTCGCGGTTGATTTCTGTTTACACAGTCCTCTGTGTTTTTTATATCTTAACACAAAAAGGTTACAAATACTATCGTTCTTCTTTTTGTAATTCTGCTGGTTTTCTTTTGACGAAAAGAAAAGTTGTATATCAATGTAAAGGTCATATAATGGGTGTATATTCCTTTTTATTCTACTAACAAGGCACAGTTGCTTCCCATCCGCAAAGACTGGCTCGACTGGCTTTATGATCTTCTCGATAAACTGGAGGTTACACTGCCGGTTATAAAAATTTTTCAATGAAATCTTTTAGCGCAATAGTGTCTAACGTATAATCACAGTTCTTATATTTGTTAATCTCTGCTTTGTGTTCTACATAATATTTTTTAACTTTTCCTTGTATTCTCTTTGTTGCTTCTACAAAGTTTGGAGAGCCATCATAACTTACACCATAATATTTTATCTGTTCAGGATAAATCTTTGCCATCATATACTTAACGATTTCAAATCTTGAAAAGATGATCGGATCGTTACCGTCCTTTCGGAGTATACATACGCTTAATTCTTCAGGAGGAATTGTCTTATCAGTACAACCATTTTCAAAATTTCTTTCATTCTTTATTCCTGTTCCGTCAAAGCATAGATACACTCCTTCCCCTAAATATTCAGAAAGGGTTTCAGATTTTACTAAATGTGCTTCAACACACTGATCCGCCACATTCATCTGACCTTTCTTAATGTTTTCGAATACAATTTCAAAATCTACAAACAGAGCAATTGCCCCCTCAAATCCTTCCGAAAAAAATACCTTAACTTTTTCTTCTCCAATAAGTTTGCCATTATTTTCGTTTTTGGGGATTAATCCCTGTACAGCAATTGAACAAAGATTCTTTAATGATGTCATGTGATAATAATTCATATCTTTTTCACTTACCTTCTCGACAAATGGGAAGTTTTTCGCCCATTCACTAGAGATTATCTATTCATCTGTTCGATAACTTCTTCTGGTTTTACAGTCATTTCTACCCAGGATAGAGAAAAGCCGCTTTTAATTGCATTTTTTACGGAACGTATATTTGACCATGCACAACAATAAAAGGGTACTTTTCCTCTCTCAAGTATTTCCATAGCCAAATTGCTTGTTAATGCGGATGCAACTCCTTGCTTACGATACTCATCTAATACATCAACACCGATCTGCCACATGCTATCACAATCAGCAGAACAAGCGGCTAGTCCAATCATTTTCTCTCCATCATAGGCACCAACGCCTAATACATCCAACTCTTTTCTGTCTGCACACAGTGCATTGCTCCACGCTGGCAAATACAGACTTACAAAATCTTCTTGTTTCAACACCTTCAATTCATACTGGCAAGATAACCTTTTTATTATATCAATGTTAGGCAAAAAATACTCTGCCATGAAACATACCTTTTGTCCGAGTTTCTGCATTCTGCTATCTAACCAGTGCATATTAGGCGTTTCAAAACAATGATAATATTCAAATTTCCCGATATATTCTTCAACAACGTCTCTGTATGCTTCATTAATAGACGCTACAATATTATTTCCATATGACACAAGATTGCAAGCAATTGGTTCTTTGTAATATTTTCTTGCAAATGGCCCAATTTCTGATTTTACAATTACATTTTCACTTTTTAGGAAGTCCTCTTCTTGACAATTTATATCAACTGCAGACTGTTTCATTGCAATCTGCATGATGTCCTTATTTGTAAACAAATCACTTACCTCCACAAATTACGATTGTAAACTCTCGATTTCATATGGTGCTGATCACAAGACAATAACAGCGTGTGACAATCAGGAAACTACGACATATGCGCGAATAAATTATACTGGAGGATTTCAAGATGGACAAGTACATTTATGACGAAAAGAACCGCCTTTGGGGCGAACTTTTCTAGGTCTTACCATACCATCCGAAGCGGAAAAACGATCGGGATCTAGGTTAGTGGCACAAGCGCGATCTGCACGATCATAGAAAAGCGATCTACACAATACTCCTGACCAGCGGCAAACGAAACAGTTATCTTGCCACGATAGACGAACAGGCCAAGAGGATCACAGAACAGCGAAAGGTTAAAAGTGGATTAGAATGGGTTCAGCGCATGAACAAACTTAACGGCACAAGGGAATAAAAAGCGGTATATAAATCTGATTGCTGAGCGGCAATCAGATTTTCCATTTAATCTCAATCTGTTCACTTGTCGCGTAGATTATATCAACAAGTTTATCAAGTACGATACGCTTATCGTCAAAGGACACATCATCCCAATTATCAAGATAATCGGTGAGTTGTTTAATCTGTTCGGGCGGCATGGCTTTTGCAGATATTTCCGAAATCTCGTGACAGAGAGACTTGTGCCTTGCGTCAAGAACCTCTATTTTTTCGTTGACATATCCCATCAGCACAGGATTTGCGGAGGTCAATGTGTCAATCAGCGTATCAATTTCTTTTTCAACCGTCAGAAGCTCTGCGTTTAACGCTGCAAGCTTGGGATTTACCAGCATGTTTTTTCTGTGCTTTTGAAGCGTTTTAAACTCGGCTAATTTCCGTTTCATTTCCCCGGCGATAAATTCTCTGTTTTCTCAACCCTCAGCGTACCCGCACCCACACAGCAGTTTTTGTTATCCATACGAACAGAACACCAGAAATATTTTTTACAGTATCCTTGTATTCGTTCTTGGAAACCCCGAACGCCTTGTGACAGACTCCGCATTTTATCTTTCCGGCAAGCCATGTGCGGCACAACTTTCTTGCGGATTGATAGGTCTTGTTCGCCAATGCCTTTTTACAGCAAGTGATAAACAAGTCGCTCGGTACAAGTCCGATATGCGGCGCTATTACCAGACGAAAGGTGTTAAGCGGTCCGTTCCAATTCGGCGCTTCCTGTTTCTTGTGCAGATAACAGCTTGTCACGCCGTTGAAGTCCTGCGGCTCGTTTACGATTTCCGTTCCCTGACTCTTGAAAAACTCATACAAATCATTCCTGATTTCATCCGTGCGCTTCGCATATTCACTGTCATTCAAAACAGAAGTATAGCCTTTTACCGTTATGCTTTTACCCTGAAATACCGCTGTTTTCGTCTCCGTTGTATATGGTCTGTTTCCGAACAGAATTTTGGATTCTGTTCCTTTATCTATAATTATCCCCCTTTCTCATTTCTTTCCCTTGGGGATCTCGGACAGATAGTGCTTGGTCATGGCGACACGGTTGTGTCCGAGACTCTGCTGACCTGTTTTGCTGCGTTTTTCACACCTTCGCTGTCAAGGCGTTCCTTGAGTTTCTGCGCGTAACCATAGCGCAGCCCGTGGAACGAAACTTTTTCAGATTTACGTTTTTTTACCCGGCTCAACCGCAGCGGCTCTGTCTTTATCCATAAACTCCTTACGGTGATTGTAGAGCCAACTTTGAATGGACTTTTTCTTCGCTTCCACACCCTTGTACTTGTTCTCGCTGATAATGAAATCACCCTTTTGAAGTTTGTTGTCTGTCGCATACTTGTAGGGCATTCTGACAACAGCCTTCTGCTCCTCCGTCTGTACGGGAACGGTGCGAACCCTGCCACCCTTGCCCGTAACCTTGAGTCCTCCGGTGGTGATCGCCTTTTCAAATTCTTCCTTTGTCCACGTACGGTTTTCTTTTCCCCGTTCTTCCTTGGGTACACCCAATTTCTTGTTGTCCGGCAGTCTGCCTTTGCCTCCCGCTTTTCTGTAAAGGGAACGGAGAGCCGACAACTCTGTTCGGATCGTGGCAGGCGCATAGCCTTTTTCTTTCATATAGTCCACAAGATATTGCAAATGCTCTCCGCGCAGGTTTGCGACCTTTTTGTCCGTAATGATACGGAAGGAACGGGTAGAGCCTTGCTCATAGCGTCCTCTTGTCCGAACGCGCCCTCATTGGCGTTGTCAAACACCTTCTTGATTTGCACAGAGGTATTTTTA
>PPYF01305253.1_pt1 | contig 15363 bp, 12 predicted proteins | sample 1559871 | NCBI WGS metagenome assembly PPYF01 (sample SAMN08240021, study PRJNA423297) | Human gut metagenome, whole genome shotgun sequencing project. | reverse complement strand
CTTTAGCTCAGTTGGCCAGAGCACGTGATTTGTAATCTCGGGGTCGTTGGTTCGAATCCGACAAGAGGCTCAAAAGAATTGACAAGTAGAAATTGTCAATTGTCAGGTAATAAGAAGAGGAAGTTTTATGAAGAAGCTTCCTCTTTTTTATTTATATCGTATTGCATATTCTCGCAAAAGGATTAATTTTGCTGATGAGAACATAAAAACAGCATTGTCATGGAAGAGAATAAAGGTTTACTGTTGAAAAGTGCGATGTCTTATGGCTTGGCTATGGGAATCTTTTGGGTAATCAAATATCTGTTCCTTATTTTCGGATATTCCATCCCGGCACTCATCTATATATATGAACTATTATGCATTGCCGTCCCCTTTATCGCCTACTACATGACTAAGCGCTACCGGCAGGATATCGGTGGGAATATCAGTTTTTTCCATGCCTGGCGATTCGGGATCATGCTGTACTTCTTTGCGGCATTAATCGTTTCGATCGAACATTTCATCTTCTTCCAGTTTATCGCTCCGCCCGACTTCATCAGCAACACGATGAACCAGGCAATGATTGCACTAAAGAATGCAAATGTCAGCAGTGAAGTGATCGACGCAATCAGCCGTACCAACTTCACTCCCATCCATATGGCTATTCAAGGTATTTTCAATAATATATTTTACGGAATCATATTATCCGTACCGGTAGCAGCGCTGGTCTGCCGCAAGCAAACAGCAGGTCCGGTACCGGAAGAACAATAAGAAGCAAATAAAAACAAATAATGGACATATCAGTAGTTATACCACTGTACAATGAAGCCGAGTCTCTACCCGAATTGTTTGCATGGATAGAGCGGGTGATGAAAGAACATAATTTCAGTTACGAAGTAATCTTTATTAACGACGGGAGTACGGACAACTCTTGGGAAGTGATAGAATCATTAAAGAGCAAAGCGCCCGATGTGGTACGGGCTGTCAAATTCCGCCGCAACTACGGAAAATCCCCCGGTTTGAACTGCGGTTTCCGCTTGGCTACGGGAGACGTGGTCATCACAATGGATGCCGATTTGCAGGATAGTCCCGACGAGATACCGGAATTGTACCGGATGATCACCGAAGACGGCTACGACCTGGTATCCGGCTGGAAAAAGAAACGGTACGACCCGCTGACAAAGACGATCCCGACCAAGCTGTTCAATGCAACGGCACGTAAATTCTCAGGTATCAAGAACCTGCACGATTTCAACTGCGGACTGAAAGCCTACAAGAATATCGTGATCAAAAATATCGAGGTGTATAACGATATGCACCGCTATATCCCCTATCTGGCCAAGATTGCCGGATTCAACAAGATCGGCGAGAAAGTAGTGCAGCACCAGGCACGGAAATACGGAACGACCAAGTTCGGGCTGGACCGCTTTGTCAACGGTTACCTGGACCTGATCACTCTGTGGTTCACGTCCAAGTTCGGCAAGAAGCCGATGCACTTCTTCGGACTATGGGGAAGCGTCATGTTCTTTATCGGCTTCGTAGCACTGGTAATCGTGCTAAGCGCGAAGCTGATCTCTATCTGTTCCGGCGAATTGAGGCCGTTGGTAACCAATTCACCCTATTTCTACATCTCCCTGACCGCAATGATAGTCGGAACCCAACTGTTTCTGGCCGGATTCATTGGAGAACTGATATCAAGGGATTCACCGAACAGGAACAAATACAAAATAGAAACAGAGATATGATTGTTTTATGTCATTTATAGAAATAGTATTACTGGCTGTGGGATTGTCGATGGACAGTCTCGCAGTTTCTGTTACTGGAGGGGCTCTTATACAAAACTATAAACATCGCCATATGCTGAAGATCGGCTGTGTGATGGGAGTTTTTCAGGCCGGCATGACCCTTGCAGGGTATCTGGCGGGCATGAGCTTCAAGAAATATATCACGGCATTCGACCACTGGATCGCATTCCTGCTGTTGCTCTACCTGGGAAGCAAAATGATATATGAAAGCACCCGGGAGAAAGAAGAAGACAGCAAGACAAACCCACTGTGCTACAAGACACTCTGCGGCTTGGGCATTGCGACAAGCATCGATGCACTGGCTGTCGGCATCTCGCTGGCCTGTCTGGAATCGGCCATCGCGCTGGAGGCTCTGACTATCGGCGTAGTCACATTCCTGATCTCGGCGTTCGGCGTTTACTTCGGTAACCATTTCGGCCGTAAGATCAACCTCAAGCTGGACTTGATCGGCGGCCTGATACTCATCGCTATCGGCACCAAGATACTGATCGAGCATCTTTATTTCAACGGATAAAATAGCCGGCAACGCTATATATCCGGACCTGCTATCAGACATTGTAAAAATATATACCATGAAAAGCCAACAATTACGTAAATTAGCTCCGGAATTGGATTCGCTCCGGTTAGGAAGCGGATGGAGCATCGAAGACCTCGGTAAGTCGCAAATCATCGTGGAAAGCAGCTACGGACACAGCCATCCGGGCAGCGCCCACCTCGACCAGCTGGTCGCCGAAGCCGGCAAAGGCGTGAACGACGGAGGAGGCCGGGCCGCCAACTACTACGTGACCGATATCTGCGACGGGGAAGCACAAGGACACGACGGCATGAACTTCTCGCTCGTCTCCCGCGACATCATGGCCGCCATGATGGAAATCCACGTAAAAGCAACCCCCTTCGACGCAGGCGTCTACATCGCCAGCTGCGATAAATCTGTTCCCGCCCACCTGATGGCGATCGCACGGTTGGACATGCCCGCCGTCTTCATACCGGGAGGCATCATGAAAGCCGGCCCGAACCTGCTCACCCTCGAACAGATCGGCACCTACAGCGCCCAATACGAACGGAAGGAGATCAGTGAAGAGCAATTCATGGTCTACAAACGGGATGCCTGCCCCGAATGCGGCGCCTGCTCCTTTATGGGGACGGCCTCCACGATGCAGGTCATGGCCGAAGCATTGGGGATCGCCCTGCCGGGTTCAGCCCTGATCCCGACACAAATCCACTACCTGAAAGAGATGGCCCGCCAAGCCGGCTACCGGGCGACCGAACTGGCCAAAGAGGAACTGAAGCCATCGGACATCATGACACGCAAGGCATTCGAGAATGCCATCATGGTACACGCCGCCATAGCCGGTTCGAGCAACAGCCTCCTGCACCTGCCGGCAATCGCCCACGAGTTAGGCATCCAACTGCCCCCGGAACTGTTCGACGAGATCCACCGCAAGATCCCGTTCCTGCTCAACATCCGTCCCAGCGGTTTCTGGCCGGGCGAATATTTCTGGTATGCCGGTGGCGTCCCCGCCATCATGGAAGAGATCAAAGAGTTCCTGCATCTGGACGTACTGACCGTAACGGGCAAAACGTTAGGTGAAAACCTCGACACCCTGAAGCAGAGCGGCTTCTACGAAGGATGCCGTAAATACCTGCAGGCCCTCGGCGTAAAAATATCCGACATCATCAAACCCCTCGATAACCCGATCCGGGCACAAGGCGCCATCGCCATCCTGACAGGCAACCTCGCACCGGAAGGCGCCGTCGTCAAGCACGCCGCCATCTCGCCCAAACTGATGCAGGCGACCTTGAAAGCACGCGTATTCGATTGCGAAGAAGACGCCCTCCAAGCCGTACTGACCAAAGACATCCAGCCGGGCGAAGCCGTCTTCATTCGCTACGAAGGACCCAAAGGAAGCGGTATGCCCGAAATGTTCTACACGACAGAGGCCATCGCCTCCGACCCCGAACTGATCGAAACAATCGCCCTGATCACAGACGGACGCTTTTCGGGTGCCACGCGCGGCCCTGCCATCGGCCATGTCTCCCCCGAAGCCTCAGAGGGCGGCCCCATCGCCCTGGTGGAAGACGGCGACCTGATCCGTATCGACATCCCCGCCCGCAGGCTCGACATTACCGGAACCGGCGGTATCCCCAAAAGTCCCGAAAAGATGGAAGCAATCCTCTCCGAACGGCGTGCGAATTGGGTGCAACCCGCTCCACGCTTCAACACTGGTATTCTGAGTATTTTCACCCGCAACAGCGTTTCGCCGATGAAGGGTGCTTATATGGAGGATACCCGCCATGGCTGATCCGGCAACTTTACTGTTAGTCACGGTACTGGCTATCGGACTGTTGCTGGTACTGGTATTATGGATCAAACTGCATCCCTTCCTCTCGCTGCTGATCACGGCCATGTTCTTAGGTATCGCCTCCGGCATGCCGTTAGGGAAGGTGACCGACTCCATCCAAAGCGGCCTGGGCGGGACATTGGGCTTTGTGGCAACAGTTGTCGGCATCGGCAGCATCTTCGGCCAGATACTCGAAGCATCCGGCGGGACGGAAGCGATAGCCAAGACACTGATCCGCCGTTTCGGGAAAGAGAAGGCGCATTGGAGCCTGTCGTTCGCCGGATTCCTGATTGCGATCCCCGTGTTCTTCGATGTGGGCTTCATCATCCTCGTGCCGGTCGTCTATGCATTGGCGAAAGACACCAAGAAATCGACTTTATTCTATGCCATTCCCCTGCTGGCGGGGTTAGCTGTGACACATACGTTTATCCCGCCTACGCCCGGTCCGGTGGCGGTTGCCGATATGTTAGGGGCCGACTTGGGATGGGTGATCCTGGTCGGGGCGATCATCGGCTTGCCCGTTGCCATCATAGCGGGCCCGTTGTTCGGGAAATATATAGGGAACAAGATATATGTCGCGCCGCCGCCCCACGTGATGGAAGAGTTGGAGAAAGGAGACCGGGCGGACGAAGCCCATTCCCTCCCCTCCTTCGGCATGGTGTCTGCCATTATCGGCATCCCACTGTTCCTGATGGTGATTAAATCGATGGTCGAACTGTTTATCAAGCTGGGATATATGGGGAAAGGAATCTTCTACGAAGTGACCTCTTTCCTGGGGCATCCGTTCACGGCGCTGATCCTTGCGACACTGATCGCCGCCTGGTTATTGGGCACACGGCGGGGCTACACCCGTAAAGAGCTGCTCGACATCAGTACGAAAGCACTGGCTCCGGCGGGCATGATTATCCTGATTATCGGTTCGGGAGGGGCATTCAAACAGATGTTGATCGACAGCGGCGTCGGCGATGTACTGGCACAACTGATCTCGAAAACACAGTTCCCGCCGATCATACTCGCCTTTATCATTGCAGCGGCAGTCCGTATCATCCTGGGCTCCGCCACAGTCTCGATGATCACGGCAGCCGGGATTGTCGGTCCTATACTGAGTGCCTATAGCCTTTCGGATATGCATTGCGCCTTGATTGTGATCTCGATCGCCTCCGGCGCCACCATCCTCTCGCACGTCAACGACAGCGGCTTCTGGCTGGTCGGCAAATACTTGGGGCTGACAGAGGTCCAAACACTCAAATCATGGACAGTCATGGAAACGATCATCGCGTTAGGTGGATTCGGACTGGCTTTGGTGTTGAGTTTGTTTGTATAAGAATATAGGGATGTGACAAAAGAACATAAGAACAAATGATGATTTAGCGGTAAGGTGCTACGTTTGTATTACCGGACGCAGACGGGCGCAGATTACGCAGAGGAACGCAGACTTATTTTCTTTTAAAACAATAATTGATCTGCGTTCGTCTGCGTTATCTGCGCCCGTCTGCGTCCGGTAAATACGAGCAAACAGTTAAATCATCCTCTACCTGATCACCACCTTATACGTCCTGCCGTCCACCCGAACGAGATACAAGCCGGCGGGGAGGCGGTGTTCCGTGCTGCCGGTGGTGCGCTGTTGTTTCAACAGGTGGCCGGTGAGGGTGTAGACGGAAAGCGTTTCTTCTTTCGGGGTGTATATATATAAGGTAGAGCCGAGGGCCTTTACCTGTACTTCGCCGTTGATGGCGGCGTTGGCCGTCGGATCGTCGTTGGGGAAAACGCCGGTGATGCTGACGGTGATGTCTTCCTCTACGTTCCGTATCCGATAGCGCCCGACGATGTCCGGCGTGAGCGTCTCGCCACGGCTGGTGGTGACGACGGGGACGGACAGATCGTAACCGGCGTCGAGCGTCAGGGTAAACGAGAAGTCGTAGCCTTCCTCCACCGTGTGGCCACCCGGCTTCCGGTTGAGGATCACCCCTTCGACTTCGGGGAGAGTGACAGTGTAGTAATTGCTAACGACGGGCGGGATGTAAGGCTTGCCCTTCAATTCGAAGGAGATACTGGAAGTCTCCGTATTCCCGGCAACGTCCGTAACAGTCAGTTCCATCTGATGCTGCCCTGCCTTGTCGGTTACCGTAAAGCTCTCTTCAGCCTTTCCGCCTACACTATTGTTTTCCACCTTATTACTGCTGTTGCCATCCAGCGTATAGCTGTAGGAGGCGATGCCGCTTGTGGCATCCGTCAGGGTGAAGGTTGCTTTCAGGTAGTCGATTACCGGGGCGCCGCCTTTCAGGGCAGGAAGGGTGGCGTCGTACTTCACATCCTTGGTCTTCTCGTAGACGGTCTGCGTGGTGGTGCGGCGCAGGTTGTAGCGGACGGTGCTCACTCCTTCGGTCGTATAGGTGAAGCTGCTGCCATACGTCGGGTCGGCCTTCAGTTCGCTGCCTGTGAATGCGATCTCGAAGCCGTCAGGGGCGTTGAAGATGATGCCGCCTTTGGTCTTAAACCAGCCGTTATTGCCGTCCGGGGTAAGCGCTACGTCTACGTCACCGAGATAAGTAGCCGTTACGCCTTCAAGGAATTTCAGGTCATAAGTCTTTGCACTCTCTTCCGTCAAGGCAAGCGTGCCCTGGCCGATAACGCCATTACTGAGACTAAGCGCGCCGTCGTCCTTGAACGCCACATCCTTGCCATCTATCTCCCCGTATATCTCATACCCGATCGTCTCCCCTTCATCGAGAACCTGTCCCTCCGTAGGGGCGACGGTCAAAGGGGCTTTGTTTATAGTAAAAGTAAGCTCCAAAGGATCACCTGTAAGCCATTTATTCTTCCTGGCTGTAACCCTGATCTTGCCTGTTCCGATATCGGTGTTCTCTGAATACGACACACCATAAACTCCTTCAGACTCAAGTCTCCCCTTCAACGTCACCACCGGCTCTATCGCCTTGCCGGTATAAACAGTATCCTTTTTATAGATGAACATATCTGCAATATCTTTCAATTCAAGCGTTGTTACTACGTTGTTGCTGCCGGATGCAGGAGTCCCGGTGAAAGTCCCTTTATCCAAAATAATCCCGTTATTCGTCAGCGTCCCATCCGAACAAACAATCGTCCCCTGGTTCACCACAAGCACACCCTCCGGCACCGTCAGCGTCTTGCCGGCCTCTACCGTCAAAGTAAAACCTTGGGGTATGACCACACTCTCATGCAAGGTTACCTCATTTCCATAAACCTTGCCGGTATGACCCTTAAACACGATGCCTTGCCATTTAGTCTCGTCTGTTGTGCCGCTTATCCCGGCGTTATCATCATTTCTTGTGTTATAGGCAAAGATAACCGCATTATCCGTGATCTCCACTGTTGTATTGGTTCCTCCTATAGGGGCTGTGTTGGCTTCGTCACTGGTATGTGCATCCACCACTCCTCCGGAGATCCTGATTTTACCACCAGTGCCTTCGCTTCCTGCACCGAGAGGCAGAATGGAGGAGTCAGCGTTTCCTGCCGCTATTACCAGACCTCCCGTAATGGTAATCTCCCCGGCACCGCCACCCTTGCCGCCTCCAATAACAGCAGCGTACGAAGAGCCTTGTGCGCTGATATACCCCCCATCGATTGTTATCTTTCCCCCATCGCAACCTTCGCCACCACCGATAAAGGCGCCTGTTGGACCATCTGCAGTTGTGCTCTTCATTATTTTTCCACCCTTAATTATTATTTCACCCGTATTGGGGGCAGAACTTCCAGCACCTGCACCAATCCCAGCTCCGGAACCGGAACCTGAAGTATATATATTCAGACTACCATCCTCAATTATTATTTTGCCACAGTGTTCACCTTTGTTACCACCAATAGTAGCTCCTTCTCGAGAGACAGTATTTAGCACTCCCTCCCCTTTAATAGTCAGAGTTGCACCAGGCGGGACATGCAATGTAGCCTTATCCGTAGCAACGCCACTCATATAATCTCCCAACGCGTTTATCCCGGCAAGGGAAAGAGTCAATTCTACGCCTTCAGACAGGGAAAGGATGGAATGATCCGTACCTGCGTTAGTGACTTTTACGCCATTCAGCGTAATCGTATGCGTCCCACTTTTGACATCAATCATATTTGTAGTGAAGTTGTCCGGATCGCTCTGTGTAATCACATAGCTGCCTGTAAACTTCGTTTCCTCCAAGGTTGTTCCTTGTGTAGTGTTCTGTGTGTATCCTGTTTCGGTTATCGTAATGTTTCCTTTGGTTAAATCGAGCGTTGTGGTTCTTTCCTGTCCGTAAATATAAGTTGTAAAAAGTAGGGTGAGTACGGTAAATAATGTTGCTCTCATTGTTTTATATGCTTAATGATGATTTGTTATAATTCGTAATCGGGTGGTAGTGCTTACCACTAATCGCACCCGATTGGTTAGAAGTAATCGCACCCGATTGGTTAGAAGTAATCGCACCCGATTAGTGGTAAGCAATCGCATACGATTAGTTATAAGTAATCGCACCCTCCTACAAAATGCCGGGGCGTTCTACTCCGCTATCCGGAGTGCCGTCGGTACATTTCAACTGCTTGCCGCTAAACTCGATGCGAGGCGCTTTAAGCTGTATGGCGCGATTGGTGTTTGCCCCTGCCTGGGTGATATGTACCAACTGATACATACTGCTGAGCTTCAACCCGCCGGGCACCATGAACATAAGGCGTTTCGGTTCGTTGTTGAGGACGACGGTTGCTTTGATGCGGGTGTCGTCCGCAGCGCCCACTTCCTGGATGTAGATGCCGACCGACTCGTCGTCGCCTTTCAAGGCGAGGTTGACGCCTTTGACTTCGAGCACCTGGCCGGAGGTGAGGCTCTTGTTCACTTCGCCGTTGACGGTGTTGATGATGGTGTCCATCTGGGCGTAATGCTGTGCCGGGCCCATGTTTTCGACCATTGTTTCCAACATCGCCTTGCGGACGTCGGGACCGACCGACATCGAGGCGGTCACCTCGTGCTTGGACCGCGTGAACGGTTCGTTGGCGGAGTTGAAGACGCCTTTCACGCCGAAGCGGAGGGTGAAGTAGTCGAAGTTAATGTTATTGCCCATCAACCCCATCTCGATACCCTTCTCGGCGATGAGGCGGAAGTTACGGATGAGTTGCTCTTTCGATTCGGTCGTGGTGCCGTCTTGCACAACGAGCTGTGCGACGTCATCCAAACCGTAACTCATGCCGCCGATAATACTGAGCGTATAATCGTTTTCGTCGTCTGTCAGGTTATTCGGGTTCGTGTTGCCCCGAAGCTTGCCTGGCTTTACTTTTTTTGCCATGATTGTTTGTTTTAAATTGATATTAGGAATTATGTTCTCTTATAAAATGACTAATGAAAACGTACGTTTATTTTAGTCATTTTTCAGGCCCTGATTCAATGGGTTCATGAAAAAGCATGATATTGCATAAAACTGATGTAATTTAGTGATTGATAATGATTTTACCCCCTCAAAATATTTTGCCGTCTAACTAATTCCATTATCTTTGTAAATGACTAAAATAAACGTACGTTTTCATTCGTCATTTTGAAAGTGCTTCCCAGCCCTTATCAATAGAGGGTTACAGCCCTTCCATAGTACCTCTTTTGAAGGGTAATTGCAGTTTCGTAACAGCTTGATAATGAACCTATCCTTTTGTCGTATTTTGGGCTTTTTTACGTTTCGGGCAGATTTGGGGGTTTCGGGCGGTACGTGTTTTTTTGTATCTTTGTGCACAAAATGATACAAAAATGTATAGGCTAATTCATTTATTGGTACTTTTAGGGGTTACCTCCTTCATTTCATGCAATAGTAAAAAGCAATATTTCGAAGAGAGCGGCACTGTGTTTCATACCTTATACAACATCAAGTATGAGGCGCCGCAGATCCTGACAGACAAAATCGACGCAGAGTTGCAACAATTTAACCTGTCTCTTAATCCGTTCAATCCCAATTCGATCATCGCAAAGGTCAATAACAACGACACGGTGGAGGTGGACGATTGGTTTACGGAAGTGTTCAACAAATCGATGGAAGTTTCGCGCAACTCGGATGGCGTTTTCGACATCACCTGTGCCCCATTAGTCAATGTCTGGGGATTCGGGTTCAGCAAGAAAGAGAGCGTGACGCCGGAGATGATCGACAGCTTGCGGGCGTTCGTCGGTTACCAAAAGGTGCATCTGGACGGCCGGCGGGTGGTGAAAGACGACCCGAGGCTGCTGCTCAACTGCTCTGCCATCGCCAAGGGGTATTCGTGCGACGTGATTGCCCGCCTGCTCGAACGCGAGGGGGTGGAGAATTACATGGTCGACATAGGCGGCGAGGTGATGATGAAGGGCGTCAACCAGAATGGCGCGTGCTGGCGTGTCGGTATCAACCTGCCGGAAGACGACTCGACGGGCATCGTGAACAAGTACGACGAGGTCATCCAGTTATGCCGGAAAGGGGCGATCGCCACTTCGGGCAACTACCGCAACTTCTACATCAAAGATGGCAAGAAATATGCCCATACGATCGATCCGCGAACCGGCTATCCCGCCCAGCAGAGCGTGTTGAGCGCAACAATCGTTGCCGACGACTGCATGACCGCCGACGCCTATGCAACGGCTTTCATGGCGATGGGATTGGAGAAGGCACGGCAGATGGCCGCCTCGTTGCCGGATATCGAATACTACGTAATCTATGCTGATGATAATGGAAAGCACCAGATTGAATATTCAAAAGGGATGCTCCAGTATCTGCCTAAACGAAAAGCGATGCTTAGCTCGGATAAACCCTGATTGATTAAATATGATAAAACACTTCCCTAACCAGTTCGAATGTAGAATGGCAAAGGCAGGCGAGGTTTTATGCAATACCGAAGACACCGGCAATGTGTTACTGTTTGTTTCGTCCGGAAAGGTGGCTGTCCTTAGCAGGGAACAGGCCCCGGTCATAGAAGTAGACGAAGGATATTTTGTATTATTACCTGCCGAAAAAAGCTTTATTGCCACAGCAGTTACCCCGGCGCAGACCGTGCTTATGCAGGCCGGTCCGCTTTCTGAAATAATAACGGACGACCCGGCATGGGATCCGGATCGTCCTGTGATACTCCCTATATTCCCATCTCTTGCCAAAACCTTATATCTGATCGAACATTATCATAAGGAGGAACGGAACAGGTTGAATTGAATGATGTGCTAAATCATCATTCAATTTATGATGCAACTGACCTTGTCCGTTATGTTATCCTGATGCAGGGTGACGAGCACCTTGTTGTTGTCGCTGTACTGCCAGTCGGTTACGGGGACGTTGTTTACCTGTACTTGGGTGGGACGCTGCGGGGCGTCGATCTCCAGTTCGTATGTCCGCGACCGGTATATGCCGTCGTATGTGCCTTCGACGGGGAAGACGGTGAACTCGATCTTTTGCCCGCTTTGCCTGCATTCGAAGCGGGTGGCGGCGATGGCGCCCGTTTCGAAGTTGTAGGTGAGGCCGTCGTCTTCATACATCGTGTAGGAAGTGATTCCTTTGGGGAAGACTTTCACCATTAATGTGTCCAGGGGCTTCTCGCCGATATACTGCATTTCCTTTTGGAACGGGATGATGGCGCCTTCGCGGACAAACAGCAGGCCGGCACGGTTGTCGGGAACCGTATGCTGCACCTCGCGGCCTCCGGCGAGCTTCTCGCCTGTCCAGTAGTCGATCCAGTTGCCTTTCGGCAGGTAGATAGAGTCGCTGAATATACCGACAAGGAAGTTCTCGCCGAACATATATTGATAGACCATATCGTCCGTCTTGCGGTCGTCGGGGAACATCAGCGGCATGGAGCGGACGATCGGCATGCCGGTCTGCGCGCCTTCCAGGGCTGCCGAATAGATATAGGGCATGAGGGAATAGCGCAACTTCACATAGTCGCGGTACATCTTCTTTTCCTTTTCCGGGAAGTAGAAAGGCTGGTGCAACGAGTACCAGCTGTTGATCTGCACCCAGGGCAGGAAGAGGCCGAAATGCAGGCTCTGCAATTCTTCGTCCTTATTCACATTCATCACGTCGCAGGATGTGTTCATGAAACCGCTCATCCCGAGGTTCAACTGGTCGAAGAGGGCGGTGCGCCCGCCTCCGTTATCGCCGCTGGTCGAGGCGCTCCAATGCTGGGTCCCGGCCCAGCCGGCGGTGTAATGGTGCCAGGAACGGCGGCCGGTATGCTTGCGGGTCATCTTGTACATTTGTTTCGGGAGGAGGACCTGGTTCAGGTTGTGCATTTCCTTATCCGTACGTCCGTTATAGTATTGGAAGTTCGGGTGTTCGTCGATCGTGCGGGCGGGGTCCAGCTTGAAGCCGTCTACGCCGTTGTCCATGAAGTGGGTCAGGTGGTCCATCCAATGTTCCAGCCCGGAAGTGTCTTTTCCGGCTGCGGCGGCCAACGCGTCCTCTTCGGCGATGCTCAGGTCATATTCTTCGCACAGCCAAAGCCCCAGGTGATAGCCCATCCCATGCAGGCGGCCGATGAGGAGGCGGTGGTTCTCCTTCTTCGGATAGCGGGTCGAATCCCAATAGGCTTCTGCCGAGAACAGCTTATAGTTCCATTTCTTCTTGGTCGAGAAGTCATAGCGCTTCTCCATCCACTGGGGTTCGAGCCAGAAGAGGTCGCAGGGTACGCCCATGTCGCGGAAACGGACGGCATCGTTCAGGATATCGAACTGGTTTTCGAGCATGTTCGGTCCGAAGCATAAGCCGTACGCCCATTTCGGAAGCAGGTAGGGCTTGCCGGTCACAGTCGTGTAATGGTTGATCACGTCGGGCATCGAGTTACCGAACATCAGGTAGAAGTCTGCCTCGTCTGTCGTGTTATAGATGGAGAAGACATCCGGCTGGTAGCTGCCGATATCGAAGAAGTTCTTGCGTGTCGTATTGTTGAAGACGCCCCAGTTTTCGGAGCTGATCATAAAGGGCATCGGGATCTCGGTGTGCTGGTAGGTGGTCCACATGCGGAGCAGTTCGCCGCGGTGCTGGATATGGTCGCGGCTCGTGCTGCCGCCGCCATAGAAACGTTCGCCGTCTTTGAGGGAGATGGAAAGGATGCTGGTGTTTTTATAGTCACCGGTTTCCGCCATGTCTTTGGATGATCCTTTGCTGCTGTCGTCGCCGATGATCGTACCGTTGTTCGGCACTTTCATATCCTTATATTTGGCGTTGATGACTTTGCCTAAGTTCGTACAGAGCGGATCGGCGGAGGTCAGGAAGACAGCTTTTTCGATGATCACCCGGCCCTTGCGGTCGGCGACGGTGATGGCACCGGTCTTTTTATCGACTTTCAACCGGTAGGCGCCGGTCGATACTTCAAACTGCTGTTTGTTGTCTTTCGGGGAGACCGCTACCGGTTCCCAATCCGTTTTAATGATGCCGTAGCGTTGCATCAATGACTCTGAAAAGGCAGGACGAGGCGTAACCCGTATCCGGAATATTCCATCCGTGCATACCTCCACATTCATATTCAGCCCGTTCTGCAGGCGGACGTCAAAGGTCTGTTTTCCATTCGCCGCAAAGACGGACTGCAGGAAAAACAGGCTTACAAGCAAATAGTAGATCTTTTTCATGATACTCAAAAGTTAATATCACAAAAGTACAGACTTCCTATTTGCCTTACCTTCAATAAATCACCTTAAAACATAGAATTTTGTCAATTCTTTACAGCTTCTTCAGCTCCTGATAGAGAAGCCGGACGGGCAGGCCCATGACATTGTAGAAGCTGCCGTTGATGGCTTCGACCGCCACATACCCGATCCATTCCTGTATGCCGTAGCTGCCGGCTTTGTCGAAGGGATGGTATTTATCTACATAATATAGGATTTCCTCGTCGTCCAACTCGGCAAAGCAGACTGCCGATGCGGCGGAGAAGGAGATGGTTTTCTCCTTTGTCGTGATGCAGACACCCGTTACGACCTCATGGACACGGCCGGAGAGTTTCCGCAGCATAGCGATGGCGTCTTCACGGTCTTTCGGCTTCCCCAGTATCTCATCAAAGGTCCACACAATCGTATCGGCCGTTATCAACAGCTCGTTGTCAGGCATTGTTTGCAGATAGGCTTCCGCCTTTTTCCGGGCCAGATAGACAGGGATGTCTTCCGCCTTTAACGTCTCCGGGTATGATTCGTCTATGCCGGGGATCACCTGCACTTCAAAATCAATATCCAATCCCGCCAGCAACTCACGCCGGCGGGGGGAGTTGGAGCCCAGGACGATCTTATATTTCTTTAAATTAGGTAATACCATAACTCATAATTCATAATTAATATCTCTCCTTTTCCTCTCTTACCAACCGAACGCCTCGTCTCCCATCCAGTGCCCCTGTGCCTTCATCGTCTGTTCGATGATATCGCGGGCGACACCTTCTCCCCCATTTTTATGGGAGATATACTTAGCTATGCGTTTAATCTCCGGTGCGGCATCGGCAGGCGCCACAGGCAAACCGACCAGCTGCATCACTTCGTAGTCGGGTATATCGTCACCCGCATACATCACTTCTTCGGGCTGCAACCCTGTCTTTTCCAGGAAATCCCGGTAGTCATGGACCTTGACGGCGCTCTTCATATATATATGAGTAATGCCGAGACGGGAGAAACGGATCTTCACTGCCTCCGTATAACCGCCGGTAATGATCGCAACCTGGTATCCCTTCTTGACGGCAAGCTGCAAGGCGTAACCATCCTTTATATTGACAGTGCGCATGGGATCGCCGTTGGGATGCAACGAGACTACGTCGCACGACAGGACACCGTCCACATCAAAGACAAATGCCTTTATCTTATTCAGGTCATAATTGATACTGCTCATATTTGTGCCTCCTTATGTATGCTTTGGCTGATCAGCTGGTAGACAGACCGCATATCGGGGTCGTCCAGCATGGCCAGGTGTTTATTGATTACATTCTCGTCATAGCGGATAGCCGGACCGGTCTGCGCCTCGGCGGGCGTCATCGTATGCACCTTGGCTGCCGTCTCGTCGATAAGCGGCAGCAGGACATCGGCCGGGATCTCCTGCCCCTGTAATATTTTAACAGCTAACGCATAAATATGGTTGGTGAAATTACAGGCAAAGACGGCGGCCAGATGGAGGCTTTTACGTTTGTCGGACGACAGGAAACGGACATTCCCGGAAAGCGCTCCGGCTATCTGTAGCAGTTTGCCGGCGTTCTCCGGCGTATTGGCTTCCAGGAAAAAGGGGATCACGCTAAAGTCTACGGGACGCGCTTTGCTGAAGGTTTGCATGGGATACATG
>PPYF01114629.1_pt1 | contig 15364 bp, 14 predicted proteins | sample 1559871 | NCBI WGS metagenome assembly PPYF01 (sample SAMN08240021, study PRJNA423297) | Human gut metagenome, whole genome shotgun sequencing project. | reverse complement strand
CCTTTCGGCATCTCTGCTCTTTTGCGACAGCCATACTAGATTATCACATCTGTATCTCTCTGTCAAGAACTTTTTTTAATTTTTTAAAACTTTTTTCAGTCTTTTTCGACTACTTTGTTGTCGTTTTGCGACAGCTTGACTATAATATCATTTGTTTCAATATTTGTCAATACTTTTTTTGTTTTTTTATTTTTTTCTTTTTGTTCGCTCAACAGCAACTTTGACATAATATCATCTTCTATTTACTATGTCAAGCTCTTTTTGTTTATTTTTTTGTTTTTATTTCTACAATTAATACAAATAAAGAGGGAAAGCGCCCTCTTAACAACGCTTTCCCTCTTTATACACAATCTATACTCTAATTTTAAATATTAGGGTCTGTTGGATCCCAATTCTGACTAGCTGGAATTTTAATTGTTGCAGGCTTATCAAATGGAGTTGCTGCATAATCTGAAATTGTAACTTTTGTTCCTAACTTACAGTTATCATAAATCCATTTTGCATCACGTACAGTTAAGCGTACACAACCATGAGATGCCGGTGAACCTAATTTATTATAATCTCTTGCACGAATATTATAGCTTGTCATATTATAACCAGCTACGGAATGGAATAAAATTCCTCCTGTAATTCTAGTACAATATTGACCATAAGAAGGTCCCATTAAGGTATGCCAACGATATTTATCCGGTGTATAGAATGTTCCTGTTGGTGTCGGTGTAGAGGAAAGTCCTACAGAACAAGTAAATGTTTTTGCCGGAATAATATACCCATTGCTTCCGTCTTTTGCATAAACTGTCACCTGACACCTTTTACGATTTATTGTAACTTCATAAGAAGATTGTCTTCCCAGAACACCATCTAAATCCTGTAATAAATGGCCTGAATTATTAAAATAATATTTATATCTTCCTATATATTTCCAACCCTGTGCCATCAAACCACTTTCATCGAACCAGTACCAATAACCATCTTTTTTCTCCCAAGTATTAACTGCTATTGTCCCACTTTTATAGGCATAATACCAATTATTTTCCCCAGTCAAAATCCAACCGGTTTGCATCGCTCCATCTGCTCCGGCATAATACCAATATCCATCCCCTGGCGCTATCCAATCTGTCTGCATTGCCCCATTATTTCCAAGATAATACCATTTATCCTTCTTAGGATTAATCCAGCCTGTCTGCATTACTCCATTGCCGTCTGCATAATACCAACGGCCGTCTGCTGCCTGAAACCAGCCTAATTGAATTACTCCGTTTCCATCTGCATAATACCAATGACCATCTCCAGGCGCTATCCAGCCAAGCTCTATTGCTCCACTTCCATTTGCATAATACCAATGTCCGTCTCCCGGCGCTACCCAGCCAGTCTGCATGATTCCACTTTTATCTGCATAATACCAACGACCATCCCCTGGTGCTATCCAGCCGGTCTGCATAATACCATCATTTCCCAGATAATACCATTCGCCATCAATTTGTTGCCAACCAGTCTGCATGGTACCATCTTCTCCAAGGTAATACCATATATTTTCTATTTCCAACCAGCTATCTTTTAACAAATTTCCGGCTTCATCTTTATATTGCCAACCTTTATCACTCTCAATCCATCCGCTCTCTGGCTGACTGTCAGTTTCTCCATCCTCACCCGGCTTCTCTGTCTCAACATTCTGATTTTGCAGCACAGCGTTTTCTACACTTGTATTCCCCATAGCAGATACCGTAAAAGTGCTGCCTAAAATACCTAAAGCAATTATTACAGCTTGTAATGTTTTTTTCCTCATTCTTTTTCCTCCCGCTATCCTATTTTATTTTTATATTGTTATCCTATTACAAGTTTCTGGTAATTTCAACCTTATTTCTTAATATACACACAAGTTTAATACTTTCGGCATAAAATAGAAAAAGTCGGACTGTTAATGAAACAGTCCGACATAAAAAATCCTATTTTTATAAACATCTTATAAATATTTCTTTAAATCTTCCACTCTATCTAATTTTTCCCAAGGCAGATTCAAATCATTTCTTCCAAAATGTCCGTAAGCTGCTGTCTGTTTATAAATTGGACGGCGTAAATCCAGCATTTTAATAATTCCTGCAGGTCTTAAATCAAAGTTTTCTCGAATAATTTCTACTAAACGTGTATCAGAAAGCTTTCCTGTTCCAAAAGTATCAACCATGATAGAAGTTGGATGTGCTACACCGATTGCATAAGACAACTGAATTTCACATTTCTTTGCCAAACCTGCTGCTACAATATTTTTCGCCACATATCGAGCTGCATAAGCTGCAGAGCGGTCTACCTTTGTACAGTCTTTACCTGAGAAAGCACCGCCACCGTGACGTGCATATCCACCGTAAGTATCTACAATGATTTTACGTCCTGTCAATCCACTATCCCCGTGAGGACCACCAATTACAAAACGTCCTGTTGGATTGATAAAGAATTTTGTTTCATCATCCACCATATCTGCCGGAAGAATTGGATCAAAAACATATTTCTTAATATCCGCATGAATTTGTTCCTGTGTCACTTCTGGATCATGCTGTGTAGACAGTACCACTGCATCTAAACGCATTGGTTTATCATTTTCATCGTATTCTACAGTTACCTGTGTTTTTCCATCTGGTCTTAAATAAGTAAGTACACCATCTTTACGCACTTTTGTAAGCTGTAATGCCAATTTATGAGCCAGAGCAATTGGATATGGCATAAATTCTTCTGTTTCATCTGTTGCAAATCCGAACATCATACCCTGATCTCCGGCACCGATTGCATCAATTTCTTCTTCAGACATTTTATTTTCTTTTGCTTCTAAAGCTTTATCTACACCCAGAGCAATATCTGCTGACTGCTCATCTATTGTAGTAATAACACCGCAAGTATCTGCATCAAATCCATATTTTGCTCTTGTATAGCCAATTTCTCTTACAGTATCTCTTACAATCTTTGGAATATCTACATAAGCACTTGTTGTAATCTCACCCATAACCATAACAACACCTGTTGTTGTTGCTGTTTCACAAGCAACACGGCTCATTGGATCTTTTTCCATAAGTGCATCTAAAATCGCATCAGAAATCGCATCGCACATCTTATCTGGATGACCTTCAGTTACAGATTCAGAAGTAAATAATCTTTTTTCCATGTGTTTTCTCCTTTTCTTGAGTTTATATTTTCTCTTGCATTTTTGTCGTAGTACAATGAAAAAGAGCCCGACAAAGCGGACTCATATACTTTTCATAAAATGAATCCTCTTATTGTTCGATTATTCGCTCAGGTTGGCACCTTCCGCCATGCGGGGTTGCCGTGACTTCACAGATCCTATGTATCTCCATCACTCTGAATAAGAGAAAATATAACATTTCTAATTTTCCATTTAACACTACTACGATAACGCTTTTCCTATTATTCGTCAAGCATTTTTTCTAAAAACTCTATCAGCCTACTCGAAGCTGGAATTTCTTAATTTCCTTTTCACTGGAAACCTTCTCAATTTCAGCGCCAAGACTTCTGAGCTTTTCTTCGAAACGTTCATAACCTCTTTGGATATAAACAATATCGTCTACAATCGTAATGCCTTCAGCTGCCAAGCCAGCAATAACAAGGGCTGCTCCTGCTCTTAAATCCGGTGCGCTGACTCTTGCTCCGGCAAGTTTCTGCACACCATCAATAATGGCAGTATTTCCCTCTACCTTAATATTCGCTCCCATTCTGGTGAGCTCATCTGCATATTTAAAACGATTTTCAAAAATACTTTCTGTTACAATACTTGTCCCCTCTGCCAAAGTCAATGCTACGGCAAACTGAGGCTGCATATCTGTAGGATAACCCGGATATGGCATTGTTTTTACATTTGTGCGTTTTAAACGTTTATTAGCTACAACACGTACTGCATCATCGAATTCCTCTACTTGACATCCGATTTCTTCTAACTTCGCTGTAGTCGCTTCCAAATGTTTTGGAATAACATTTTTCACCATAATATCCCCCATGGTCGCTGCTGCTGCACACATGAAGGTTCCTGCTTCAATCTGGTCCGGAATAATAGAATAAGTAGTACCGTGAAGCTTGTCCACTCCCTGAATACGAATTACATCTGTACCGGCCCCTTTAATATTCGCTCCCATGCTGTTAAGGAAGTTTGCAACATCTACAACATGAGGCTCTCTCGCTGCATTTTCAATGGTAGTATTTCCCTGTGCCATTGCAGCTGCCATCATAACATTGATTGTTGCACCTACAGACACCATATCCATGAAAATATGTTTACCTGTAAGGTGATCTGCCTTTGCTACTACTGCGCCATGGATAATATCTACAGACGCACCAAGAGCCCGAAAACCTTTCAAATGCTGGTCAATCGGACGACTTCCTATATTACAGCCTCCCGGAAGGGGAACTTCTGCATTTTTATATTTGCCTAAAAGAGCCCCCAACAAATAATAGGACGCTCTGATTTTCTTAATATATTCATACTCAACAGTAATATTTCCAATAGTTGCTCCCGCAATCTTTACTTCTGTAGGTCCAATGCGGTCAACGGTAGCACCAATCTCTTTAATTGCTTCTAATAACACATTAATATCACGAACATCTGGTAAATTTTCAATGTGTACCGTTTCATCCGTCATGATTGCTGCTGCCAGTATAGCCAGAGCTGCATTTTTGGCACCGCCAATTTCCACTTCACCGACCAATGGGTTTCCACCCTTAATGATATACTGTTCCATATACACACCTCTTGTTTTCCCAGGTATAATTACCTGTCTAAATCTATGTCTACCTGTCTGTCACAGGTTTTATCTATTTGTTATAAAGCCATTCTCGAATTCAGGTCTATTTAAAATACTTTCTCAATACTATTTTATGGCTTATCCATTATATTATAACAGATATATGAATTTGTAAATAAAAATCCGTATTTTCCCGTTTCTCCACAGTTTTCTAAAGATCTGCTGACAATTATTCAGCAATATTTTCGAGAATTTTCTGTAAAGTTCCTTCTACATCAAGATTTTTTTCATCAACTATAATATCTGCGTATTTTTCATAAAGAGGTGTACGCTCATCATATAAATCTTTCAAAGTCTGTCCATCTCTAAGAACTACTCCTCTGCCTTTAAGATTTCCCAAGCGTTTTTTCAGTTCTTCATACTCCAGTTTCAGGTATACTACTTTACTTATTTTTTTTAAATGTTCCATAGCCTCAGCACAGTACACCACACTTCCCCCGGTGGCAATTACTGATTTTTCCGTCTCAATAGAAGCATTTACTTTGTTCTCGATTTTCAAGAAACCATCCTGTCCATCCCTTGCAATAATTTCACGCAAAAGCATATTTTCAGACTTTTGAATTAACAGGTCTGAATCTACAAATTCATATCCCAGTACCTTAGCCAGAATAACACCTACCGTACTCTTTCCTACACCGGGCATTCCAATCAGTGTAATATTCTTCATACTCATTTCCCCTGTTTCTTCTGTTTTTTCTTTCTTTTTTTCTTAATACTATACCCAAAAGTTCCTAATTTTTTTCCTAACCCATAATATTCTCCATGAGAATATACAATAGGATTTGACATAGCCAAATCAAACTTTCCTTTTTCATCCATGTATCGGTCATCCACATGCACAGCCAGAACATCCGCTGTAAATACACTGTGACTTCCGTACTCCTGCACTTCCCTTACACGACACTCAATGGAAACCGGTGATTCTTTTATCATGGGAGCTCCCACATGAGAGGCTGCTTCCCTGGTTAAATGTGCCTCTTTAAATTTATCCACATCTCGTCCGGATTTCACACCACAGTAGTCTGTTGCATAAGCTAATTTTTCTGTGGTGAGATTAATCACAAATTCTTTAGTTTCTTCTATCATACGATAAGAATATCTCTCCGGTCTCACAGAAATAGACACCATAGGCGGATTTGTACATACTGTTCCTGCCCATGCCACTGTTATAATATTATCTCTTCCTTCTTCGTCTGCCACACTTACCATTACCACCGGAAGAGGATAAAGCATATTTCCCGGTTTCCATTCAATTTTACTCATTTTCGTTTCCTTTCAAAACTAATTTCCATTCTGCTGCAAAGTCCCTATAAATGCAGGTATCAACTGTTTCTTTCTGGATACCACACCAGGCAGTACATAACCACCATCCGTTTCCTGTACTTCAAAAGCTTCTTTCACCAGCTTTCCACTGCCTTCTCCGTAACATATAATCTCAGAAGATTCGTCCAAAATATTAGTCAGCATAAAAAATACCATAGAAATTCCATTTTTTCCGCACTCATGTTCCATAAATGGAATTAATCGTTTCTTTAAGTCTTTCAGTTCATCCTCATTCATGGAACTAATCTGTCCTACACCAAAATTAACTGTATCCGCTGTAAATCGTTTAAAGTCCTGATAAAAAATAACCTCTGTAGTTTTTCCTCTCAAATTACTTCCTGCAGTAAACATCTCTTTTGCATGTTCTTCTATACTAATTCCGGCAATTAAAGCCAGTGCCCCTGCAGCCATTTTATCTGAAGAAGTACATGTAGGCGAACGAAACATTAACGTATCCGAAATAATAGCAGAACACAAAAGACCTGCTATCGACGGACTAATTTCCAGTGCTTTCTCCACATAAATCTGATACATAATCGTTGCTGTACACCCTACAGGCTGATTACGGAACATTACAGGCTGTAAAGTTTCCAGAGAACCCAATCTGTGATGGTCAATAATTTCCAATATTTCAGCTGCGTCAATATTATCTACTGCCTGTGTCTTTTCATTATGGTCTACCAAAATCAACTGTTTCTTTTTCATTCCCAGCAAATTACGGCGGGAAACCGTTCCTATATACTTGCCATGCTTATTTACCACCGGAAATGCTCTATGTCTGTTTTTTACCATAATGTCCTTTACATCGTCTGTAAAGTCATCTGTCTGAAACGTAATCAAATTTTCCTTTTTCATGATGTGTTTCACAGGAATACTTTGATTAATAAGTCTCGCTACTGTAAAGGTATCAAGAGCAGATTGGATAATGACACATTGATTTCGATCCGCTGCCTCAATGATATCCTCTGATACTCTGGCATGATTACACACGATTATGCAGCTTACATTTTCCTGAATTGCACATAAATGATCTTCATGCCTATCTCCTAAAATAACCAAATCATCTTCTTCCAGAAAATCTCCTAATTTATCTGGATTTGCTGCACCGATTACTACCTTTCCCTTTACAAAATACCCATGAGAGTTTCCTGTCACAACAACGCCTTCTACTGTATTGGCAATACTTCTGTACTGGGTTCTGGCATTGGAAAGGAAATAATTATTATGGGCATCCATGTAGGATTTCGCAATATCTCCTGTAGTAATCAACCCTTCCAGTTGTCCGTCTTCTTTGGTAATAGGCAATGTTACTGCACTGCTCTCCTTCATAATCGCCCATGCATCTTTAATGGAAATGCTGTTTGGAACTCCCGGAGTTTCACGAATATCCATATCCTTTACCTGTGTTCCAACATCCGACAAGTATCCCGGTGCTTCTACACCAAAGCGTTTTAACACATATTCTGTTTCTTCATTTATCTGTCCTGCTCTCTTTGCCGCATAACGATTGCCATTACTCATTCTATTCTTAATATCTGCATAGGCTATTGCCGAACAAATAGAGTCTGTATCTGGATTTTTATGTCCGATTATGTATATTTTCCCTTGCTTTCCCATTTTTCTTTCCTTTCTGCTTATACTGCAGTTCTATCTGTTTTTATAGTAACATACTTCTAAATCAATGGCAATTATGATATACTTAATCCAAAATTTAAAACATGGAGGTATTGCAATGTCAGAAGAAATGAAAAAACAGGAAACTATGGAAGACTACATGAAAGAAATTGATGCATCTTTCTCTGACTTCCGCGATGATGATATGCTTATATGGGACAAATTAGAGCAGATGAAAGAAGACAAAACAGAATTTGAAGTATCTGTAGAAGGTATTGTAAAGGGCGGTGCCATCGCTTATGTAGAAGGCATCCGTGCTTTTATTCCTGTTTCTAAACTCGCTTTAAATTATGTGGAAAATCCAGAAGATTACTTAAAGAAGACAATCACTGTAAGAGTCTTCGAAGTAGATGAGCAAGAAAACCGTCTTGTGCTCTCTGCTAAAGAAATCTTAAAAGAAAAAGCTGACGCTGAAAAACGTAGTAAAATCGATGATATTAAAGTAGGAAGCATTGTAGAAGGAACTGTAGAGTCCTTACAAACTTATGGTGCTTTCATCGATTTAGGCAATGGAATATCCGGACTTGTACACATTTCTCAGATTTCCGAGAAAAGAATTAAATCACCGAAGGCCGTTTTAAATATTGGTGATACAGTAAAAGCAAAAGTAATTAAAAATGAAGACGGAAAAATCAGTTTAAGTATCAAAGCTCTCACTGAAATTATCGAAGAAAAAGAGGAAGAGCCAGATTACGAATTACCGGAAAGTGAAGAAATTTCAACTTCTTTAGGCTCCTTATTTAAAAATCTGAAACTATGAGACGCTTATTCCAACGATTTTTCATAGAAGGAATTCATGGAATGGCCTGCGGTATCTTTGTCACGTGGGTATTAGGAAGTATTTTTCAACAAATTGCCGGGTTTTTTCCCGGTGATTTTGGCAATGCCCTTACTCATCTGGGTGATATTGCTATCTCCCTTACAGGTGTAGGTATCGGAGTTGGTATTGCCTGTCGACTTCATGAAGAGCCTCTTGTTGTACTTTGCGCTGGTATCGCCGGCATGGCAGGAGGCACCTCTGGTCCGGGTCAATTTCTGGGAGCTTTTTTAGCTGCATTTACAGCTATTGAACTTTCCCGTCTTTTATCCGGCAAAACCAGCTTCGACCTAATTCTATGTCCTCTTACCGGAATTTTATGCGGAGGGCTTGTAGGAATTTGGATTAGTCCTCCTGTTAATCAGCTCATAGAACAGCTGGGAAACTGGATAAATTGGGGAACTCAACAGCAGCCTTTTCTCATGGGAATGGTAGTTTCTATACTCATGGGAATCGCCATTATTTTTCCTATAAATACTCTTGCCCTTGGTTCTATGTTGGGATTATCAGGACTTGCTGCCGGTGCAGCGACAATCGGATGCTGTTGTAGTATGGTAGGAATGGCTGTTGCAAGCTATCAAGAAAATGGTTTTTCAGGACTTCTTTCTATCGGAGCAGGAACACCCCTGTTTTTACTCCCAAATGTTTTAAAAAATCCATTACTTCTATTGCCTTCCATAATTTCCAGCGCCATTTTAGGTCCTGTAAGCGTTTTCATAGGAAAAATGCAAAATTCTTCCTTAGGCTCCGGTCTTGGCACTATGGGGCTTGCCGGACAAATTACCACTTGGGAGACTATGATAACAGTAGAATCTCCTCAGATAGTATTTTTCAAAATCCTTCTGCTGCATTTTATCCTTCCGGGCGTCCTTACACTATTTATAGCAAACGGCATGCGCAGATTAAATTTCATCAAATCTCAAGACATGCTTCTTTGTTCAATGTAAAATCTTTTTTGACTGTCTGCCACTTTTCTGCTACACTAAGGGAAAGTGGCAGACTTTAATTTGTTTTAACGAGGACAAAAAAATGGAAAACATTATAGAATTAATCAAACAAGACGATGCAGACAGCTGGGAAACTCTTATGTTCCTATACAACGCTGCTTTAAAAGAAATTAATACGAAAATTGATATTCTCAATGATGAATTTCAGCATATTTATCATTACACCCCTATCGAGCACATTAAATCACGTATCAAAACTCCCACCAGTATTGTAAACAAGCTGAAAAAGAACGGATATGAGACCAGTGTGGAAAATATGGTTCGACACGTAAATGACATTGCAGGTATTCGTATCATATGCTCTTTCACTTCTGATATTTATTTAATTGCAGATATGATTACAAAACAAAGCGATTTAAAAGTAGTTTCTGTAAAAGACTATATCACACATCCAAAAGTAAGCGGATACCAAAGCTACCATATTCTGGTAACTGTTCCTATTCATCTGACACAGGGTATTGTAGATACAATTGTAGAAATACAGATACGCACCATTGCACAGGATTTCTGGGCAAGTCTGGAGCATAAAATCTATTACAAATTTGAAGGAAACGCACCAGATTACATTCGCAGAGAACTTCAGGAATGTGCAAATATCGTTTCAAACCTAGACCGACGTATGCTTTCCCTAAATGAGAAAATACAAGAATTTTCTGAAAAGAAATAAGAAAGAATTGTATAAAGACAAATATCTATAGCTTGGAGCTGCCGACATATCGACAGCTCCAAATTTCTCGTTATTCCTGATTACCAGAGAATAAATTCTTAAAGAATTCTATGATTTTTTCAAAAAATCCTTTTACTTCTTCCTGATTAATATCTAATTTCAATCCCAAATCTTCAATTTTGTCGTAAAGGTTTTTCGCCTGTTCTTTTAAGCTATTAATATCCAAATCCAGATTTTCAATTTTTTCCATCAGTTTCACAATAGCCTGACGATCTTCTTCAGAAAGCTTTACTTCCATCTCTTTTACAGCCTGGTCTACAATTTCTCTGATTTCTTCCGGGGATGAAACACCGCTGCTAACAACCTCTCCCTTAATTGCTCCGATAAGCTGTTCTGCCTTTTCCTGACTTCCTACATCTTCTGCAATCTGCCCCGTAATAACCAACTCATTGGTAGCAGTTTCTACATTTTCTTTTTTTACTTCTTCACCTGTCATGTTTTCATAAGATTTAATAGCACCTACTAACGCTGCTGTCCCTGAAATTTTAAACGGGCCTGCTACCACAATGTCTGCATCCTTAATTCCCGCTGTAGCAAGAGCATTTTCATACATTCCCGGCGTACAGTATGTAATATTCTTTGTTGTCACACGAATTCCATTTCCATCCTTCTTTCCTTCTACCAAAACAGAAGAAAGAGCTCTTGAACCAATAACACTCTTATCCAAATAAGAGTCTAAATAAGTATGCTCATCTTCATTCGTAACGGTGGCAACCGTATAATTTCCCAAATCCTGTTCAGAAACACCTAGAAGTTCTAAAACAGAAGCTTTCTCCTGAGCATTCAAATCTGCGCCCAGAGAAATATAGGGAACATCCAGCTTCGCATCCTCTCTGTCCGCATAAACAGGCATAGAACATGATGCCATAATAACGCCTGCAAGCAGCAATGCAATTCCTTTTTTCTTCATATCTTTCAATCTCCTTAAATTCTACATATTTTATTGTACCACGTACCAGCCCAAAAACACTCGTAAAGCATTTTCTCATCAAGCCGTGGCCTGCCAATATCATTCGTCACGTATATGACGATAAGCTAATACACTTCTATTATACCACATTTCTGTCTATATACTTCTAAAGTTTCTCTAAAGGTTCTCGAAAGAAGAACTGTAATTACTTGCCCCTTTCCCTATAAAAGTGTATGATAAGAACAAAAAGTTTAATAGATACGAAGGAGCTTTTACTATGTCCATCGCCAATCAGGAAATGATACGCAATAATAACCGCCGTCTGGTACTGGAATTTATTATAAATAATCCCCCTGTTTCCAGAGCTGCTCTGGCAAAGCAACTATCCCTTACCAAAGCAACTATTTCAAATATCGTACAGGAATTACTAAATCAGCATTTTATACAAGAAATAGGCAGCGCCCAGACTTCTTTAGGAAGAAAACCTATTCTGCTAGAATTTAACAAATCTTATAGATTTGCCCTGTCTCTGGAAATACAGCCTCAGCAAATCATTGCCCTTGTAACAAATTTAAAGGGAGAAATACAGGAAATCAAAAAAGTCCCCTTCTGTCCAAAAGATAATCTTTTTCAGCACTTAAAAAGCCTTTTAAAGTTCTATATAAAAGAAAGCGCTGATTTTCAAAATAAAATCATTGGCGTTTCCATTGGTATTTATGGAGTCGTACAAAAAAATGAAATTTTATTTACACCTTACTATCCGCTTCCCGATGTCGGTCTTGGAAAACAGTTAGAGGAAATATTTAAAGTCCCTGTTTTTGTAGAGAACGAAGCAAACCTCTCCGTTCTGGGCGAAGCTGCTTTTCATCACAAATATAAAAACATGATACATATTAATGTACATGATGGTATTGGTATGGGAATTCTTGTAAACGGACGCTTATATAAAGGGCGAGATGGCTACGCAGGAGAATTTGGACACACCATTTTATTTCCCGACGGAAAACCATGTCCTTGCGGAAATCATGGTTGTTTTGAGCTTTATGCTTCCCAACGAGCCATCTTGGAAAATTATGCTGCCCAACAAAAAAAAGAAACTGTTACAATCTCTGAATTTTTAAAAGATTATGATGCAAACCTACCTCTTGCAGGTGAAATGATGGATTTATTCGTAAAATATATTTCCATTGGTATTAACAATATCATTAATACCTTTAACACAGATGTTATTGTATTAAACAGTGCCTTTTCCAATCATATTCCGGATATAAACCACAGAATTTTAAAATACTTAGCCAGACACCAAAACAGAGACTGCAACATTATTCCTTCTAAATTAGGGAATTTCTCTTGTCTTTTAGGAGGAGCACGAATATCTATTGAAAACTTCTTAGATATCCACCAACTGCAAATTTCTTGTGTGCCTTCTTTTTTTGATTGTTAATATAAAACATTCATAAAAGTTTTCAATTTCGTTCATGATTTCTTCACAAGTTCATCATGCTTTGAACACATTTCCAGGATATACTAATATCATAAAAATAATACAGAGCAAATTATTTTTATATTTTCTTTTTCATAAGTCGGCGTTAATGCCGACTCTCCTTCCTTTAATATTTATAAAAAAAACATCGCAGACTCACTTCTCTGCGATGTTTTTCTGTTTCTCATTTATTTTCTAAATTCATTCGTTAATGCAGCAAACTCTTCTAAAGTCAATGCCTCTCCTCGAATTCCCTCAGGAAATCCACAAGCTTTAATCGCTCTTTGAATTTCTTCTTTCCCAAAAGAAAGCTCTGGAGAATTGTTCAAACCATTGGCAAGAGTTTTTCTTCTCTGATTAAAGGATGCCCGAATAATACGGAACATTAGCTTTGTATCAGCTACTTCTACCGGAGGTTCTGCATGTCTTGTAAGGCGTATGACGGCGCTTCCGACTTTCGGTCTTGGCATAAAACAGTTCGGCGGTACATTGGCTACAATATAAGGCTCCGCATAATACTGCACTGCCAATGACAAAGCTCCGTATTCCTTTGTTCCCGGTCCTACCTGCATTCTGTCTGCTACTTCCTTCTGTACCATTACTGTAATGGACTCAATGGGCACATCTCCTTCAAACAATCCCATGATAATCGGTGTTGTAATATAATATGGCAGATTTGCCACAACCTTAATGGGTTTTCCACCATTGTGCTCATCTGCCAGTTTTTTAATATCAACTCTCAAAATATCTTCATTGAGAACTGTTACATTAGAATATTCCTGAAGCGTATCTTCAAGAATTGGTATCAATGCTTTATCAATTTCAACTGCAACAACTTCTCTGGCTGCACACGCTAAATACTGAGTCATGGTCCCAATTCCGGGACCAATCTCCAGTACAAAGTCATCTTTTGTAATCTCTGCAGCACTTATGATTTTATCTAATACATGGGTATCAATCAGGAAATTCTGCCCAAATTTTTTCTGAAAAACAAAATCATATTTTTGGAGAACTTCTATGGTTCTTTTAGGGTTTCCCAGATAAGGGGCTGTCATATTTTTTCCTCCTGACTAAATATCAAAATCTTTTTCATACAGCATAATTCTGCCGCTTTCGTCATCTAAATGACGTTTTGCTACTTTCTTTCCTAACCGGCGTCCTTTTTTAGATGCTCTTTTAATCGCTTCATCCATCATTTCTCTTACTGTGCCGATTGTAACCGGATTTTCTTCGTTCTGATTATCTCCGATTAATGTATACAATGCAAGAACTGCCATATCATCAATTTTATATCCCAGATCTTTGGCATAAGTTTTTGCAAAAGATACCAATTCATCATTGGTAAATACCGGTATAACAATGCGAGAGTCAAATTTTTTCATAAATTCAGGATATTTTTCCTCCAAGCTGCGGATACCCGGTTTCAAATCTTCTAAAATCACAGTTAAACGATTTGTCTTAAATTCCATAGCCTTTGACATATCTTCAACTACGTCCCCATTTAACTCTCCTGCATTTTCAACTACCAAAAATCCTCCTGACAATTTTCCTACAACAGCTATCGGATCTTTCTTATTCAATTCTTCTGCAGTGATAAAAGCAACTTTAGCGCCTTCCATCTGACGTTCTTTGCAAAGAGCTTTAATCAGTCCTTCTGAAAGTCTTGTTTTTCCAGAACCTTCACGTCCTGTAACGATAATATTTCCCGCCTGAGACGTCTTATCACACGCTGATTCCTGGGCAATATCTAAGGCTTCACTTATCTGCTGTGTCATACCGGGAACCGGTGCAAAATAAGTAAATAATCTTCTATGTTCTTCTTCTGTAAGATGATGACGCATCAATCCTTCTACGGCTGTCTGGAAAGCTGTGGATTTCTGTGTTTCATCTACGGCTGAAGCCACCACACGTTTTATATGACTTTCTTCCTGCTCCAAAGCCTGTGTAAAATCAATGTTTTCCATCGCTTCTTTGACTTCTTCTACAGGTATTTCTCTCGTTGCTTCCTCTGATGCTTCTTCCTCTTCTTTTTCTGCTGCCAAAGCTTCAATTTCATTTGCCTTTTCTTCAAAAACAGCACTCAGATTTTCTGCAATCATAGCAGCTTTTGCTGCTGCCGGCGCAGGAAGAATATTTTCTGTTGCCTCTTCAACAACTTCCTCAGCAACTTCTTCTGCCTCTTCAACAACTTCCTCAGTAACTTCTTCTTCTGCCTCTTCGACAACTTCCTCAGCAACTTCTTCTGTATCTTCGGCAACTGCCTGTGCTAATTCATTTGCTGTTTCTGCCAGAAGTGCTTCTAAATCAATTTCCAAACCTTTTGTATCTGTTTTAAAAGCTTCTGTTTTTGCCCCATCAGAAGAAAACATTTCTGATTTTGGTGCTTCTGCTTTTACTTCCATAGTCATGGCATTTCCAAGGTGAAATGGCTTAAATTCAGTGCCTTTTGTCATATCTTCAGGTTCTAAATCCTTAACGATATATCCCTGTTCTTCCGTAGCTGTAGAAGGTTCTTTAGTCGCTGCTGTTTCCATTTCCTCTGCCACTGTTGTTTTGCTGTCAGAGGCATAAACCTCATTTTTAATTCCATGGCTTTTGTAACATATTTTCCTTCACTAAACCAT
>PPYF01545317.1_pt1 | contig 15371 bp, 5 predicted proteins | sample 1559871 | NCBI WGS metagenome assembly PPYF01 (sample SAMN08240021, study PRJNA423297) | Human gut metagenome, whole genome shotgun sequencing project. | reverse complement strand
ATATTGTAGTCTGCCGTATCGTGACGATTGAACGCAAAATCGCGTTCTCCGTCCGTTAGCGTAACAAAAGCAATCGTCGTGTTGCGCTCATCGTCCGTTTGAATGTCGAGAAAATCCAAATTCGCTTTTTGCGCTTCCGCCGTAACGAAACGACCGATAACGTCGTTGCCTACACGCCCGACAAACCCGACCTTTGCACCGCTTTGCTTTGCGTTGACCGCGAGATTGAACGGCGCACCTCCGCAAAACGCTTTGAACGTAGTTACACCGTCAATCTTTTCGCCAATCATATCGGCAAGTATTTCTCCGATAGACAAAATCATAAGCCGCTCCTTAGAACAATTTGATTTGTTCCTTGGTGTTGACAACACCACACTTGTCGGTATCGAGTTGCAATTTTACGTTTTCCGCATCGAAATCCTTGTCTACGCAGACAATAACTCTTTCGACTTTCTCTTCTTTTGCTTCTTTCGCTTTCTTTTTGCCGACAACGTCTTCCGTTTCGGGCTTTTCTTCACCGATTTCACATTCGATGAATTTTTCATTGCCGTAATCGAAGCGACCTACAACCCTTGCAGGAATTCCTTCGTCTGCAACATGAATTTGATACGGATTGAACGTGAACGACAAGTGTTTGCCGAAAATAGATCTGCTTGCGGTCGTGATAATACGAATTGCTTCGTCTTTCTTGCAGATATAACCGACACCTGCAATGACGAACTCACAATAGATTTCTTTTCTCTTTTTCGTAACACCCTTATCGTCGGTGTACTCTTTCTGAATGTCGTGTTTGACCATTTTACCGGAAAGCGAATTTTCCATATCGAGCGGTTTGACCATTTCGTTTCCGCATTGATAGAACGAGCAGTATTTCAAATCGACCGATACGTTCAATTTCGCACCGTCTTCATATTCGTTTTCTCCGCAGGAAACGAACAACGGGAATCCGACGGAATTCAATTGCGCAACACGTTTGCCGTCGATGTTTTCGCTCTTAACGACAGTTGCTTCGATGTCGCCTTCAAAACCGATTGCTTCGGAAGGTATACGCATTGCATATTCACCGTCTTCAAGAGAAATTGCGGGCGGCAATTCTCTCGTCGTTCCAAGGAAACCGACTTTGCCGTTTTCGACTTTTGCATCTACGAACATATAAGTCGGAATTCTCGGAGAAACGGTTTCTTCCGTTTCTGCGTCAAACAAATGAATATGGCGCATATCGAGCGATACGTCAATAACTTCGTCAACGCTCCATTGGAATTGAGTCGGGGCTTTGATGATGACCTTTGTTGCGCTGTCGGAAATCGAATCTTCGGAATTGAGATTAAAATCCGCATAGACTTGGCTGTCCACGCCGAGTTCTTCAACGTGCGAGATACGGCACTTTGTCTGATAAGGATATTTGTTCGGATCAACGGAAATATGCTCTGCACGAATGCCGAGAATAACTTTATTTTCGCCCGTAAGATAAGTTCTGTCTGCTTTTGCAAAAAGCGAGTATGGAACATCGAATACGCAGTCGGTTCCCGTAATAGCAACCTTAACCGTGTCGCCTTCGAGCTTGAGCGTCGATTCAAAGAAGTTCATTTGCGGTGTACCGATAAATCCTGCGACGAATTTGTTGCACGGATAATTGTAAAGGTTTCTCGGCGTATCGATTTGCTGCACGAAGCCGTCTTTCATAACGACGATTCTCGTACCCATAGTCATTGCTTCGACTTGGTCGTGCGTAACGTAAATAAACGTCGTTTGCAATTTGTGATGCAATTTGGAAATCTCCGAACGCATAGTCGCTCTGAGTTTCGCGTCAAGGTTTGAAAGCGGTTCGTCAAGAAGAAACACTTTCGGTTCGCGTACGATTGCACGTCCGAGTGCGACACGTTGACGTTGACCACCGGACATTGCTTTCGGCTTTCTGTTGAGATATTCGGTGATGCCGAGAATGTTTGCCGCTTCTCTAACTCTGCGGTCAATCTCGTCTTTTGGCATTTTGCGAAGTTTCAAACCGAATGCCATATTGTTGTAAACCGTCATGTGCGGATAAAGTGCATAGTTTTGGAAAACCATTGCAATATCTCTGTCTTTCGGCTCCATATCGTTCACGACGATGTCCCCGATTTTGAGTTCGCCGGAAGTTATCTCTTCAAGACCTGCAATCATTCTCAAAGTAGTTGATTTTCCGCACCCGGAAGGGCCGACGAAAACGATAAATTCTTTGTCCTTGATTTCCATAGTGAAATCGTTGACCGCTTTTACGCCGTTTGGATACACTTTGTAAATGTGATTTAATGTAAGACTTGCCATAATTCTCCTTTGTTGCTATATGTTGCTAACTTTTGTATTTTTTATTTTACCACACGAAATTACTCATCGTGTTTCCTTCACTGATATGCACACCGCCCATAGATTCAAACAACGCCAAAAACTCTGTGCGATAGTTTGAGTTTTGTTTTGCCAACATAAACAGCGGAATGAGTTTCAATTGCAACAATCTACTTGCACAATCTTGCGATAAAGCACTTGCCGCTTGATCAAGCAATTCTATTTGTGCAAGATAGAAACTGTCCGAAATTTTATTCTTCGCATACACGTTGACAAAGCCGTTGCTTCCCGTCCCCGAAGTCGAGTATCTTCTCGCATACTCAGCGTCAAAATTATCATAATACTGCTTGACCTTTTCGTATGCGATTTCTCCGTAATAATACTTCAAAAACTCATTGCGCAGTTTGGTAGCGTCTGCATCGGGATTCCAACAGAGTTTAGAGAACACATACGCTTCGAGATACTGATCTGCATGTGTTTTCTCATTGTAAACGCCTTGTATGAACGCATAATCAACACCGCTGTTCTTCAATAGTGTAAGATTGCGCTTCATATTCACCACTACACCCGTATAAGCAAAATAGTTGCCAAAATCGGGCGAATAAGTCCACGAGAAGAGATTTGACGTCACTTTTGCCCAATCCGAGTATATTGTCGATGCCGAAACGTGTCCGAGCATTGTGTTTGAATCATAAGTTCTTCCGTTTTCACGTTGCAACAGCGGTTGATTTTCGTCATCGAGCGCAAGATAGTGGTCAACGACGATAGGCGCAATTCTCACCCACAAATGCTCGTTGTTGGGTATGCAGGTTGAATCAATCTTGCCGTCAATAACAGGCGCAAGCAGATTGTACTGATACGCAAACATAACAAGCCTGTAATTCTTGTTCCTCACTTTTGCGTTTCCGCAGTTTTCCAACTCATTGATAATTGCGTTCCAAAAACGAACTGTTATTCCGCTTCTATTATACTGCTTTGTTGCCGCAATGCAATCAGAACATTCACAACGTTCGTTTGTGTCCGCTTGTCCGACAGAAAGCCAAAAATTATCTTTGTCGGTGTTTGCGAGCAAGTCATACAATGCCGCGTACATCGCTTCCGCCGCAGTATCGATTGCGCTTGTCGAGCGGTCGATTGTTCCCGACGAAGTTATACCGTCCGTATAGCAAACGTCAATGATATTGCCGTTATACTTAAAGAACATCGTATTTTCATACTTCGAGTAATCGGACGGTTTTACGAATGAAATTGTGTTGTGTGCCGTACCTATTCCCTTTGCCGCATCGGTGTACCACTCAAAACCGCCTATTCCGCTATTTCCACTCGTAATGTAGTCACCGTTGAAGCGCAAATGTTGGGAATACTTGATGTTTTCGCTTGTGGACGGATAAAACGTAGACGTGTTGAGATATTGTCTGTATTCAAACTGCGGTGCAAAAGTATTGCATTGCGCCATTATATTGGCGGAAGTTATTTGCGGAACGTACGTGTACTCTGCCGTAAGGAAGCGTATGCCGAGATTGTCTTCCACAAACTGATCTGCCGCATACAAAATGCCGTTTTGGTTGTTTGCGATAAGGCAAATGACGTATCTGTCGGACGCTATCGCAAACGAATCAGAGACTAAAACCGCGCTTGAGATAAGTTGTTCGGAATTTACGATATTTCCGTTCCACTTGAAGTGTTCAAGGCAGTTAAACACGGAAGTTTTGCCAACCGAGATTATCTTTGAAGTTTCATAATCGAATCCGGTATAGTTGACTTCGCATACCGCGCTTATATTTACGCCAAGCGCTTGCTTGATGTATGTTTTGATAGATTTCGCAGCGCTCTTTGCATATTCGTCGTTTTGATAAACGATTGTGTATCCGCCGCTTGCCAAATCGAACAAATCCGCGCCAATTTCAAAGTTGCCGAGCCATTGCGCCTTAAATGCAACGTCTTTCGTCACAACGTAAGTATCGCCGGGCCGATAAACTCTTTTGCCGTCAAACCAACCTGCAAAGAAACCTTCTACGTTTGTAAAAGTGTTTTCAGGCAAGGTGATTTTTCCGTTTTTGCTTTGTCTGATTGTCGAAGGTGCTTGTCCTTCACCGCCGTTTGCGTCGAAAGACACATCGAGCAAAAGGCTGAATTTTGCATACACTTCTATGTTTTGCACTTTCGACGTATCGATTGATTCAATCGGATAACAGAACGTGGCATCCGAATACCAACCTGCGAAATTATATCCGCTCTTTGTCGCGTCGAGAAGTGTGATATTGCTATCTGTTATTTTGTAACTTGCGGGATTGCCTTGATTGTTTACGCCACCGTCGAGATGATAAGCAATCGTATAATCCACGGCTTGCCATTGCGCCGTGAAAGTTGTAGATGACGTGAGAGTGTAATTTGCACCCGCTTGATATGTATTTGAACCGTCGTTCCAACCGACGAAATTGTATCCTTTTTTAGTAAAATCGTTTTCAGGCAACGTAATTTGAGTTCTGTTTTCCAAAACGATGTCGCTTACCGAGCCTGTCGCTCCTTGACCGCCGTCAAACGAAGCAATCGGATAATCGTTGAACTTTGCATATAACGTGATATTGCCAGCCGAGCCTTTTGCAATAAGTGCAATCCTTTCAGTGAAAGCCGCGTCCTTGTACCAACCGTCGAATTTGGCATTGGTTTTGCTCGGATAATTCAAAACAATCGCATTGCTATCCACATAGTAAGTGTCGGGATTTGAAGAATCGTTCGTTCCGCCGTTCAACACGTACGTGATTGAGTAAGCGATTTTTGTCCAAGTTGCGGTAATCGTGACGTCGCTTTTCGGTGCGGATATACTGTCCCCCGATTTTTTCACGCCGTCCGGCGTTTGCCAACCGTCAAAGGTATAGCCTTTTCTTTCCGAAATAGAAGGCAAAATCACGGTATTTCCGCTGACTTTTCTTGTAAATGACGGGATTTCGCAACCCGACTCGAAAGTTATCGTAATATCTTGTTTTGTCTGTGCGTTGACGTTTACTACAAGAACTGCCGTTGCGTTCTGATATTTTGCAACGAGCGTCGTTGTGCCTTGCTTGAGCGCAACGAGTTTTCCTTCACTATTGAGTATCGCAACGTCTTCTTCTGATATGGAATAAGTGCATTGTGCGTCGATTGCCGACGACGCTCCGTCAACCGATTTGAAAACGTATACGGCAGGAAGTTCTATTCTGTCCCCCACCGTCATTGAAATCTCGGCTTGAGCAAACTGAACGGAATATGACACAACCGGTTGCGGTTTTGTATTCTCTGAAAAATCGCAAGCGACAAAAGCCGCACAAATAGCAACCAAAATCAAAGTTATAAGCAATGTTTTCGTCAGTTTTTTCATTTTGCTACCGAGTGTAGATTGCTTTCTTATTAAGCAAAGCAACCATATTTATTTAAGGTTTTTCCCGTCGGCAATTAAGCCGACGGGAAATTAAGGTATACCTTCCTAAAACCTTATTGTTTTTAATGCTCACCTATCCGTTAGTTTGCACTTTTGGGATTGAGTGTATAGGTGATTGTGATATTCTCCACTGCCGTGAAGTGAATCATCAATCTCGTTGCTTCACTAAGCGTAATGGTCTTGGGGTTTGCATTATCTGAACTGTTGATCGGCAATGCAGCGTCGTTATAGTAGAACCAAACGATACCGTTAAGAGCAGAAGTATCCGTAATCGTAAACGTAATACTTTCATACTTTTCTTTCAGTTCATCAAGGTTATTGAAGAACAATTCGTAATCATTGCACGTATTGCTTACAGTAATGGTGTTATCGGTATGCGTAAATTGGGTCGTCCATTCGTTTCTGTTTGCATAAACGTTATCGAATTTAACCTGTGCAACACCGTCTTTGTCAAATGCAAGTCTAAGCGTAGAACCGGTGAAATTGTTTAGATACCCGCTTGCAGGCAAGGGTGATTTGTTCTCACCATCCCAACCATACAACATATTTCTCGTATTGCTACCATTGTAAATGGTTGCGCATTCGACAACTTTCAAAGTTCTTTGGCTTACGCCGTTGCCTTGACCAAAGTATTTTGCAAACCATTCAGCGTCAGACTCTGCGAATGCGTCATTGCCTGCGGAAACGGTATCAAGCACGAGAGTACCATTTTCGTTTGCAATATAAACGTTGCTTGCAGATTTAGTCCAAGTAGTAGTTTCCTCACTCTTGAAGAATTCAACCGCTGACACTACAATATTAGACGACAAATTCGTGTTATTGATATTAACCGTCAAATAATCTGTCGTATGTCCTTCTTTTGCAAATGCTGAAAGGTCAATACGGACATCCGCTTCGCTTCCACTATATTGTTTCCAATAGTAATTCCACGGCTCACCATTTGTTATCATCGTTATATTGCCAACCGTAGAGCCATCTTCTGCAACTGCAACGAGATGGAACTTCATGTGAGTATAACCTGCGAGCAATGCGTCATCAATCAAATTCCTTTGAATTGTTATATTGCCGCTTGTGATATTCACAATGCCATTGTCCCAAGTGTTAGTACCCCAACCACTGAAACGGAAGTAGTTCCAGAAACCGCCTTCGGATTTCATTGTCGCGGCAAGTCTTGCTTCTGCTTCTGCAACAAGTTGTGCAAGGTTTGTCGTTGCAACGGTAACTTCTGTGTCGGCAGTGATGTTGCCGATGATATAATAGTTGCCGTCAAAGTTTACGGTTGCACCGTTGTTTGCGGTTACGTTGTCAATGCGATAGCCGTCTTTTACGGTGATTTTGAGTGCTACGTCTGCGCCGTTAAGACTGATTGCTGGAAGAGTTTCTGCAACGTCAAAGCCTTCACCTGCAACAGTGACTTTGTATTCAACGTCAACAGCCGCCGTAGAATGTACTTTGACAGTAACGGCAATATCTTTCGTGACATTGGAGAATGTCCAAACATCGCCTTCGTTGGTGATTGTGACATTGGCATCATCACAAGTTACATTATCGATTGCCCAATCGGTATTTGCAGTGATTGTAAAGGATACGTTGTTGCCTTCATCAACTTGTTTGTTGTAAGCGTCTGCAGTAAATCCAGTGCCTTGTGAAATTATTACGTTGTGGCGAGATCTGTGAGTCGTTACGTTTAAAGACGAATCTTTCGTTGCATTTGACACCGTCCAAACGTCACCATCTCTCGTAACGGTTGCTCCGTCGCAAGTGATACTGTCGATTGTGTAAGCATCGGTTGCTTTGATTGTGAAAGATGCGCTTTCGCCTTCGCCGATTTCCGCATAAGTGTCGCCCGTGACTTTGTAGTCCCATCTGCTTCCGATTGTTACAAAGTGTTTGTCGTTTTCTTCTTCAAATCCGATAATTTCGACGTCAAGGGAACAGTTTTTGTTTTCATTTTCACCTGTTCTGGCGCAAATTTTCATAACGTTGCCGTCTTCACCAAAGGTGAACCCGTCAAAATACTTGCTAAGGTCAAGTCTGAACGTAACCTCATATCCGGCATATGTTCCATTATAGGAATCTCCGGCGAGCATAGGTTCAACGTGAATATTATCAACGATGTCCGACGACAAGTTATTTGCCTTGACACGAATCACCATATACTTGTAACCTGCTGCTTTTGCGTCATCGATGAGTGCTTTTTGAAGAGTAAAATTGTTTGACGTAAGTTTTACGACTTTGTTGGTTTCGCCCCAGTTATTGACACCCCAACCGCCGTGATGGAAATACTTCCAGAAGTTGCCTTCCAATTTAGTAATGGCTGCAAGTTTTGCTCTTGCCTCTTTCTTTGCAATTTCCGCTTGTGCAGCGTCGTATTCTTCTTGTGTATAGTAGGTAAACGCTACGTTGATAGTATCGGCAGCAGTTTTACCTTGTCCACCTTTTGTATCAACTTTGGAGAGCGCAATTTGTTTTTCATCTGTAAGTGCGAACAAGACCGTTTGACCTGAGCCGAGATTGGTGAATTCGACATTTTTTTCTTGTGCCGCATCATAGTATTGATAGATAAATGCCTCGCCATCTTTTGTAGTGAACGTAGGAGCAATCTCAATATATCTTACGCCTGCGGCATAAAGAGTTTTGATATATGTTGCGGATAGTGCCGGGCTGTCTGTCCACCAGTCATTGCCTGCAGGAACGACAATCTTTGCACTATTAATGCGAGTTTGTTCGTCATTGTAGGTCAATTCGACCGATTCTGCATAACCTTTTGTAAAGTTGGGATCTTCGACATATTCTTTGTGATATTCAAAGCCAACCGACGTCACTTCGACTTTACCGTCAAAGTTTCTGAGAATAAACGTTGCCGTACCGTTTTCTTCAATACGAAGTTTCATGGTATATTCGTCGCCTGTTTTCGGGGTGACGCCGACAGAGTTTACGGGATGAGTCGCTTCCGTGATGTAATCGACACCCTTTACGTACCAAATACCTCTATCTTGTCCTTCGACCGTGGAATTGTTTGTGCCTTGATCCAAAACTCTAAGAGTTACGACAACGATGTTGTTTTCACCCTTGTTTGCGGAAATGTATTCTGCAGAAAGAATCGGATTTGAATCCACATATGCAGTACCTTCTTTGAAAACACCGCTCAAAGCAACTTTGCCGTCTTTGGTTGCGCTTACGTTTGCACCGCTCCAACCGTAGTTTTTGACAAGAACGAGCGAATATTCTTTTGCATATTCGGTCAATTCTTCATTGTTGCGGAAGAATTTGATTGTGTAGGTGTAAGAACCTGCCGCAGTCGGATTTGCCGTGAATTCTTCGCTGCCGAGGAAATACTTGACTGTGATTGCTTGTGCGCTATTTACACTCTTCACTGCCGTGGGGAGAACAAATTCTTCACCGACAAGATATGCAAGTTCGGTTACGTCGGAAGTTGTGAACGCAGGTTCTTGATTGTCCGTAAGGGTGAGTGTCACAACTTTGAACGTGTCTTCAAACACGAGAACGAAAGTATGTTCACCAAGCGTAAGACCTGCAAGATATGATGTTGCAAAGAAAGTGCCTTGTTTATCGGAATCCCAAGCCGCTTGTGCGGTCGTAATTGCAACAAGACCGTTTTCGGAATCATATTTGAAAAGGTCGAAATCAACGCCTGCTTCGTATGCGGCAAGCATAACGGAAGTGTTTGCAAGGTCGATACTCATTGTCGGCGCAACCGTGATGTCGGTTGAACCATTAATTGTGATTTGGACGGTTTCTTCTGCAAGATTGCCCATCTTATCCGTTGCCGTAAAGGTCACGTTGTAGGATTGAATGTCGTAGAAACCATAAGCGTTCTTTGCAGGAACTGTTGCCGCTTTGACGTTGACCGTCAATGCATTGTTCAATGAGTCAACCGCACTGATTTTGCCAACCAAAGTATTGATGAATGCGTTAAGATCAAGATTTTTTGACCACACAACCGTTTTGATTGCATCGCTTGCAACTGTGATTGTGGGTTCGCCATAGACGTTCACAGTTGCAGTTTCGGTTACGGTTTCGTGGCCGACGAGTTTGTAAGTGATTGTGTAAGTGCCTGCTCTTGTGAAATCAACTGCGCTCAAATCTGCACTTACTTCGCAAGTTTCGTTTTGATAAACACCCGAAACACCGGTCATGTAATATGCTGCCGCTTTTTGTGCGTCGGTGATGTCTGCCAATTTAAGATCGTAAACTCTTGTCGTTACCGAAACGTAATCTGTAAGTTTGACAACGTTTTCAACCGTGATAACGACATTTGCAGTAACGTTTGCAACGGTGTATGTTCCGTTGACACCGGTCAAAGTAACGTCGCCGCTCTTCACCACTGCGTCTTTAACTGAGTAGCCCGCAACTGCATTGACCGTGAACGTGTAATCTTCGCCGTAAACCGCTTCGCTTTCACCCACAACAGCATAGCCCTCACCTGTGGGAAGCGTAACGCTGAATTTGAGTTTTGCAATCGTTGCGGTCAAAGTGATATTGCTTTGAACGTTGTTGATTGTGTAAGTAACGACGTTGCCTTCCGTTGACGTTGCAGTCAAAGTTGCTTCCACGTTCTTCACAACCAATGTGCTTACGTCATAACCCGTTGCCACTGTAACGGTGAAAGTATAATTGCTTCCTGCCGTAACCGTCGTTTCGCCAGATGCCGTAAAGCCGTTTCCGCTCGGCAAAGTCACCGTGCAAGTGTCCGGTGCGTTTTTCTTCACTCCCGTAACGGTAATAACGAGATTGCCGCTTACAGAGTTCACAACGTACGCATTGCCGGTCTTAACAACCGTGTTGCCGTTTACTTTTACAACCATGTCGGTTCCGTTATAGCCGTTTGCGATGTTGACTTGGAAGGAATAATCTTCTCCTTCTTTAACATTCGCCGCACCGACTACGGTATAGCCTTCACCGGATGGAATCGATACAGAATACGTGGCTTTCTCGTCTTGCGGCGGTGCGTCTTTTTTGTTGCAAGCTGCCAAACTGAGAGAGAGAATCAACACTATTGCTATAACGATCAAAAGTGCGCTGTTCCTTTTCATAATAATCTCCTTTATCTAATTTGTTCTTTCTATATAGTATATAGTATCTCTTCACAAGAGATTTATATATTATTTTACAATAATATCATAGTTCATTTTGAGCAAGAGATAAATAATATATCGTGCCAAAACAATGACAAATACTGCATATAGAATAAAAAATGTCACTTGATTTATAAATTTGAAAAAACTTGCAAAAATCGGAGTTGTCGGACATACTGAATAATAAAAAATATGTGCCTTCTTGCAAAATTGCGCATTATTGATTATCAATCAGGACGGATAGATACTTGAAAATGCCTTATTTTAGTAGTAAAATAATAAAAAAACACAGGTGGTTTCAATATGAGCAAAAACGAAATACAGATTTTCGAATACAACGGAGAAGATTATCGCCCCGTTATGAATTTTGAACAATGGCGCGTTGCTTTTCTCAATTACAGCGAGAAACAAGCGGAAAGCAACGTATATCAAATAGAAAGACATCTCAAAACCGACGAAGTTTTCGTGCTTTTGCAAGGCACGGCAACGCTCATCATCGGTGAAGATTTGGCACGCATTCCTATGGAATACAACAAAGTTTACAACGTTCCGAAAGGAGTTTGGCACTGTGTGTTTATGAGCAAGGACGCAAAAATCCTTATTATCGAGAACGACAATACTTCCGTCGAAAACGGTGAATACAAAACCATAGTTCGCTAACGATCTACGCTTATCAAAAATACTCACATCTTTTCATCGACGAAGATTATGAAGAGATGATAAAATGCGATAGATTTTGAGTTTTAACTCAGCATCATAATTTCTTCCTAAGAAAAAGCGCAAACCAAATCGGCTTGCGCTTTTTCAAAAAAATATGATAAGGGGAAAATTATGAGCGATTATTTATATTTTTGCGTTGTCCGAAAAGCGTTGCAAGCACGTTGCCATTTTCGTCTATAACGTTGTAGTCCGCTTGCTCTCCTATGTCAAATTTAGGCACATAATAGTTCACATATTTGCGTGGAGATTCCGCCGCCATATAGACTGCTTGTTCCAGTTCAACGCCATAAGACAACACGTTGCGCACCATTTGGTCAATGCTTGTCACGCTTCCTGCCAAAGCCGACATATCTGCGAGATAGCACACTTTTCCGTCTGTCACAACGTCTTCTTCACCGAGTTTATATTTGCCGTTCGGCATACCCGCACACGACAAACTATCGGAAATCAAGCATACACGTCTGTACGTCTTGCATTTGAGAATAAACTCAAATAACAACTGCGAAATATGCTTATTGTCGGCAATCACTTCAACCGTCAAGCCGTCAAACGATAAACCGCATTCCGTCATTCCGAGAACTCTGTCAAAGTTTTCATCGCGGCGAGAAGTCGAGCAAGCACAGAATATATGAGTTACGCCGTCAAGACCTTCTTTCATACATTCTCTTATTTGTTTATCGTTGCTGTCGTCGTGACCGCCCTGCACTTTCACTCCGTTTTCTTTCAGATACCGCACAAGCTGTAAAACGTTGTGAGTTGCCGGGCAAAGCGTAACTATTTCGAGTTTGTCCTTTATCCAATCCAAAATATTCAAATCTGCCGAAACAAATTCTGTACGTATGTTTTCAAGCGGTTGCGCGCCTTTCTTTTTAGGACTGATATACGGCCCTTCGATATGTGCGCCCAAGAACAATGCGCCCGACGGATTGAACGAATACAATGAATCGATTTGTTTTTCAAGCAATTCGAGCGGAGTTGCGACAAACGTCGGACACACATGGGTAATGCCGTGAGAAAAATAGTATTGACTTACTTTATCGACCTTTTCTTGATCGACAGACGAAAAATCAACTCCCATTGCGCCGTGTGTATGAATATCGACATACGCGGGGCAAATGTAAAGCCCCGTATCGACTATCGATTTCGTGATAGATTTCAAACGTCCCGATTCAATAACGATGTCATAACTATCTTTCGAGATTTCCCCATTCGAGATAGTTCTTACGCCGTAAAGTTTTGACGTTTTTTCGTCTTGTTGTGTTCCCTTTTCCACTTTTCTCTCCGTTGCAAGTGTGTATTTTAGATAAACATTTGCTCTGTTTCGACAAGCGTGTCGTTGTTGTATATGAGAGTTTTTACTTCGTATTTGCCAAACTTAACGTCTATCGTTGCACCACCGCATTTGATAGTTGCACATTCGCTGTCTTCACTGTTGTTGAACAGTCTAAAAATATAACCGTCTTTTTGCACCGACTTTCTGATTGTTTCGGTGGAAATACGTTCATTCAAGCATTCGATTGTCAAGCCGTTGTCGCACTTGGTATCGATTGTCGGGAAAATATTGAGTGCATACGGCACTTCGACGAATTCGTTTGCGTTGTGTTTGAGCGTGTTCTTTTCGACAATGTCAAGTCTGAACAAGAAATCTCTTTGTCCTTGATCGACTTTGCCGATAAAGATACCTTCGCGCAACAACGGTCTGTTCGGAACGGGGTGAGCGCAATAAGTTGCCGTCTTTACGAGCGTCAATCTAATTTCACCATCTTTATACGACGAACCGTAAGTTGACGGTGTAATGATTTGCAAGCACTTTTCGTCATCTTCATTGAGCCACACGTAATCGTGTGCAATGCACTCTCTTCCGTCTTCGAACAATTTTTCCGCGCCAAACATTTGTTCGCCCGAATAATCTTTACCCACGACCGGAACGTGAAGTTTGATTGCCTTGTTCGCTTCGTTCGGGAACAAAGTGACGTTAACATCGACTTTCGTTCCTTTCTTGTAAATCTTATAGCCTATGCGAAGTCTTGTAAGACCTTTGCCAAAGAACGCTTCCGCTTCGAGATACATATCGCCGTCTTCGATAATCTCAAACGATTTCAATCCATCGAAAACACCATCGGGATTTGCAAGCAATTCAAATGCTTCTGGATCGTCTCCAACCCAAGGTTGATTCATACCCCACGGATCGGGAGAATCCTGATACATATACGGTGCAAACAATTTGCCTTTCGCATATTCCTTGCCATCGACAACGTAACTTTCGATAAGTCCCGTCTTTGCACTGATAACGACTTTCTTTTCACCGTTGTCAAAGACTATGTCTTTGTTTGCTTCGTAAACAGGCTTCTTTCTGACTACGGTTTTTGCCGTAAATCTGCTAATTGAGAGCGGTTTCAAATCTGCCTCGAATACAACGCGCTTGCGCCAATCGATGCTGATATTGCTTGACTCTTTCACGTTTTGCGAAGTCAACAAATTGCCGTCTTCATCGTATATTTCGAGATAAGACAATTCTTCTTCGTAATAATCGGTCGGAATTATAGACAAATCGCAAGTAACAAGTTGTTTTCCGCCGTAAGTTTTCGGATTGAAAACCATAATCGGGTAAGTGTCGGGCTCTGCGACTTTTTGTCCTTTGCACAATGCGAAAAACGCGTTTGCACGTACTTGATTGAGAAGATGCAAGCCGTGATTGATATAGGTAAATCCGTTATCTTCGCCTGCCTTAATCATATCGCCGGGAAGTATGTCGTGGAACTGCACGTTGAGCATATCTTCCGTAACTTCTTCAAATACCTTCGTCGGATATTCCATTGCGCATTTTAGGGACGCAATACTTGCGATTTTTTCTGTAAAGTAGAGTTGCCTTTCAAGTTCGCGATATTTTTGTTTGAGTCCTACCATAGAAGTATAGCAACCGACCATACAAGGAATGATAGACTCTGCAAACACTTCTGTCGGATTGACGTCGGCAAAGAATCCTTCGGGCGTTGAATATTTGATTTCGATATCGCTCGAATCTATAAGTTTTCGCACGTCTTCCAAGTCTTTTGCGGACGGGCCGCCGCCGTGATTTCCGACGCCCCACGGAGAAACGCTGACATCTTCTTCTTTACGACGAGAAATATCCGATTCGATTTTTTCTCTTGCGTGTCCGAGCGGAGAGTTATATTCGGTTACACGAACGCCTTTTACCTTGCTTCCGTCATATCCTTCCCATACGAAACATTCGCTCGGCAAATCAAGTTGCGGATACGGCATATGTTTTCCGTAAGGACGCATAAACATATAACTGTCCTGACCGCATTTTTTGAGAATTTGCACAAGTCCGCGAGAATGTCCGAACGGGTCGAAGTTGACTGCCGTCGTCGGCATAACTCCGAATTTTTCCTTGAAATAAAGTTCGCCTTCGCGAATTTGGCGCAACATTCCTTCGCCTGACGGCATAAGGCAATCGGGTTGGAGATACCAACCGCCCATAATATGCCATTTGCCTTGTTTTACGAGTTTTTGAATTTGTGCAAACAATGCAGGAGCATATTTTTCCGTGTATTTATAAAGGTTTACTTCATTATGGCAGAAAATATAATCATACTTCTCTGCCAAATTTGCGGCACTTTGAAAAGTTGACAATGCTGCCGCTGCGCCTTCTTCCCATTCCCATTGCCAAATCGGATCAAGATGGGCGTTACATATAAGATGAAGTCTTTTCATAATGATGCTCCTTTCATTTTTCGATTGTGAATCTTGCAACTCTAACCGCACGACTCGTTCCGTATGCAAACGGTACGACTTCAAAACTATTATTT
>PPYF01268328.1_pt1 | contig 15374 bp, 11 predicted proteins | sample 1559871 | NCBI WGS metagenome assembly PPYF01 (sample SAMN08240021, study PRJNA423297) | Human gut metagenome, whole genome shotgun sequencing project. | reverse complement strand
AAAGCCCGTGCTGGCCCTGGTGACCGCGGCGCTGGATACGGTGGCGGGAAACTACGCCTATGACGATGTGTTCCGCTATCTGAAAACCGGGCTCACCGACCTGCCCCAGGAAGACCGGGATCTGCTGGAAAACTATGTGCTGGAGTGGGACATCCGGGGCAGCGCCTGGACCCAGGACAGGCCGTGGGCCTGGCATCCCAGGGGCTACGGCTTCCCCTGGGAGGAGGCGGACCGCACCCTGGCGGAACGGCTGGACGCCGCCCGGCGAGATGTAGCCAAGCCGCTGGAGGAACTGCGGAGAAATGCCAATAAAACCGGGCGTGGGCAAGCAATCGCACTTTACACTTTTTTGGAGGAGATCGGCCTGCCAGAGCGCCTTGCCCAGCGGGTGGAGGAGCTGAAACGCCGGGGAGAGCCCCTGTTGGCGGAGGAATATCGCCAGCTGTGGGACATCCTGTGCGGCGGCCTGGAGCAGTGCGCCGCCCTGTTGGGAGACCAGCCCATGGACCTGGACGAGTTTGCCGCCCTGTTCCGGCTGGTGCTGTCCCAGTATGAGGTTGGGGCCATCCCCGTCTCCCTGGACCGGGTGACGGCGGGGGAGACCACCCGTCAGACGGGCCACCAGGTGAAGGCCCTGATCCTGCTGGGGGCGGACGACGGCTCCATCCCCCAGGCATCCACGCCCCCGGGACTGCTGTCGGACGACGACCGCAGCCTGCTGGCGCTATATGGCCTGGAGCTGAACGGTTCGGCCCGGGAGCTGCTGTACCGGGAGATGACCACCGTATACCTCACCTGTACCCGGCCCAGCCGGTATCTGCTGGTGTCCTGGGCGGCCAGCGGCCCCGGGGGGGAGGAGCGCCGCCCCAGCTTTTTGGCCCAGCGGCTGCTGCGGCTGTTCTCTGACCTGACCGTGGGGCAGGAGGCGTGGGACGGACAGTTTGCCCTGGAGGCCCCCCGGCCCGCTCTGGAACAGGCCGGATGGAATCCCCGGGCCCGCCGGGCCCTGGAGGGTCTGCCGGAGTACGCCGGCGAGCTGGATCGCCAGGACCGGGCCCAGCGCTGGGACCGGGGCAGCCTGTCCCGCTCCGCCGCCGACCGGCTGTATGGCCGGCGGGTGGCCATGTCCGCCTCCCGCATGGACAAATACCGCTCCTGCCACTTCGCCTATTTCATGCGCTATGGCCTGAAGGCCGAGCCCCGGCGGCAGGCGGGGTTCTCCGCCCCGGCCTACGGCACCTTTGTCCACTATGTGCTGGAGCAGGTCATGCAGGACGAGATGTTCCAGCAGACCCGGCTCCCCGGCATAGAGCCGGCCTTTGGAGACCGGGAGCGAGAGCGCCTGGCTGCTCTGACCCGGGAGGCGGTGGAGCGCTATACGCAGGAGGAGCTGGGCGGCCTGGAGGGCCAGTCCGAGCGCTTTCAATATCTGTTCCGCCGTCTGCTCCGCTCGGTGCAGGCGGTGGTGGAGAATGTGGCCCAGGAGCTGCTGTCCGGCAGCTTCAAGCCCATCTCCTTTGAGCTGGGCTTTGGCCGGAAGGGGGAGCTGCCCCCGGTGGAGCTCACCGTGGACGGGGTGACCATCAGCGTATCTGGTTTTGTGGACCGGGTGGACGGCTGGGTCCGGGACGGGCGGCTCTACCTGCGGGTGGTGGACTATAAGACCGGGAAGAAGTCCTTTGACTGGACGGAGGTCTGGAACGGCCTGGGCCTGCAGACGCTGCTGTATCTTTTCGCCTTAGAGCGACAGGGAGAAAGCCTTTATAAGATGCCTGTGGAGAGCGCCGGCGTGCTCTATCTCCCCGCCCACGAGGCGGTGATCCAGGGCAGCCGGACCATGGACGACGACCAGTGGCGCAAGGCGGTGGATAAGGAGCTGACCCGCAGCGGCCTGGTACTCAACGACCGGGGCGTGCTGGACGCCATGGAGACGGCGGGGGAGGCGGGCTATCGCTTTCTGCCCCTGCGGGTGTCCAAGACCTCCGGCGCAGTGACCGGGGAGGCCCTGGCCACCGCCGAGCAGTTCGGCAAGCTGGGCCGCCACATCCATCGGGTGCTGGAGGAGATCTGCCGGGAACTGGGCCGGGGGGCCATCGCCGCCGACCCCTTCTGGCGGGGGCCGGACAAAAACGCCTGCCGCTACTGCGACTACGCCGCCGCCTGTCACTTTGAGGAGGGCCGGGGGGGCGACTGCCGCCGGTGGGCCCCCAAGATCGCTGCGGCGGACTTCTGGAGCGAGGTGAGCAGAGATGGAGCCGATGACTGAGTCTGTGTATAAGCTGGAGATCTTTCTGCCGGAGGAGTCCTTCGACCCGGTGTGCCGGGCCCTGTGGTCGGCGGATGCGGGGCACATCGGCCGATATGACCGCTGCCTGTCCTGGAGCCGGGTGCACAGCTGCTGGCGGCCCCTGGAGGGGACGGACCCCTATCTGGGCCGGCCGGGGCAGCTGTGCCGGGCGGAGGAGATCAAGATCGAGGTGTGCTGCCCGGCCGCCCGGTTGGACAAGACCCTGGCGGCAGTGAAAGCGGCCCACCCCTACGAGGAGCCGGTGATCAACGTGCTGCCCCTATACAAAACGGGCCTTTGAAACGCAAAAAAGCCCCGCAGGGCTTTGTGACATAAGGAGACAAGACGAAACATGGATATCACGCTGCACTACGAGCAGATGGGGGAGGGCTTCCCCCTGGTCCTGCTCCACGGAAACGGAGAGGACCACACCTATTTTCAGCACCAGATGGAGCCCTTCGCCGCCCATTATCGGGTCATCGCCCTGGACACCCGGGGGCACGGCGGTTCTCCCCGGGGGGAGGCGCCCTTCACCCTGGAGCAGTTCGCCCAGGACCTGAAGGACTTTCTGGACGGGCAGGGCATTGAGAAATGCCACCTGCTGGGCTTCTCCGACGGGGGAAACGTGGCGCTGATCTTTGCGCTGAAATACCCCCAGTACATTGAAAAGCTGGTGCTCAACGGGGCCAATCTGGAGCCGGAGGGGCTGAAAAACAGCCTGCGGATGAAGCTGCGCCTGCGCTGGGCGGCCCTCCAGGCGGCCCGCCGTGTGCAGCCGGAGCTGGAGGGGCAGTTCGAGCTGCTGGACCTGATGGTCACCCAGCCCCACATCGACCACCTGGCCCTGCGGGGGCTGCGGATGCCCGTGCTGGTGGTGGCCGGGGACCACGATGTGATCGCCGAGGCCCATACCCGCATGATCGCCGCCCCCATCCCCCACGGAAGGCTGGCCATCCTGCCCGGGGACCACTTTGTGGCCCGGGATAACTTTCAGCAATTCAACGCCCTGGTACTGGACTTTTTGCAGAAGGGCTGACATCGGGAAAGAGAGGCGACCGATATGGAAAACAGCAAAAACGTACTCATCATCAACGACATGCCCGGCTATGGCAAGGTGGCCCTGGCGGCCATGCTGCCTGTGCTGTCCAACCTGGGCCACAGCGTGTATAACCTGCCCACCGCCCTGGTGTCCAACACCCTGGACTACGGCAAGTTCACCATCCTGGACACCACCGACTATATGGTCAAGGCCATCGAGGTGTGGAAGCAGCTGGGCTTTCAGTTCGACTGCATCACCACCGGTTTTCTGGCCTCGGCGGCTCAGGTTGGCATCATCCGGGACTTTATCGCCAGCCAGAAGAAGGAGGGCCTGCTGGTGATGACCGACCCCATCATGGCTGACGAGGGAAAGCTGTATAACGGCGTGACGGAGGAGACGGTGGAGAATATGCGCCGGCTCATCGGCGTGGCCGACGTGATCGTGCCCAACCTCACTGAGGCGGAGTTTTTGACCGGCCTGTACGAGGGACAGCAGTCTCTGACCCGGGATCAGGTCCGGCGGGTGATCGATGCCCTGCGGGACTTTGGCCCCCGGTCGGTGGTCATCACCAGCGGCCAGCAGGCCGAGACGGGGGAGCACGCCGTGTGGGGCTATGACCACAAAAAAGAGGAGTATTTCTGCATCCCCTTTCAGTTTATCGACGTCCATTTTCCCGGCACTGGGGACATGTTCTCCGCCGTGCTGGTGGGGGAGCTGCTGGGCGGCACAGCCTTTCAGGGGGCGGTGCGCCGGGCCATGGACGTGCTGGAGACGCTCATCGACCTGGAGAAGGGCGAGATTGAGAAGAACAAGGGGATCCGCATCGAAAAGTTTTTAGACGTTTTAAAACAGTGACAGGGAGGACGGGACCATGGCGTTTCCTTTGACCCCGGAACAGCGGGATATTGTACAGGACCGGGGGGGCGAGCTGCTGGTGTCCGCCGCCGCCGGGTCGGGCAAGACCCGGGTCCTGGTGGAGCGGCTGCTGGACCGGGTGACGGAGGAGGGGCTGGACATCGACCGCTTTCTGGTCATCACCTATACCAAGGCCGCCGCCGCCGAGCTGCGCACCCGGGTGGCCCAGGAGCTGGCCGTCCGCCTGGCTGAGCGGCCCCATGACCGGCATCTTCAGCGCCAGCTGACCCTGGTGTACAAGGCCCAGATCTCCACCATCCACGCCTTCTGTTCTGCGGTGCTGCGGGAGAGCGGCCATCTGCTGGACCTGGACCCGGACTTTCGCCTGTGTGACGAGGGGGAGGCCCAGGTCCTGATGACCCGGGTGCTGGAGCAGACCCTGGACCGCCGGTATGAGGGCATGGACCCCCAGGGGTCCTTCGCCCGGCTGGTGGACACCCTGGCCGCCGGGCGGGACGACAGCCGTCTGGCCCAGATCGTACTGGACATCGCCGGACGGGTGCAGAGCCATCCCGACCCCGTCCGCTGGCTGGGGGAGGAGCAGAGCCGCTGGCAGCTGGAGCCGGGGACGGACATGGAGGACACCCCCTGGGGGTCCATCCTGCTGGAGGAGCTGCGCCGCCGGTGCCGCTGGTGCCGGAAACGCATCTGCCAGGCGCTGGAGTTGGTGGGGGAGGACGAGCTGCTGAAGGTCAACTATGCCCCCGCCCTGTACGAGAGCGTCGCACAGCTCAACAAGCTGCTGGATGCCCGCGGCTGGGACAAGACCACCGCCTGCCTGCCCATCCCGTTCCCCACCCTGGGCCGGAAGAAAAAGCGGTCCAAAGAGCTGGAGGCCTGGGAGGAGATGGAGGTCACAGACCGGGCCGAGCGCATCAAGACCACCCGCTCCCGGTGCAAAAAGCAGCTGGAAAAGCTCTCCGGCCTGTTCCAGGAGAACAGCCAGGAGCTGGGGGAGGAGCTGGCCCTGGCCCGCCCGGTGGTCGGGGCGCTGATGGAGCTGACGGCGGACTTTCTGGCCGACTATGCCAAGGAGAAGCGGCGGCGGGGGCTGGTGGACTTCTCCGATCTGGAGCACCTGACGGTCAAGCTGCTGCTGGATGACCGGGGAGAGCCCACCCAGACCGCCCGGATGTGGGCCGACCGCTTTGAAGAGGTGCAGGTGGACGAGTATCAGGACACCAACCAGGTGCAGAACGCCATCTTCCGGGCCATCTCCCACCAGGGGCGCACCCTGTTCCAGGTGGGGGACGTGAAGCAGTCCATCTACCGCTTCCGTCTGGCCGACCCCACCATCTTTCTGGACAAGTACCATCGCTTCCCCGACGGGGCGAAGGCCAGGCCCGGCCAGCCCCGGCGGCGGGTGCTGTCCCGGAACTTCCGCTCCCGGCCCCAGGTCCTGCTGGGCTGCAACGACCTGTTCCGAAACGTGATGTCCGGGGAATTTGGAGAGCTGGACTACACCGACGACCAGGCTCTGGTCCCCGGGGCAAACTTCCCCGACCCGGAGGGGGCGGACTATGCCCTGGAGCTGGACGTGCTGGACCTGTCCTATCTGGGGGAGCAGGACCGGGAGGACCGGGAGAACAAGGACCAGGCCGAGGCCCGCTTTGCCGCCCGGCGCATCCGGGAGCTGCTGGACAAGCCCCTGATGGTGACCGAGGGGGACGGCCAGCGGCCCCTGCGGCCCAGCGACGTGATGATATTGCTGCGCAGCCCCGGCGTGGTGCTGCACCACTACACCCGGGCCCTGGGGGAGGAGAACATCCCCTGGGTGGCCGACGGGAACGAGGACTTTTTGTCCACCACCGAGGGGAACGTGGCCCTGGCCATTCTGCGCCTGGTGGACAACCCCCGTCAGGACGTGCCCCTGCTGGCCGCCCTGCGCTCCCCGGTGTTCGGCTTTACCGCCGACCGGCTGGCCGAGCTGCGCTCGAACGACCGGGGGGAGGACTTCTATTCCGCCGTGGCCGCCGGGGCGGCCCGGGGGGAGCAGGACTGTGCGGACTTTTTGGACCGGCTGGAGCGGCTGCGCTTTGGGGCGGGAGACCGGACCTGCCGCCAGCTCATCTGGCACATCTATGAGACGGCGGACCTGCTGGGCATTTTCGGCGCCATGAACGAGGGGCGCAAGCGCCAGGAGAATCTGCTGTCCCTCTATGCCCTGGCCGGGCAGATGGAGGACGGGGGCTGCCGGACCCTGTTCCAGTTCCTGCTGCGGCTGGACCGGCTGCGCCAGACGGGGGGAAGGCTGTCCGCCGCCCGCCCCGCCCAGGAGGGGGAGGGCGTGTCCATCCTGTCCATCCACCGCTCCAAGGGGCTGGAGAAGCCGGTGGTGCTGGTGTGCGGCCTGAGCCGACGGCTGAACCGGGACGATTTGAAGGCCCCGGTGCTCTTCCACCCGGAGCTGGGCGTGGGTCCCAAGGGGCTGGAGCCGGAGCGGATGGTCCAGTATCCCACCCTGGCCCGCCAGGCGGTGGCCCTGCGTCTGGACCAGGAGATGATGGCCGAGGAGCTGCGGCTGCTGTATGTGGCCATGACCCGGGCCCGGGAAAAGCTGATCCTGTCCGTTGCCCTCACCGCCGGGCGCAAGACCCTGACCGAACTGGGGGAGGATCTGACTCTGCCTGTGTCCCCCATGACCTTGTCCGTGCAGCCCAGCGTGGGCCACTGGGTGCTGCTGTATGCCATGACCCGGCCCGAGGCCACGCTGCTGCGGGCCCTGGCCGGTCCGGGACACGACGAGGACTTCCCGGACCCCGAGATCGGTCCCCGTTGGGATATCTGCTGGGTGAACGACCTGGGGGAGACCCAGGACGACCAGAACGACCAGGACGGCATTGTGCGGAAGGCGGAAAAGGCCGTCCGGGCGGACGAGGGCCCGCAGCCCGACCTGTCCTGGCGCTATCCCCATCTGGCCCTGGCCGACGTGCCCTCTAAGGTGACGGCCACCCAGCGGAAGGGGCGGCCTCTGGACCAGGAGGCGGCGGAGGAGGGCATGTCCACCGACCTGCCCCAGCCGGAGCCCGCCGTCCACCGCCCCCGCTTTGCTGCGGAGGAACGGGGCCTGACCGCCGCCCAGCGGGGCACCGCCCTCCACCAGGCCATGCAGTATCTCCCCCTGACCGGGGACCACAGCCCGGAGGGGGTGCGGGCGGAGCTGGACCGGCTGACCCGGGAGGGCTTCCTTACCCCCATGCAGCGCCAGGCCATCCGTCCGGCGGTGCTGTCCGCCTTTTTCCAGAGCGATCTGGGCCGGGCCATGTGTGCCGCCCGGGAGTGCCGCCGGGAGTTTAAGTTCTCCCTGCTGGTCCCCGCCCGGGAGTATGAGCCCCAGGCGGAGGAGGGGGAGGAGGTGCTCCTCCAGGGTGTCATCGATGCCTGGTTCGACGACGGGGACGGCGTCACCGTCATCGACTTTAAAAGTGACCGCATCCAGCCCGGGGGCGAGGCCCAGCGGGGGGAGGAGTACCGCCGGCAGCTCTGCTCCTACAGCCGTGCGCTGGAAGAGATTCTGGGCCGCCCGGTGCGGCGGCGGGTGCTGTGGTTCTTCGCCACCGGCCGGGCCTGGGACGTGTGAGACTAGTCTCCCCGCTGGCTGGGCAGGTCCGCCAGGACGATGTCCTCCCCAAAGCGGCGCACGGCGGACCAGGGGATGGTCCGGTCCGGCTCACGGCCCAGCAGTCCCAGCAGCCGGGGCCGGCCCGGGATGATGAGGGCCGTGACCTGGCCCAGGTCGGTGTCCACCTCCAGATCTCCCACATAGCCGAACCGGGTGCCGTCGGCCAGACTGACCACCTCTTTATACCGCAGCTGTTCCATGCTTATATTCATATGGGCGCTCCCTCCTTATGGGTATGAAATATATGCGCCCCAAGAAAAAACCATGCGCTCTGAAAGACGATGTGTCTGAAAGAGCGCATGGCTTTTTGTTATGTCATCAGTCCACGCCGGACCAGGAAGTCGTGGGCCACGGTCTCTGGGTCCCGGCCCTCCACGTCCACGGCGTAGGTCATCTCCACCATGTCGGCGCTGCTGACCTGGCCGGTGAGCTGGCTGAGCACCTGCTCCAGCTCCGGTGTGTCGGTCCGGTGGCGGCTGAACAGGTCCTCCCGCACCAGAATGGCCCCGTTGTACTCCGGGAAGAAGCCCCGGTCGTCGGCCAGAATGGTCAGCCCCGCCCGCTTGTTCAGTCCGTCGGTGGTATAGACGATCATGGCATCGAAGGCCCCCTGTTCCAGGGCCTGATATTTCAGCACCACGTCCACAGCGGAGACGGTGCGGAAATTCAGCCCGTAGAACCGGGTGAAGGGGTCGAACTTCATGCTGCCCTCCTGGGTGAAGAACTCGTGCTCCGCCCCAAAGCGCAGGTCAGGGGCCGCGGCGGCCAGGTCGCTGAGGGTGGTCAGGCCGTATTCCCGGGCCGCCTGGGCGGTGACGCCCACGGCATAGGTGTTGTTCAGGCCCACCTTGCCCAGCAGCCGCAGGCCATCCTCCGCCACCTGGGTATTCACATAGTCAAACAGGCTCTCCCCGGCTGGGATATCGGCGGTGTCCCGGCCCAGGAAGGTGGTGAGCACCGTGCCGTCATAGGTGAACATCAGATCGCAGCTGGGGGAGGGGCCCCGCAGGGCATTATAGTTGTTCACCTGGGTCATCTGATCCCGGATATCCACAGTTAGGTCGGTCTGGTCCTCCACCAAAAGGCGGATGATGCGGTGCATCAGCTTCACCTCGGTGTAGTCCCCGTCATACAGCACCAGCGTCCCGGCGGCGCTTTGGGGCAGCAGGGGGAACAGGAGCAGTCCGGCGCACAGGGCGGCGCAGACCATCCCGCCGGTCCACCGGAGCCAGGAGGGCGCGGGTTTTCGCCACCGGCGGTCATTCAGCCGCCGCTCTGCCGCCGACAGCACCAGGTCCAGGATCAGGGCCATGACCATGAGCACGGCGGTGCCCTTCAGCATCAGGGGCAGGTCCTTCTGGCGGATGGCGGTGTAAAACACTCCGCCCAGGCCGCCGCCCCCCACAAAGGCGGCGAATACCGCCGTGCCGATGGCGTTGACGGCGGCGATGCGCACCCCGGTGAAGATCATAGGCAGGGCCAGAGGCAGCTCCACATGGCGCAGACGATAGGCCCGGGTCATGCCCATTCCATCCCCCGCCTCCTTTAAATAGGCGGGGACCTGGGACAGCCCCAGGCTGGTGTTGCGCACAATGGGCAGCAGGGAATAGAGGGCCAGCCCCACCACCACCGTGGGTTTGCCCGGCCCCATGGCCACCATAATAACACCCAGCAGAGCCAGGGCGGGTGTGGTCTGAATGAGGTCCACCAGGCGCAAAATGACCTGACCCGCCTTGGGGTACAGATAGGAGGCAAGCCCCAGGGGGACACCCAGGCCAACGGCCAGAAGCATGGCGGCCAGGACCAGAGAGAGGTGGTCCCGCAGCATCAGCATGGTCATCGCTCCGCCGCCCCCTTTCCGCTGCGCATCCCCCGGGGGACCACACGCTTTTGCAGGGCATCCACCAGGGAGCCCAGCAAAAAGGCCAGCAGGGCCGCCGGAATGGCCCCTTGAAGGATGAGCACATGGTTGTTGGAGCTGACGCCCTTATAGATAAAGTCTCCCAGTCCGCCCTGGCCGATCATAGCGGCCAGCACCGCCCAGCTGACGGTGTACACCGTGGACAGGCGCAGCCCGCCGATGATGGTGGGCATAGCCAGGGGCAGCTCCACCAGCCGCAGCCGCTGAAGCTGGTCCATGCCGCAGCCCCGGGCGGCCTCTTTATACTGGGGCTCCACCGCCGCCAGGCCCGCCACGGTGTTTTTCAGCACGGGGAAGGCGGCGTAGATACTGAGTGCGGCCAGCACGGTGACAGGCCGCATCCCAAGCCACAGAAACAGCAGGCCGATAAAGACGATGCCGGGCACGGTGTTCAGCACGGACAGGGCGGGCAGGATGAACCGGGCCGCCCGGGGGAACCGGGACAGGACGATGCCCAGGGCCACCCCCAGCACGAAGCCCACCGACACCGAGACCACCGTGTAGCCCAGGTGGACGGCCACGGCCCGGAGAATGTCGTGGACGGTCTGCATGGTCATATCCATCACCCCCACAGATGCTCCGCCATGGCGGCGGCCATAGAGGTCTTGGTGATGATGCCGGCCACCGTCTTGTCCGGGGCGAGGACCACCAGATAGGGGAAGCCGCTGGAGGCCAACAGGTCAAAGCAATCCTTGGCGTTGTCATCCACTCCCACGGTGGGCGTATTGTTGCGCACCAGGGGGCCGATGGTCTTGACCACATGGCCGGTGAGACGGATGTCTGTGATGGAAACCGTGCCCTGATAGCGCCTGGCCTCGTCCACCACCAGCAGGGTGTCCACGTTGTGGTGCTGCATCCGGCTGACGCACTCGTGGATGCCCCGGTTCTGGTTGACGACAACAACGCCGGTGCGCATCACGTCGGCGGCGGTGAGGTCGGCGGGGGAGGGGCCGGAGATGTGACTGCCCAAAAAGTCCCGCACCTGCTGGGTGGCGGGGTGTTCCAGCATCTCCTCCGGGGCGGCGGCCTGGACGATGTTCCCCCGGTCCAGAAAGACGATCAGGTCGGCCAGGTCCAGGGCCTCGTCCATGTCGTGGGTGACAAAGACGATGGTCTTGTTCAGCTTTTGCTGGAGCCGCTTGATCTCCAGCTGGAGGGAGCGGCGGGTCATGGGGTCCAGGGCGCTGAAGGGTTCGTCCATCAGCACCACCGGGGGCGAGGCGGCCAGGGCCCGGAGGATGCCGATGCGCTGCTGCTGGCCGCCGGACAGCTCTGAGGGGTATTTGTGCGCATAGGACTCATAGGGCAGATCCACCATGGCCAGCATCCGGCGCACCAGGTCGTCATAGCCCTCCTTGGGCGTGCCCAGCAGCCGGGGCACCACGCAGATGTTCTGGGCCACCGTCATGTTGGGGAACAGGCCCACCTGCTGGATGACATAGCCGATGCGGCGGCGCAGCTGATACCGGTCTGTCTTGGCCACGTCCTCGCCGTTGAGATAGATATGCCCGCTGTCGGGCTGGATCAGGCGGTTGATCATTTTCAGGGTGGTGGTCTTGCCGCAGCCGGACGGGCCGATGAGGACGGCAAACTGCCCCTCTTTGATTTCAAAATTCAGGTCGTTGAGAATGGTCTGGTTTCCATAGTGCAGGGACACATGCTCGAAGCGGATCAAAATGAACCTCCTTTTTGCGGGGAACACACGGGAAAACATAGAAAGCGCGGGAAGCGGGGTGTTCCGGGCCAGTTGGCCAAACCATAGTTTGGTCAAATTATATAAAGATATTATACCAAACATAGATAAAATAGTCAAATCAATAAACTGTGAAGAAAGTGGAGCCAAGTCGTGTCTGAACGGGCGGGCCTTTCAAAAGTCTTTATAAAACCTTAAACTTCTTCCCACTGGCTTCTTAACCTTTGTCTGTTACCATAGGGACAGAAAGAGAAGGAGGAGACGGCCATGGAATGGATCGTGATGCTGATAAAGGCCCTGGTGGGCACTGCGGGAAGTCTGCTGGCCCTGTGGGGCGGATACTATCTGGTCAGTGGACTGATGTGCTGGAGGGGGCAGAGGCCCTTTCCCGTCCGTCCGGCCCGGACAAAGTTCGCCGTGCTCATTGCTGCCCGGAACGAGGAACTGGTCATCGGCCCCCTCATCAACAGTCTGCTGATGCAGGACTATCCCCCGGAGCTGTATGACATCTGGGTCATCCCCAACAACTGTACCGACCATACCGCCCGGGCGGCGGCCGGCTTTGGGGCCCGGGTGTTGAAATGCGACCGCCCGGTGAAGAGCAAGGGGGAGGTGCTCCGCTTTGCCTACGCCCGGCTCCGGGGCCGCCGGTATGACGCCTGCTGCGTGTTCGATGCGGACAACGTGGTGGACAGCCGGTTTTTGCGGGAGATGGACCTGGCTTATCAGGCCGGGGCCGGTGCGGCCCAGGGCTATCGGGACAGCAAGAACCCCTATGACAACCCGCTGTCCGGCTGTTACTCCATTTACTACTGGATGATGGATCGGTTTTATAACCAGAGCCGGGCCGCTATGGGGCTGTCCGCCATGATCAACGGCACCGGCTTTATGGTGGCCACCCGGGTGCTGGAGGGCCTGGGCGGCTGGAACACCCACACCCTCAGTGAGGACCTGGAGATGACCGTCCAGTGCGCCCTGGCGGGGGAGAGGGTGGTCTGGGTCCCCCGGGCCGTCACCTATGACGAGCAGCCCCTGGACTATGCCGTGTCCGTCACGCAGCGCCGCCGCTGGACCAGCGGGACCATTCAGGTGGCCGGGCGGTATCTGTCCCGGCTGGGCCAGGGTGCGGAACAGGGGAGCAGGCCGCTGGTCCTGGCCGATGTAGCCGCTCTGCTGGTGGTGCCCTTCTATCAGGCGGCGGCTCTGGGTGGGCTGATCTTGTCGTCGGCCTCCGCCGCCCTGACCTGTCCCAGGATAGAACTGGCCCCCTGGGCCCTGCTGACCGCTGCGTTCACCCAACTGGCGGGCATGATCCTGGGGGCCGCCGCCGCTGCCGCACTGGTGCTGACGCTGGAGGGCAAATGGGACCGCCGTCTGCTGCCCGCCCTGGGACTGTATGGCTTCTTCCTGCTGTCCTGGCTGCCCATCACCCTGGGCTGTCTGGTGAAGCAGACCACCCAGTGGGAGGAGATCCGCCACACCCGGAACGTATCTCCCCAGCCCGCAGCAAACCGGGACTCTCTGGCCAGCTGAATGAAATAACACCCTATCTTGACTTTGGCCGCCGCACAAACCAGCTGTGCGGCGGCTGCTTTTATTTTTCTCAACGGTAAAACATACGTTGAAAAAGCTGAAAAAATTCCGTATAATGATAAGGACACCGCCGGGGCAGCCCGGCAGGGGGAGAACGAATGAGAAAAAAGATAAGGACGCTGGAACAACCATGTATCAGATCGACATTATGACCTTGTTCCCCGATGTGGTAGGGGATATGCTGTGTGAATCGGTGTTGGGCCGGGGACAGGAGCGGGGCTATATCCGCATCGAGTGCCACCAGATCCGGGACTACACCAAGAACAAGCAGCGGCAGGTGGACAACTATCCCTATGGCGGAGGGCGTGGGGCCGTGATGCAGGCCGATCCCCTTTACAACTGCTGGCAGCACATCTGCGACCAGGCGGGGGAACGGGTCCACACCATCTATATGTCCCCGGCGGGCAAAACCTTCACCCAGGCCGATGCCCGGCGGCTGAAGGCGGACTACTCCCGCCTGATCCTGGTCTGCGGCCACTACGAGGGCATCGACCAGCGCTTCATCGACGAGTGCGTGGACGAGGAGATCTCCATCGGTGACTTTGTGATGACCGGGGGAGAGATCCCCGCCATGGCGGTGGCCGATGCGGTGTGCCGTCTGGTGCCCGGGGTGCTGTCCGACCCCTCCTGCTATGAAAACGAGAGCCACTGGAGCGGCACGCTGGAGGCCCCCCAGTATTCCCGCCCGGAAGTTTGGCACGACCGGGCCGTGCCCCCCATCCTCCTCTCGGGAAACCACGCCAAGGTGGACCTGTGGCGGCGGAAGCAGTCCCTGCTGCGCACCCGCCAGCGCCGCCCGGACCTGTATGAAAAGCTGGCCTTCACGGAAAAATCGGACAAAAAGCTGCTCTCCGAGCTCCATGAGGAGTACCCGGAGCTGTTTTAAGGGATATTTTTGCTGCTTATTAGCTTATTATAGGGGAGACTTTCATGGAAAAACTTACGATTGACCGTTTGATTCAAGAGGCCAGAGATTTTAGTCGAGTACTCTCCTCGTATAACCACACAAGTCTCATTGGCGTTACCGATGGAAAAGCGGTTGGCACATATGTGGAGCATTTGTTTCAGAATCATCTACGGCAGCGATATGAATTGACCGTCGGCAACAGTGCATCAGGAATTGACTTGCCATCTGTCAACACTGATATTAAAACGACTAGTATTATTCAGCCTCAGAGCAGTTGCCCATTTCGATCTGCGCGGCAGAAAATTTTTGGGTTGGGATATCATCTCTTGGTATTCGTTTACCATAAGCAGGATACTCCGACTGCATGTACCCTTCAAATAAAGTATTGTACCTTTATTGATGCGTCCAGAACCGCAGACTATACCATTACTGCTATGCTCAATCGAATGCTTGCTGTTCGCGCCAACAAAGAGGATATTATTGCTTTATTGTGTGACAGAAATGTACCGGGAGATGAAATTACATATAACGAGTTAGCTGACGAAATACTTGCCAAACCACTGAGTCAAGGATATTTGACCATTAGTAATGCACTTCAGTGGCGACTACAATATAAACGAGTGATTGAACTAAACAACTCTGTTGGAGGCGTAGTGAATTTTGCCTGGTGACGAGAAAAAAGAATTTGGGGATTATCAGACTCCACCGGAATTTTGCCTAAGTATATGCGAGTATATGAAAAATAACATGAACCACAGTCCAAAAGCTATTTTAGAACCGACTTGCGGGGTTGGAAATTTTCTTTCAGCTGCGTCATCCACATTTAGCGGCATTGATGTATTTGGCATAGATATCAACCAAGATTACGTTTGGAGGGCGCAAAAAGCTGTGCCGAATGCAACCATTGCCGTTGGCAACATTTTTGGCCTAGATACACGGCGGATATGCAAGGAGAATGATGTCCTTATTATTGGAAATCCACCGTGGGCAACAAATTCCAATTTGTCTTTTAATCTGCCGCAAAAAATAAATTTTAAGGGCTTGCGTGGAATCGAAGCACTGACTGGCTCTTCTAACTTTGATATTTGCGAATATATCATTCTTCAACTTCTGGAACAATATAAAAACACCAATAGCATAGTCTGTATGATATGCAAAACGTCTGTTGCCAGAAATATTATTCTGGAGATGTCACGGAAGCATATCGCCCATCAAAAAATTGAATTGTTACTTTTCGATTGTAATAAAGTGTTTGGCATTTCTGCAGCGGCAGGTGTCTTGGTAATTCAACTGTCGTCTTGCGCAATGAAAAAAAATGAAATTGTATGTGAGATTAAAAATTTTGAAACGAGAGAGTTGTCAGATGTATTGCCCGTAACGGATGGCACACTTAAATC
>PPYF01028047.1_pt1 | contig 15378 bp, 15 predicted proteins | sample 1559871 | NCBI WGS metagenome assembly PPYF01 (sample SAMN08240021, study PRJNA423297) | Human gut metagenome, whole genome shotgun sequencing project. | reverse complement strand
ACGCCGAACTCCGTGAGAAGGGCTATCTGACCATCTCCGGGCGGGTCAATCGGAACTTTTTCATGGAGAAGTTTTGCTATGGCAAGACGGGAAAGGAGGGTTAATCATGGCAATCTATAAGGAAGAAAAGACAAACACCTGGCGGGCAGTCTATCGGTACACTGACTGGAATGGCGAGCGCAAGCAGACCCAAAAGCGGGGCTTCAAGACCAAGCGAGAGGCGCAGGCCTGGGAGCGGGAACAGCTCAACAAGACCAGCGCTGATCTGGACATGACCTTCAAGAGTTTCGTGGACCTCTACACGGCGGATATGAAAACCCGGCTCAAGGAGAACACCTGGGCTACCAAGGACCACATCATCCGTACTAAGCTGCTGCCCTACTTCGGCAGGCTGAAAATGTGTAACATCACCGCCCAGCAGATCATCACCTGGCAGAACGAGATGCTGAACCACAAGGACGAGAATGACAAGCCTTACTCGCCGGTGTATCTGAAAACGGTCCACAATCAGCTCAGTGCCATCTTCAACCACGCGGTTCGGTACTACAACCTCAGGGAGAATCCCTGCAAGAAGGCGGGCAGTATGGGCAAAAAGAAAAACCGGGAGATGATGTTCTGGACCAAGGAGCAGTACCTGAAATTTGCCGAGGTGATGATGGACAAGCCGCTATCCTTCTACGCCTTTGAGATGCTCTACTGGTGCGGTATCCGGGAGGGGGAGCTGCTGGCCCTGACCCCGGCGGACTTTGACTTTGAGAAGCGCACCGTGTCTATCAACAAGTCTTATCAGCGGCTGAACGGCCAGGACTTGATTACCACCCCCAAGACGGAAAAGAGCAATCGGGTCATTACCATGCCGCAGTTTTTAGCCGAGGAAATCCAGGATTACATCAAGATGCTTTACGGCATCGGGCCAGACGACCGGATGTTCACCGTCACCAAGAGCTATCTTCACCGGGAAATGGACCGGGGAGCCAAAGAAGCGGGAGTGCCGCGTATCAGAATCCATGATATTCGTCACAGCGCAGTGTCACTTCTGATCGACATGGGGTTCTCTGCCACGGCTATCGCGGACCGGGTAGGACATGAGAGCATCGACATCACTTACAACTACGCGCATCTGTTTCCGTCCAAACAGACGGAAATGGCGGATAAATTGAATATGGAAAGGGGTAATTAAAAATGTCAGCAAAGAATTTGGATAAGCACAACCGTTGGAGGAACAAGACCGTGGCTTTTCGGGTCTCCCCGGAGGAGGACGCCCAGATCGAGACGGCGGTCAAACTCACCGGCTTGACCAAGCAGGACTACATCATCCGGCGGCTGCTATGCCGGGATGTAGTGGTCCAGGGCAACCCCAGGGTCTACAAGGCGCTGCGGGATCAGCTGGCTGCTGTGCTGGACGAGCTGCGCCGGATTGAGGCCGGGCAGGGCGTAAACGACGAGCTGCTGGACATCATCCAGATGATCGCAACCATTATGAATGGGATGCAGGAGGACTTTGCCTATGACCGATGAGAAAAAGAAAATGACCACCCAGGGCACATCTGTTGGCGCAGATGATGGGCAGTCAATCTCTCAAAATTACAAGACCACTATACCAGACCTGGACGAAAAAAGCAATTCCCCGGAAAGAGATTTGGAGGAACTTTACCGGAGGATGCGCCGCATGAGTGACCCGGCCTACCTGCATACTGTGACCCTGGACGAGCTGATGGACAATGTGTTCCAGGGCAAGTCTGCGGTGATTGAGAACCTGCTCTATACAGGAGCGTACATCCTTGCCGGAGCGCCTAAAATCGGCAAGTCCTTTCTGGTGGCACAGATCGCCCACCATGTCAGCACCGGGCAGGACTTGTGGGACTGCAAGGTCCACCAGGGAACCGTCCTTTATCTTGCTTTGGAAGATGATGAGAGCCGTTTGCAGCGCCGGATGTTTCGTATGTTTGGCGTAGAGGGGACAAGCTCCCTCCACTTCGCCACCAACGCTAAGATGATCGGCGGTGGCCTGGATGAACAGTTGGAAAAGTTCGTCCGGGAACACAGTGATACCAAGCTGATTATTGTGGATACTCTGCAAAAGATTCGGGAAGCGGTGAGCGACAGCTACAGCTATTCCAGCGACTATGAGGTGATCGGCAAGCTGAAACAATTTGCTGACCGATATGGCATCTGCGTCCTGATCGTCCATCATACCAGAAAGCAGCCTGCGGGAGACAGTTTTGAGATGATTTCCGGTACAACCGGCCTGCTGGGCTGCGCGGATGGTGCGCTCCTGATGCAGAAGGAGAAACGTACGGATAGCAAGGCCACTCTGGAGGTAGTGGGCAGAGACCAGCCGGATCAGCGGCTGTATCTGAGCAAAGACCAAGAAAGCCTGATTTGGGAGCTTGACCATGCAGAGAATGAGCTTTGGAAGCAGCCTCCGGACCCGGTGCTGGAAGCCGTGGCAAAGATCGTGTCTGCCGAGAATCGGGAATGGGAAGGCAGTCCCACCGAGCTGGCCCAGGCGATTCAGACGGATATGGCGGTAAACCGGCTCACCAAGCATTTGAATGTGAACGCCAGCCGCTTGCTGGAAGAACATCAGGTGAAATACGAGAACAAAACCAAACACGCCGGGCGGCGTATCCGGCTGTCCTACATGGTGGTTGAAGCACCCGCTTTTAAAGTAATCGGGTAAAGCGCGACGCTCGCAACGATCGCGACGGTGTTTTGAGGGGTACTCCTAGCACCGTTGCGACCGTCGCCACCGTCGCGGGAAGGAAAAACTGGGGTGGTATTTTGCCACCTCATCTTCCAGGAGGGTGCCCCATTTTAGGGCGCCCTAAAAGTACCATAGGATGTCGCGATTCACGACACCCTATGCCTCGAAACAGGGCACCGGGTACAGGGTCAAAAAGCGTTCGGAGAACGCGCAGCCACAGAATGAAATTCTGTGTTCAGAAGGGGCTTGGGGGCGCTGCCCTCAACAAGCAGACGGCAGGAAATGTGAGTGTGTATTAACACTCGCATTGCTTGCCAGTCTTGTGTGTGGCTATCCACACGCATTGCTTGCGCGGATAACTAAAACAACCGAAACGGCCCTTGTGCCGCTGTGGAAAACTAGCCGAAATTTAAGCATTGGGAGGTAACGAGTATGAGTAAGATTTTGTCCTGTGAGTTCAACCTGGACACCGCCTGTGTGGAGCTGTGTCTGGCGGACGGGACGCTGCTCTCTATTGGCTGCTCGGCTGTGGAGAACGAGGTGGCAAACAGTATGTACCAGCGGTCGGAGCTGGATTGGCTGATCTATAACGATCCGCTGGCTTATGCCGAACTGATTTTGAATGGAGATCCAGAACTATACCTGAAAACAGTGACCAAGTATACGCCTTTAGATGGCTGATTGACACACCGGCTGTAACAGATATTGCACCACGCTCGGGAAACATTAATGTTTGATTTTGTTCGTCCAAAAGAGTATAATACAATTACATGAGTACCCAAGAATTTGGAGGTAGCTATGTATATTTCAGTTAGTGATGCAGCTACAAAATTTAATATATCGAGGCGGCGAGTTCAGCTCTTGTGCGAACAAGGCCGCATTAGTGGTGCAAATATGATTGACGGTGTATGGCTTATTCCTGAGACGGCTACCAAGCCGGCAGATCGTCGTAGAAAACACCTTGACGAAAATCAAATGAGTTTTTTCAATATGCAGAAAGACGCATTTACAATAGATGACATTTGCAAAACTCTATCAATATCAAAAGCAACGGCAAAGAACTGGATTCGCTTGGGTAAGATTGTTCCCGATATGAACGGACAATTATTTAGTCCTGAATATATTGAGAAATTTGTAGCTAATCTTAAATCAAGCAATAACACGAAACTTAAAAGGCGTAGGAACAAAAAGAATGCTACTGGAAAAGTCCTCTATAAAGATTATGTCCATACTGCAAGCAATCAGAAGTTGGTAGCTGACTTATTGGAACTCGGCATAGTCGAGGATGAAAGAGATTTATTGATAGTACTTGCAAATTTTGCCGTTCAGCTTTATTACCAATGTCACAAAACCCAGTATTTTGATAACAATGTTCTGTTGAGCTTTCTGTCCCAAGAACATACCGGTGAGTTTCATATTCTAATCAAAGATTTAATTGGAAACCATACCATTGATTCTGCTTTGATAGACAAACTACAACCTGCATTAACAAAGGAAATCCTTTTCGTAAAGGGAGAAGATTCGTTAGGATTCGTATACATTTCGTTGCAAGATATTGGTCAGCGTAAAAGTTCAGGTGCGTATTACACTCCTGAAAAAGTTGTAAATGAACTGATTGATAGGTTGTATGAAAATGATCCTAATTTGAAAGCAAAAACAATTTATGATCCTTGTTGTGGTACAGGTAACTTCTTGTTAAGTCTTGGTGTAAAGGGGATAGATTATTCTAATCTTTATGGACAGGATATTGATCCTATTAGTGTCTTTCTATCCAGAATTAACATTGCGCTTATGGCTCCAGAAATATCTGCTTTGGATATTCGTTCCAGAATCATCATAGGCAACGCATATTTTGAAACTTTTACGCAAAAGTTTGATATAATTGTTGGCAATCCGCCTTGGGGTAGTGATTTCTCAGAGGCAGATGCTCTCCAATGCCGCAGAGTTTTCAAAACTGCAATTGGTAAGAGCATCGAATCCTATGACTTGTTTGTCGAAAAAGCATTGTCTATGCTTAAGCATAAGGGTGTGCTGGCGTTTGTCCTCCCTGAAGCAATTTTAAGTGTTGCCGCACATGATACCGTTAGAAGATTGATAATCGATTCTTGTTCTTTCAGATTCATTTCTTATTTGGGTAACGTTTTTTCCGGTGTGCAGTGTCCTTCTATTATTCTTGGTATTACACCGGATGATAAGAAAACGGTAGTTGGTTGCAAAGTTTCAACTGGAAATAATACTTTCGTCATTTCGAAACCGCGAGCTTTTTCCGATGGTATGCTTTCTCTTAATGTATCTGATGAAGAAAACCAGTGTTTGGATGCAATTAGCAACATTAAAAATGCTACCTATTTGAAGGGAAAAGCAAAATTCGCGCTCGGTATCGTTACAGGCAATAATAAGGAATACATATCGACCGAAAAAAAGGATGATAATGAAATCATTCTAAAGGGTAGCGATATTCAAAGATACAGCATGACTCCATCAGGAAACTATATTCGCTTTGTACCAGAGTCTTTTCAACAAGTAGCACCCGTAGAAATGTACCGAGCAAAGGAAAAGCTGCTGTATCGTTTTATTAGCGAAGTTCCCGTGTTTACTTATGATGATCGGCAAACGCTCTCTTTGAACAGTTGCAACATTGTTATTCCAGATATTGATGGTCTTGAGATGAAATATATTCTTGCAATACTCAACTCAAGTGTTGCAGCCTATTTTATCTCTAAAAAGTTCAATTCTGTCAAACTACTTCGTTCACACATTGAGCAAATGCCTATACCGGTTGTTCCGATGGATGTTCAAGTTTCCATCATAAAAAAAGTAGACCGCATAATGAATTCTTCCGAAAACATCAGCGGTCTATATGAAGATTTGGATAGCGATATTATGGAACTATACGGTCTTGCTACGAAGCATAGCGATGTGATTAAAAATGCTTTGCGAGGGAAGAGCTTATTCCTCGGTATCTAACAAATCGTAGAGTTCTTCATATGTTAGATCCTTAACATGATAGTGCTCACGATGATGTTTATGGGTGGTTTTCTTTATGTGGAACTGACACTCTTCGCCGCCTTTGTGCTGAAGTGCGTATCCTGGCAGCTTTTTTCGTGCGGCAGCTTTATCTTCGATGAAGCTGCCCACGCTGTCAGGAAACGCAGAACGGGGAGCATGGAATATTTCAATTTTATCGGAGAAAAAGATACCATAATATAAGGAATCAAAACAATCCGGTTTTAACTGCTGAATATTGCAGTCATAATCGGCCGATCTTTTCTCTGATTCGCTTGATTCATATACCATAGTACTGCAATTTGAGCATAAATCAATAGCGTTGCTTGCAGTTATAGGTATATCCTTTTTATAGGCTCTTGAGAATTTAACCTCTATTCTACGCCCATTATCATCTTTAAGATCATATGAGTTATCATTAGATGGGTGTAACCCCATATCTTTTTGGAGCATGAGTTGGGCAAGCTCTCCAAAGTTGGTTCTCAAGGAAAAAATACCTTGCTTAAATTGGTCAATATTTTTATCTTTCTTTTTGGCCATACGAATCACTCCTTATAATGCGCTCAAGAGATCGTACAGCTCCTCGTATGTAAGCCACTGAACGAAGTGGTTCTGCATGTGATAATCAATGCTACCACGATTAAGATGGAACTGCCCCTCGCCTTCATTGCCTTTGTGCTGCTTGTCCGAATATCCAAAACAAGATAAAATCTCGTTGGAGTGCATTTTGAAAATGGCAATTTGATCAGCAAAGAAAAGGCCATAATAGAGAACATCAAATTCCAAGCGTTTTACCTGTTGAATATTGCAATCAAAATCATATTCGTACATTTCGGTGCTGTTTAATGCCCGATTGCCGAGGTTTGCTTTTTTACACTGATCTATAGCATTGGAGCGGTTAATTACCGCTTCATTTGCTTTCATGACAGTAGAAAACTTGATTTCAATTCTTTGGTGGCCAACCTCGTCATATCTGTCGTGGAACTGATTATGTGATTTTGTGAAACTGTAAAGAGCCTCTATCATCAGTTCTGCGACTGTTCCAAATCTACGTGTACGCAAAGCGAAAATTCCATCACGGAATTCTTTGATTTCATCATTCATTTTGGGTATCCTCCTTATTTTCCAGAAGCAAGCGGTATGGTTCAACTCCAAGAGCATCTGCAATCCGCTGGATATTCTCAAGCGAAATACTTCTACGAAAGCATTCAATTGCGCTAATATAGGTGCGGTGCATACCACATTTTTCAGCAAAGGCCTCTTGGGATAAACCAGTTGCTTGCCGATAGCGTTTCACATTGGTTCCGAAGACTTTGATTATATCCATACTTGCAAACCTCCAAGATAAATGTTACAATATTGAACACAATAAGTCGACATACAATAAGTATCTAAGCGCGAAGTAGAAAATATTTTGCAGGGGAATCACATATGAAGATTGTAACATTGCGTATAAAGAATTTTCGTGGCTATCGTGGTGAGACAATAGTTAATTTTGAAAATTTAACTGCTTTTGTTGGCAAAAATGACATGGGAAAATCCAGCATTCTGGAGGCTTTGGATGTTTTTTTCAATGATGGAAAGGGCGTAATTAAACTTGATAAGGATGACGTCAATGTTGGTGCGAGAATAAATCAAGAAAACGAGATAAGTATTAGTATTTGTTTTTCTGAACTTCCAAATCGAATTATTATTGATGCCACAAACCAAACCTCACTCTCAGATGAATATTTACTCAATTCTGATGGGAACCTTGAAATTATTAAGAAATACCCTAATGGAGGGAATGCCAAGGTTTTTATTCGCGCTATACATCCGACTAATCCTGAATGTGCCGATTTACTTCTAAAAAAAGATAGTGATCTTCGCCGGATTCTCCAGGTGAACAATATTGCCTGTGAGGACAGAACACGCAATGCGGTGATGCGGACTGCGATTTGGCAGCATTTTCGAGAGAATTTACAGTTAAATTCTGTTGATATTGATGTAACTAAAGGAGATACAAAGTCCATATGGGAAAAATTACAGAAGTATCTTCCCTTATATTCTTTGTTTCAATCCGACAGAAAAAATAGTGATGGAGATAGCGAAGTACAAGATCCACTAAAAGAAGCGGTTAAGGAGATACTTCGGGATGAAGAGCTTCGACGAAAATTGGATGAGGTTGCATCAACAGTTGAAGCAAAACTGCACGAGGTATCGACACGTACATTAGCAAAGCTCCAGGAAATGAGTCCTGATATTGCCAATACGCTTAATCCAGTTATCCCTCCGGCAAACAGTTTAAAATGGGCTGATGTGTTCAAAAATGTATCGATAACCAGCGACGAGAATATACCAATCAATAAGCGCGGTAGCGGGTCAAAGCGCCTTATATTGCTGAATTTCTTTCGCGCTGAAGTTGAGCGACGTCAAAATGACATAAATGCAACAAGCGTAATTTATGCAATAGAGGAACCGGAAACCTCTCAACATTCAGAAAATCAGAAAAAATTGATCCAAGCATTGATTGCATTAGCAAATGCTGCAAATACTCAAGTCATTATTACCACTCATAGTGCAACTATCGTTAAAGAATTGGGGTTTAACAATATACGAATTATTCGTATGGAAGAAAACCAAAAGGTGGTTGAGAATACACTACCGAATCAGTTACCGTACCCATCCTTAAACGAGGTCAACTATCTCGCATTTTCTGAAATATCTGAAGAATATCATAATGAGCTATATGGGTATATTGAAGAACAAGGTTTGCTAGATGAGTACAAACAAGGAAAACCAACTGTGCAATATACTCGAGCGCTTCGCGGTGGAGCAACGCGTGTTGAACAAATTACCCAGACAGAATATATTAGACATCAGATTCACCATCCCGAAAATACACACAATGTTCGGTTTAGTGATGAAGACTTGCGAACATCAATAGATATGATGAGAACATTTATTCAAACTCAAAACTAATCGTATTTGAATACGAGCTGAAAAATATATTTGTTCTGGCAACACCATGGCAACAAAAAATCAGATAGCCTCTACTATCTGAATAATGAAAAGAATACCAATAACCCGAACTAAATCCCATAAGCAAATCTGTTTAGAAAACTTCTGGCAGGAGCGAGTGGGAATAACTGCCTCTTACCCCCGAAACCCATCCGCTGGGTTTCGGGGGTTTTGTCACATGCCTAGAACAGCACAGTTTCCCTTGCGTTCATTCTCCTTTTCTATAGTGTAAAGCATTTTTACTTTTCACACGAAGATTCCCCTTTAAACACAGGAAACGGCCACGATACGATAAAATTTCTCACCCTCTCAACCTGGAAGCAAGTCATCGCAACATATATCCTTTTCCCTTAAAAACCCCTTGCGTTTTCAAGTCTTCTTTCCCAAAAACAACCTGTACAGCAATTTATGTAAAATAAACTTACTTTACAGGAGTATCAAGCGATTTTTCTGTAAAATCCATGCCATAAAAATGGCCTACCATACTGCATGTTAGGAGAGCGTCCCTATATGTTGGAAAGTGATTTAACGCATGCTGCCATGCGCCTTGCCTATGCAGCACACCACGGACAACTGGACAAAGCCGGTGTCCCTTATATTTTTCACCCCTATCACCTCGCAGAGCAAATGCCCAATGAGATCACCGTCTGCGTTGCACTTCTGCACGATGTCTTGGAGGATACCTCCGTAACCTTAGAGGAATTGGAATCCATGTTTCCGCCAGCGATCACGGAAGCAGTGTCTCTCTTGACAAGGAAGCCCAATATGGATTATTGGGATTATATTCGCGCATTGCGCTATCATCCCGTAGCGCGGACGGTAAAACTAGCCGACCTATCCCACAACGGGGATCCATCTAGATTGGCCTGCCTCCCGCCTGCGGAGCAGGCCCGCCTGCAAGCAAAATATGACCAGGCCAGAGCCATTTTAGAAGGAGTGCTTCCATAGATTCTGTAGGGTATCCCTGTGCGCTTAGGATTCTCTAGTCACAATCGATTACAAAATCTCCTTCTAAGACTTGCTAGATCCCCTCTGGACAGGCGCTTGTTTTTGTGGTATAGTGATTCCAGAAGTTAGCCAAAGCTAATACAAAACTTCCTAGGAGGCGCATAGAATGGGAACCGCTATTATTGTCATCATCCTTCTCCTACTTTGTGTCTATGCAGGTTACAGCTATCGTAAAAAACTGCGCTATGGCGGTGGCTGCTGCGGAGAACATGATGCCATGGAAACAAAAGTAAAAGTAGCAGATCGTAACAAGAAACACTATTCGTACCAGGTAGTCTTGTCCATCGACGGGATGACTTGTTCCAACTGTTCTCGCCGAGTGGAAAATGCGTTAAACCAGCAGGAAGGCATGTGGGCTAAGGTAGATCTTGGATCCCAAAAAGCCACGGTCTTGCTGAAGCAACCGCCAGATCCAACCACTCTGAGAGCCATTGTGCAAACGGCAGGATACACGGTGTTATCGATACAACAGTCTCCCTAAGGGCGGATGTAGCCCCCCGAATGGTACTTTTTTCTTCCCCACGTTTTTACTAGAACTGCCAAACCCTTGCATCGAATTCATCCTTCGGATGAATTTTTCTTCCGGCAAAAGTTAGCTTTCGCTAATATTGGAGCGTATTTATGTCAGATTCCCAGATCCTACTCCCAGGAGATCACATCTCCTGGACCTATCTCTTACCCAACCTACGCATATGGAAAGTACAGGAAGCGCCATCTTTTGCTGCGCAGAAGGCAGCCCCCTCGGTTCCTCTCTGCCTGCTTTTTTGCCTAGAAGGCGGGATCCAAATCGTCTTGGAACATGGGCAAACCATTGACGTGACCCCGCAGGATATCCTACTGCTTTCCCCTGCGGCCCCTGTCCAAGAGATCTCCCAAACAGATGCCTCACAGCACGGTTACATCGTCTTAGAGGGGAAGGAATCCCTCCCCTCCTTTTTGAACTACTGGTCCGTTCCATACTCCCAGCTCCAGGAAAAAGACATCCTCTCTCGCCTGCAAGCGCATGGTGGATGGCTTCTGTTTCCAAAGTGCCTATGGAGCAATGCCTTTTTCGCGCAATTGGAAGATTTGCCCAGAGAGGCACAGGGAGAGTACTGTGCCCTGAAAAGCATAGAGCTCCTTTTCCTACTGTGTAACCACAGTCTGCACCCTTGGGAATTCCATGGCCGTCGATATTGGGACCAGGATCAAATGGAGGCCATTCGTCAAACCCACGATTATATCCTAGCACATTTGAGCCAGCCTCTGACCATCGACAGCCTTGCACGGCGATTCCACATCTCTGGTACCTTTTTGAAGGAGGGCTTCCGGCAAATGTATGGACAATCCACCCGGAAGTTTCTGCAAGCTAAGCGGATGGACTTAGCCTCAGACCTTTTGCGTCGCACAGACCAATCGGTACTTCAAATTGCAGCTGCAGTGGGTTATGAAAGCGCTAGCCAGTTCTCCCAGATCTTTAAACGTCACTACAAACTGCCCCCAGCCCAGTATCGGCGGCAATGGGCCAAACGAAATGTCTGAAACCAAAAAAATGTGTCGGAATCCGCATGTTTTTTATCCTGTAAAACAGTACAATACCTGTATTCATCAAAAATGAAAGGGGAGGAGGTGTATCCCCTTGAAAAAACATCGGTTTTGGGCATGGAGTGCTGTATTCTGCATGCTCATGGTCATGATCACCGGCTACAAGCACAAGTGATCTGGCTTATGTTTTACGATATCCAGGAGGTTTCAGACAAATGAACTACTATAAAGGTCTTGCTCTGTTTGCCGGTGGTGTGCTCTTTGGCTCTGCCGGTATTAAGCTGTTGTCCAGCAAAGATGCCAAAAAGGTCTACATCCATGCCACAGCAGCTGGCTTGCGGATGAAAGACTGCGTCATGGAAACAGCAACCCATGTCCAGGAAAATGCCGCTGATATTCTCGCCAGTGCAAAGGACATTAACCAAGCCAGAATGGCGCAGGAAGAAGAAATCATGGAGGACACTTCGGAAACCACCACCTCTTCAGAGGCATGATTCCGTTGGGGTTCACCGTCAAATCGGAACAAAACAGAGGGGGCCACGGCCCTCTCTGTTTCCCTATTGATTTTTCATTTGGAGGTTCGCAGTATGAAATTCAAAATTGCTCACACCTCCCGTGGGCGGGTCCGTATCCAGGTAATCCAAAAGTTTATGACCTTAGAGCAAGCCGATCGATTGGAAGCCTACTTACAAACGTACCCCAAAGTATGCCAAGTCTCTGTCCATGAACGCACGCGCTGTGCGATCATCCGATACCATGGGTCCCTAGATGAGCTACTCCCCTTCCTCCGCCGTTTTTCTTACACCGCCCCAGAGGTGCTTACGTTAACGCCCTCCCACAGTAGTCGGACATTGAACCGGATGTACGAGGAAAAATTGGTGGGAAAAGTGGTTTCTAAAGTGCTGCGTACCCTTTTCCTTCCCACCCCACTGGCCCGCATCTATACCTTACTGCGGTCCATTCCCTATTTGGTCCGAGGCGTTCGCTGTCTTCTCCGCGGAAAGCTTCAGGTAGAACTGTTGGATGGGATCTCTATCGGAATTTCCATGGCACGAAACGACTTTTCCACCGCCGGTTCCGTCATGTTTCTACTGGGATTGGGGGAACTTCTGGAGGAGTGGACCCACAAAAAGTCTGTGGATGACTTGGCACGCTGCATGTCGCTTCAGGTCGACCGCGTTTGGTTACATACCCAGGACAGTGAAATTCTGGTTCCCCTGGATCAAGTGCAGGTGGGAGATACCATTGCGGTGCGTCTTGGCGGTCTGATCCCTGTGGATGGGGTCATCCAGTCGGGGGAAGTGATGGTCAATCAGGCTTCCCTAACCGGTGAGTCTGTGCCTGTCCCCAAACGACCGGGTATGACGGTGTATGCCGGTACCGTTGTGGAGGAGGGCGAGTGCCTCCTCACCGTCTCTCAGCAAAACGGCAACAGCCGCTACGATACCATTGTCACTATGATTGAACAGTCGGAAAAGCTGAAATCCGCAGCGGAAAACAAAGCAGCCCACCTGGCAGATCAATTGGTGCCCTACACGCTGCTTGGCAGTGGTCTCGCCTATCTGTTCACGAGGAATGTCACCAGGGCACTTTCCGTGCTGATGGTAGACTTCTCTTGCGCTTTGAAACTGGCAATGCCACTGGCTGTCCTCTCTGCAATGCGGGAGGCCAGTGGAAACCACGTCACGGTAAAAGGCGGAAAGTACTTAGAGGCAATGGCGAAGGCAGACACCATCGTCTTCGACAAAACGGGAACCTTAACCCGGGCCTGCCCTACCGTAGTCGCAGTCATTCCTTTTGGGGGGCACAATGAGGCCGATATGCTCCGTCTGGCTGCTTGCCTGGAGGAGCACTTCCCCCACTCCATGGCCAATGCCGTGGTCCAGGCCGCCCGAGACCGGGGCCTTTCCCATGAAGAAATGCACTCGAAGGTGGATTACTTGGTGGCCCATGGCATTGCCAGTACCGTAGGGGAGGACCGAGTGATCATTGGCAGTGCCCACTTTGTGTTTGAAGACGAAGGATGCCTCATCCCGCCGGAAGAACAGTCTAAATTTGATCGCCTTCCCAACCAGTATACCCACCTGTACCTGGCCGTTGGGGGTACGCTGGCCGCAGTACTCTGCATCTCTGACCCCTTACGTCCGGAGGCTAAGCAGGTCATTCAGGCCCTCCATAGGTTGGGGATCCAAAAAACGGTGATGCTCACAGGAGACAGTGAGCGCACTGCTGCCGCCATTGCCGCAGAGGTGGGGGTGGACACCTATCGCTCCGAAGTATTGCCAGAGGACAAAGCTCACTTTGTCGCAGAGGAACAGGCCCAAGGCCACACAGTCATCATGCTAGGGGATGGAATCAACGACTCCCCTGCCCTTTCTGCCGCTGACGTGGGTATCGCCATCAGCGATGGTGCCGCCATTGCCCGGGAAATCGCAGACATTACCATTTCTGCAGATGGGCTAATGGAATTGGTTACCCTGCGAACCATTGCCACCGCACTTATGAAGCGCATTCAGTCCAACTACCGCTTCGTCATCGGATTTAACGGCGGCCTCATCGCCTTGGGTACCGCTGGCGTGCTGGCGCCGGCCACTTCTGCCATGCTCCATAATCTTTCCACCCTTGGGGTCAGCCTGCGGAGTATGACCAACCTATTGGCTTCTCCGCCGGAACAGGAGAAGCCCCGTGCTATCCCAGACTCCCCATAATAAGATCTTGCGTCCTCTCTACAAAACGGAAACAGCCGCCGGAATACGACACACCATCGTATTCTGGCGGCTGTTTTTCAGTCTACTCCGACCGGTTACAACTCAGAGCAAAACTCCACTTTCTTTCCTTCCAAGATAAGGTTCGTGGTACGCACGGCACACATCTTGCCACACATGGAGCAGGTATGCCGGTCCGAAGGCGGTGTACTCTCAAAATAGTCCCGGGCCTTGTCCGGATCCACCGCAATTTGGAACATGGCCTCCCAGTCCACTTTGTGCCGGGCCTCTGCCATCTGATTGTCCAAATCCCGCGCATGGGGAACCCCTTTGGCAATGTCTGCTGCATGGGCAGCAATCCGCGAGGCGATGATCCCCTCCTTCACATCGTTGGCATCGGGCAGGCGAAGGTGCTCTGCTGGGGTCACGTAACAGAGGAAGTCCGCACCATTGGCCGCCGCAATAGCGCCGCCGATGGCGGATGTGATGTGGTCATACCCCGGGAAAATGTCGGTCACCAGGGGGCCCAGCACATAGAACGGGGCCTCATGGCAAATTCGTTTCTCCAGGCGCATATTGGCGGCAATCTCATTCATAGCCATGTGGCCGGGCCCTTCGATCATGACCTGGACATCCTTATCCCAGGCCCGTTGTGCCAGAGCTCCCAGCTCGATGAGTTCCGCAATCTGTCCGGCATCGGTGCTGTCATCCAGGCAGCCGGGACGGAGGGCGTCTCCCAGGCTGATGGTCACATCAAACTCCCGCAGGATGTCCAAAACATCATCAAAGTACTCATAGAATGGGTTTTCCTGGCCCGTCATCTCCATCCAGGCAAAGAGAAGGGAGCCCCCCCGAGAGACAATGTTCATCTTCCGCTTGTCTCGCTTAAAGGCTTCCACGGCCCGACGGTTCAGACCGGCGTGGATGGTCATAAAGTCCACCCCTTCCTCGGCGTGGGCCCGCACCACCCGCAGGAAGTCCTGAGGGGTGATGTCCAGCAGGTCCTTCTCCAAATATCCGATGGCATCGTACATTGGAACGGTACCAATCATCGCCGGAGACAGCTCGATGAGCTGCTGCCGGAAGGTGTTGGTTTTCCCGTAGTTGGACAGATCCATAATGGCCTCCGCCCCAAAGCGCAGCGCCATACGGACTTTGTCCATCTCCACTTCATAGTTGTTGGCATCCCCGGAAATACCCAGGTTCACATTGATTTTGGTGCGCAGGCCCTTGCCAATGCCCTCTGCGCAGAGAGACGTATGGCGCACATTGGCGGGAATGGCAATCTGCCCCAGGGCAACCCGCTCCCGAATGGTTTCCGCTTCGAGAAACTCTTTCTCCGCCACCGTTTTCATCTCTGGGGTGATGATCCCCTTTTTGGCTGCTTCCATTTGGGTGAAGTATTCTCTCATCGTAGCATCCTTTCAC
>PPYF01546553.1_pt1 | contig 15385 bp, 7 predicted proteins | sample 1559871 | NCBI WGS metagenome assembly PPYF01 (sample SAMN08240021, study PRJNA423297) | Human gut metagenome, whole genome shotgun sequencing project. | reverse complement strand
AGATTCCGGTATCATCTCCCGAATCAGATGCCATGAGCAAAGACATGAAAAAACGGGGATTCAAGTTCTTCGGCTCTACTATCTGCTATGCCCATCTGCAAGCTTCGGGGTTTATCAACGACCATCTGACGGATTGCATTTGCCGGAAAGGGTAAGATAAGGCATCCCCTCTTCATCAAACCGGACCGGAATCCAGAGATATCCCGAATACATTAGGCTCTTGGGCCGCCAAATATCGGCCATGAAAAGGTAGCGGTTGCCGGGAAGCTGCAAAATGTAAGTGCTTTGACCGCCGAAAGTCCGCTCACTTCCCTCGCCCTGGCAGGGATTGGGATGCTGTTTCCACGGTCCCCAGATGGAAGGAGCCGAGAACAGACGCGCCGCATTGGGCGCCCAGCCGGTACAACCGGAAGTTATCATCCAGTAAGTGCCGTCTTTCTTGAAGATAGCCGGTGCCTCATTGTGTCCCCCCGGAAAGAGACGGACATATTTTCCGGAATGTCCTTGATAGTCATCTGTCAGTTCGGCTATTTGCAAGGTCAGATTCTCTTCCGAAGAGTAGATATGATAAGCTATCCCATCATCGTCAACATACAATGTCATGTCACGGGACATCTGTCCGCCCTCCAAGTCACGCTTCACGAACAACCCCTTATTTACAGCCTCTCTCCACTCGGGTGTCCACCATTCTTCAAACTGTTCCATATTCCACTGCATGTCCCGTTCTTCCTCCGTCATATTCAGCGGAAATATTCCAGGGCAGACACGACTCGAAGAAACAAAACGATAAGGTCCCGTCGGAGAATCACTGACAGCCACTCCCGCACGGGCAGCCTCATAGCCTTTACCCTTCAGCTCCAAATGAAACCACATGACAAATTTCTTCGTCCTTTTGTTGTAAATCACCTTGGGACGTTCCATAATACAGCCTTTCTCTATTTCATTGCCCGCTTCTTCCGATACAGACAAGGCCACCCCCTCGTATCTCCAGTTACATAAATCGGTAGAAGAGTAGCAAGTTACTCCCACTTCCGTAGAGAATCCCTTTGCCGGACGGTGTTCACCGAACCAATAATATTTACTGTCAAATAACAGTATACCACCACCGTGTGCATTAATATACTCCCCGTTTACATCGTTCCACACTCCGGCCGGAACCATTTCGTCCTTTCCCTTTAAGGTGAAATCATTTTGTGCCTGTAGGCCGGTGATTGACGCTACGATAACCAACCATGCCCCTAAAAACTTGAAATTAAAATTAGTCATACTCTGTCTTGTTTCTATTTATAAAGAAGGGAGCAGGACGCCTTCTCACCGGAAAGTGTATCCTACCCCCTAAATCAAATACCTATTGAAAAATGCCTTTATTTCTCAGCCGGCTGGTCAGCTACCACCGGCCAATAAGGATTCTGGTAAAGAATGGAAGTCGATACATCCGCTCCCGAAGTGGCTGTCAACTGGAATTGCTTGATCATGATAGGATTCAAATAGTGTGCCATTTTCCAAGTACAGCCGTTATAGGCAGACTGGTTGCTGCTTCTCTCGAACGGACGGAGATACTCACTCTTGTCTTTCGATGAGACATTAGCCTTGTCTGTCCCGTCAGCAACCAAAATGGATTTTCCATTATCATCCAGATACCAGTCCTCCATCGGAGTATTCCACAAATGCATACCTTCCAGATGGCTGGGAGCAGTCATCAGTTGGTCCATAGAACGCCAACGGCACAAGTCCATGTAGCGAAGACCTTCAGCCAGGAACTCGCAACGACGTTCACGACGGATATTATACAGAGTCTTGTCAGAGATGACACTTCCACCCGTATAGGCTCCCCAATCATTTTCAGCCTCCTTGCTCATGTCCGTTGCAGCGATAGTCTTGTCAAAATCAGTACTGATGCCGGCACGTTGACGAAGTACAGTCCAATATTCACGAGCCGTAGCATCCAGCGTTCCATTGAGCAGATAACTTGCTTCCATATAATTCAGCAGAGCCTCAGCCGCACGGAAACATACAGCTGCCGTATAACCACCGCCATTGGCATAATACTTACGGTTGAATGAACCACCCTTGCGCAATGCATAGCCGGTAGCATAGCCACGCTCACCGTCACCACTCGTAATGGCCGGATAGGGCTCTTCCATCACAACTTCCGTACCTTCATTATTATCAACTTCAAAAAGGATGTTCTTCTGTCCCGGTTCTTTCAGGAAGATACTGAGACGCGGGTCACGGTTTACACGTACATCAGCAACCGTCTTGTCGCCCATATAATAGCCGTCACCATCCGCATAAGAACCGTGAGCATAAACCGGAGTACCATCCTTCATCAGGAAATTCTGTACGAATCCACGGGTCAGACCGATACGGTAATTACCACGTCCGGCAGCGGCATTGATGTTATGAGTAGAGAGTCCGCGGGCATACTGGCGCCACAACAGTACTTCCTTCACATCCGAAAGGTCTTCTTGTGCAAACATATCAAAGTAAGGATTTGACGGGTCATCAGCTGATTGTTGCAACACACCGGTATTCTCCGTCAAACTCCCTTTGTATTTATCTGCTACAAGTTTGGAAGCCTCTACGGCCTGTTCCAAGAAGTACTTCACTTCATTATCAATGTTTCCGCTCGGATACTGATAATTGTTGTGAAGAGATGCCCCCGGCCAGCCTTCTCCACCAGGTACGAATGCCGTACCCTTGAAATTCTGCAACCAAGTAGCCTCGAACAGTGCCACACGTGACTTAACCAGCATCGCAACATCCTTATTGATACGGGTCGTCGCCATATCGACATCACTCATATAGGCATAAGCCTTGTCAAGATCGGAAATGATGAAACGTGCCACTTCATTACGCGGAAAACGTTTGCTGGCTTCACGGAGAGCTTCCATCTCATCGGCAAGCGGTTGGTTGATAATCGGGAAGTCGCCGAACAACTGGAGCTTCTTAAAGTACTCGTAAGCACGCAGGAAGTACATTTCTCCGATATAGTGCTTGATGGTGGCTACACTCCCGGAAATTGTATTTTGTGAACCGCTCATGTCCTCACCGAATTTGGGAAGTGCTTCAGACAAAAAGAAATTAATACGATAGATGCGTTCGAACTTCCAATTGTCACTTTCGCTATGAGGTACTTTCCAGCGATCCTGGGTATAGCGGTCATTGGCATTCACCTCTATCTGGTTATCGGTTCCTTTGTCTTCACCGAAGATGCCATAAGTCCACTGGCCGAATGACGGAAGGACATTGGGATATTCATCATTCAGATTGGCTTCCAACTGGGCCGCAGTGGAGTAATAGGTTTCGGGAGAAATGCTTGACATCGGCTCTCTGTCCAGAAAATCATCGCAGGAAGTCGTTCCGGCAATCACTGCCATTGCCATGAACGCTTTTACAATATATCTATAATTCGATTTCATAATATTCTTCATTATTTATGGGATTAAAGTGATACGCTAAGTCCAAAAGACCAAGTTCTTGAAAGCGGGTATGCATTACCGGCACTCTTGATAGGTGCAGAAGCATTGCTGTCCGTGTTACCACCGCTGATGGTTTCGGGATCGAACAACTTGCTCAGTTTGGTTCCCGTCCACAGATTCTCGCCCGATACGAAGATGCGGCAGTTGGTGATACCGATTTTGCGAATCATGGAAGCAGGCAATGTGTAGCCAAGCTGGAAGTTCTTCAAACGGATATAAGACGCATCCTGCAGATAGCGGGTTTGGGTTTCCTGGTTCTGGGTACTGTCAAATCTCGGACGCGCATAGTATGAATTGACATTGGCGGCAATCTCATGACCGGCCAGCCCGACGGGTTCATCACGGAAGTAATCTTCGTGTTCCTTCAAACCGGTTGACCACCACATACCCCATTGGCCAACGCCCCAGAAGATATTGGAACCCTGCCAGTAGTCACGCTTCATCACTCCCTGGAAGAAGAGGCGAACATCAAATCCCTTGTAATTGGCATTCAAGTCAAGACCGAAATGATAACGGGGAGTATTGTTGCCTATCACCTTCAAATCACCGTGGTCCTCCAAAGTCTGTGCACCTTTGGTGATGCCCGGTTTTCCATCCTGGTCGGCATACATGATGTCACCGGCAGTCCAAACGCCGGAACCGATGGCACTTTGTCCGCCCACTTTATTCAGATGCGCCTGCATCTCATCATCTGTCTTGGCAATTCCCACGGTTTCAAAGCCCCAGATTTCACCAATCTCGCGGCCTGCGATATAAGTATTGATTGAGTTTGTCGGGTTACCCGGGTATCTGTCTATATAAGTACGTGCATCAGAAACATTGAACTTAATGCCATAGCCCATACCGAAGTTGGTGCGGTCCTGCCATCCGATGGTAAGTTCCCAACCCTTCGTCTTCAAGTCACAGTTATTGGTCTTGGGAGTCGCAATACCCAATGTAGCGGGCAACTCTACAGACGGACCTACCATATTGTCCGTATAACGGATATAAGCATCGAATGACCCGGTCAGACGGTTGTTGAACAGCCCCCAGTCAAGACCGATATTCCAGGTACGCACTTTCTCCCAAGTCAAGGCTGTACTGATAAGGTCGCCTACATAAGCAGTGTTTGGTTTCAGTCCATTCTGCAGCCAGCTTCCGTTTGCCTGCTTCAATGTCATGGCACGATAAGTAGGATACCAGCCGTTTGTATTCATATTCCCCAGTTCACCATAAGAGAAACGGAACTTCAACTGATTGCAAACATCCGCAAAATCTTCCCAGAAGTTTTCCTGGGCAATGTTCCAACCCAAAGAGAAGGAGGGAGACAACTGCCAACGATTGCCACGGCGGAAGCGGGAGGTACCATCATAGCGCAAATTGGCCTCTGCCAGATAACGACCTTTATAATCATAGTTCAAGCGGCCAAAGAAACCCGCTGTGGCCCACTCATTACGATAGCCACCCACCTCGGGCACCTTATCCTTACCGGCGCCGTCAATATTCGAAATCAAGTCCAGTTCCGGAAGGTCTTCCACCTGCAAACCATATCCTTTGGCACTAAAAAACTTCTGGCGCATTTCTTCGGACTGAAAACCACCCATTACCTTAAAATTATGATCATCATTGATAGCAAGAGAATAAGTGGAGTAAATATTCCAGTTCATGTAGCTCTCTTTCTTGTAGTCTTGATAGAGACTTGAGGTTCCTTGCGTATCCACAATATTTCCACTCACATCGTGGTTATAGTAAGGAAGTCCGGTTTCACGTGTATCTATAGAATTGGTACTATAGTTGAACTCAACATTGGTAATCCAATTCTTCACGGGTTCGAATACCAAGCTTGCTTGATGATAAACCTTATCTGTCTGCACATCGCGCTCACCACCCAATGCAAGTGACATCGCCGGCGTATCGGCATTACCATTAAAATAATAGCCGTTTTCATCATAAACCGGAAGATTAGGCCAAGTCTGACGGCCGATTCTCTCATACAAACCGCCACCAAAATTGGTAGGACGGCCAAGGTCTTGACGGACATAACGCAAGCTGTAATTGAACTTCAACCATTTGGTCAGCTCGGCACCAAATTTGGCAGTAGCATTATAGCGCTTCAAGTCATCGGAACCATGACGGAGCAAACCATTCTGATCCAGATAGCCCAATGAAGCATAATAATTGAACTTGTCACCACCACCGCTTACACTGAAATTATGTTCTTGCGAGAAGGAAGAGCCCTTGTAGATTTCGGAAAACCAGTCAGTATTGGCATACGCCGTAGTAAACGGGTCGCCTGCCGGTTTACCCCATACATTGCCATCAGTAGGCAAACCGCCACGATTAGTACCTCCCGCAGCCTGGAAGTCAAGCATCTGCTGCATCACTGTATCAGAGAACTGGGCATTGTCCTGACCGTTGCGTGCAGCCTCATTGAAGTAGTTGGCAAAGGTATAGGAGTCCATCATCTCCGGCAGATTCACCGGACTGTTGAAGCGGAAGCTGTTGTTGTAGTTGATAGTCGGCTTGCCCGATTTGCCTTTCTTGGTAGTCACCAAGATAACACCGAACGGTGCACGCGACCCATAAATAGAGGAAGCGGCAGCATCCTTCAATACAGAAATATTCTCGATGTCCTGCGGATTCACCGTATTGATGTCACCTTCCATACCGTCAATCAAAATCAGCGGACTTCCGCTTGAGCCGTCACCGATGGTACCGTTGCCACGGATATTGATGGACATATTCTTGTCCAGTTCACCGGTATTGGTCGTAATCTGCAAGCCCGGTACCAAGCCCTGCAATGCCTGCGTGGCATTCGCTACCGGACGTGCTTCAATTTCCTTCGCCGTAGCCAGCCCCACAGAACCTGTCAGGTTCACCTTCTTCTGCGTGCCGAAACCTACCACTACCACCTCGTCCAGCATTTCGCTGTCTTCTTTCAGAGTCACAGTAAAGGATGTTTTTCCAGCCACCGGCAGCTCTACCGTCTTATAACCGATAAAGCTGATTGTCAAAGTGGCATCCGAAGGGACTTTCAAAGAGAAATTACCGTCAATGTCGGTAATTGTTCCATTCGTCGCATTCCCTTTCTCCACTACACTGGCGCCAATCACCGGTCCCATCGCATCATTAACCACACCTTTTACATTGATTGTCGAACTCTGTGCGTTCAAGAACTGAACATTCAACAGAAGGGCCATACAAATGGCCAAAGTGACATACACTTTCAGCCCGAGTCCTTCAAAGAATCTCTGTCTTTTCATTGTATAAACTTTAAGATTAAACATTAATTGTTTCACTTTCACTCTTCATTTTAACCGTGAAAACAATGGCAAATGTAGGCGAATGCTGATAGGAAGACCTCCAATAATGCTTCTACGAGGTAGAATTTTAGTTATTCGACCTAATTGAAGCATAATTTGACTTGATCTATGACTGTATGAAGCGTTCCTGATATTCCGTCGGCAACATGCCGAATTCCTTTTTGAAACAAGAACTGAAATATTTCGGGTCATTAAAACCGACGGCATACGCCAGATCGGAAACACGCACAGAACTCCCCTTCTCCTCCATAATGCGGCAGGCCGCTTTCAGACGGATGTTACGGATAAAGGCAGAAGTATTCAGTCCCGTCAGGGATTTCAGTTTCTTGTAAAGGGTGGACTTGCTGGTGCCCATCTCCTCCACAAACTGGGGCTGGTCGAAGTCTGAATCTTCCAGATGGCGGTTTACGCAGTCAATGGCACGCTGCATGAAGTCCTCATCAATGCTAGTATAGTCCAGTTCCTTGATTTCGAACACCAGTTGGTTCTTAAAGTCATGCGCCTTGCGTTCTTTGTATTTCAGCAGATTGCGGATGCGTGCATGCAGCACGGCCAGGTTGAACGGTTTACTGATAAAGGCATCCGCCCCCACTTCATAAGCTTCGGCACGGTCTTCCTCCTTGTTCTTGGCTGTCAGAAGAATCACGGGAATATGACTGAGTTCCAACTTGTTCTTCACATACCTGCAAAACTCGATGCCGTCCATTACGGGCATCATCACGTCCGAAACAATCAGGTCAATATCCTCATTGTCAAGCACAGTCACAGCCTCCTGACCGTTTTCGGCCGTATGGACATTGTATTCACGTTTCAGCAGCCGGACCATTAACTGCAAAAGCTCCTCATTGTCCTCCACCACCAGTATGGTATGCGCTTTGGGCTTTTCAGCAACCACATTCTCCGCATTCTCCTCTTCAAGATAGGTAACGGTTTTCTGTACCGGAAGTACAGCTTCCTCATCAATCTGTTCTTCCTTAAAGTAAGAGCGGTCTACGGGCAAGGTCACGATGAATTCCGTTCCCCGGCCTTCCTCGCTCTCCACTTCAATGCTTCCTCCATGCAGCTCCACCAAGTCCTTTACCAAAGAAAGGCCGATGCCCGTACCAATGGTGTTGAACTTCCGGTAATCCCCCTCGTAGAACCGCTTGAAGAGGCTCTTCTGCTTGTCCTTTGAAATGCCACTGCCATTATCCTTTACATGCAACCGGACGAAGTCCCTGTCTTCGGCATACATCAGCGTGACTTGTATATAGCCACCCTCCTTATTATATTTGGCGGCATTGGAAAGCAGGTTGTAGAGAATCTTGTCCAGCTTGTCCGTATCAAAATAACCGATAATCGACTCCGGATTACAGAGTACGGAGAAATGTATCTTGCGCTTTTTGACAAGCGGCAGGAAAGATTCGGCTTCATTTTTCACAAACGCCGCCACATCTCCTGGAGAGACACGCAACTTCAGATTGCCGGTTTCTGCTTTACGAAATTCAAGAATCTGCTGCAACAGACGGATGAGCCTGCTGATATTGCTACCCATTACCGTATAAAGGTCGTCATGCCCGGGAAACCGCATCTTCAACTCATCGACGGTAGCCGAGATAATGGTCAGCGGAGTCAGCAGTTCATGCGTGATATTTGTAAAGAACTGCAATTTGGCATGATTCAGTTCTTCCAGTTTGGACTTCTCCATCTCCCGAAGATGCAGCTCATTACGCAGCTGCATCCTGTTCTTTGCTGTTCGGAGAATGAAGCAGACAATAGCTGCCCCTATCAGTGCATAAATGATATAAGCCCACCATGTAGCCCAGAACGGTGGCAATACCACCACCTCAAGTTCACGGATTTCCTGACTCCAAATGCCATTTTCATTGGTGGCTTTCAGACGGAACCGATAAGTACCGCTCTTCAAATTATTATAATAGGCAAAACGGCGGTTGGCATCCGTATATTGCCAATCCTTGTCAAAACCTACAAGCTGATAAGCATACCGATTTAAACCGGGATTCTTATAAGTAAGGGATGTGAATTCAATACTGAAATTATTATATCCGTAAGGCAGATCTAACTTCCGCGTAAACGAAGGCATGACAGAAGAAATCCGTTCTCTGACCTCCGGTTCCAATACCGCAAAAGAACGGTTGAAGATTTTTATATCCGTAATCAGATAAGGCACGGCTTCATTGTCTTTCTCCAGAGATGCAGGAAGGAAACTGTTATAACCCTTATTTCCTCCAAAGAATAACTCGCCCTCCCTACTGCAAGAAGACTGTGATATGAAAAAGTTATCCTGCAGACCGTCTGCTGTCGTATAGACACGGACCGTAGCCAAATTCTCGTCCATCGGTACAAAAAGCTGTACCAGCCCCATATTAGTCCCCATCCATAGACACCCTTGCCTGTCTTCCTCTATAGACCCTATCATGTCCACATCCCCCATAATATGTATAATTCCATAGTTGGCTGTCGCAATCCAGAAGCTGCCATCCGCATCCTCCACAATGTCCTTCACATGATACCAATCCGCCAACCCGCCTCCGGCAAAAGAAAGTGTTCCGAACCTATAATGCCCTCCATCGGCCAAACTGATTCCCATACCGCCGCGACAGCCTACCCAACAATTCCCCTTACTGTCCTCACACAAGGCCGAAACGCAATCCGAATAGAGATAAGGCGTGTCGGATTCAGTCAGCACCTTCACTTTCTCTCCTTTCTCATAAATCAAGATACCACCGTCATAGGTAGCGAACCATACTTCTCCATTCTTACGCTGAATAATGTAATTGACCGTGGGTACACTGGGAATATCCGAGAATTCCGGGATATGGGAAAAGAACGACAACACACCGGTTTCATAATCCTTGCGTGCCAGCCCATAACTTCCGGTACCCAGCCAAAGGTCTTTATCTGCATCGGCAAACAAAGCGCGGACGGCAGTAGTAGGCACGTCATCCTCTGCCAGATTCAAAGAATAGAAAGCAAACGGAGATTGTTTCGTGTCTATCATCAGGACACCGCCGCCAATGGAACCCAGCCAGATATTATTGAAGCGGTCGCGCAACAGTGAATTTATTTCATCACAAGGTATATGATATGCCGAATGCAACGACTTGTAATTAATGAATGTACCGGGATTCTCCTGCTTCATAATGCTCAGCCCCACCCGGGTCCCTATCCACAAGGTATGGGTGTGTACATCCTCCACAATATCATAAACAATATTGTCCGACAAGCTGGCATCATCCCCTATCCTATGCGAATAATGCGTATAAGACACGTTTGCCATATCCTTTGGGTGATTCAAGAGAAATAATCCGCAATCCCAGCCACCGACCCACATTTTCCGGTTTGAATCCTGATAGATAACATGTGCCGAGTTCCGTTCATTGATTTTGGGATATGCATAGAATTTATCCTCCTTCCGGGAATAACGAAAAAGACCACTGGACCAGGTACCGACCCACAAATCCCCATCCGAGTCCTCGAACAACGATTTGATGGAAGCTGCGGGAAATATACCATCGGTGGACTTGCCGTCATACATCACGAAGGAGTCCTTCTCTGCCACATACCGGCATAAGCCAGAATCCGTACCAATCCATACCTCATTTTCCCGGGTGACCAACAGGCATGAGACCGCATTGTTGGGAATGGCAGGCGCAGTATATTGACGGATTTCTCCGGTTTTCTTATTGAGTGTGTTCAACCCCTCTTGTGTACCAATCCACAAGAAGCCGTCATTGTCATCGGCAAAACAATAAATGTTGTTACTGGTCAACAAACCGGGAGTATTCAAGCTCGATTTATAGACAGTAATCTGGTAACCGTCGTATTTACAGAAACCATACCGGGTGGCAAACCACAAAAACCCTTCCTTATCCTGATATATTTTCTGGACCTCATCCGTCGGTAATCCGTCTAATGTAGAAATCTGCTTGAACTTCAAACGGGAAATAACATCCCCATCAGCCGCATGCCCCAAGGCAGGATACATTGTCCAACAGCTGAACAGGAGAAGACACGTATGCAGACAAAAAAAACTTACTCTATTTTTCATATACCAGATATTAGGAATTATGACAAATATAGCAAGTTCAGCTCACTTTAAAGAAGAATTATACTCTTTTTTTGTCTGCAAATACTTCAAACGAGGCTTTTCTTGAAGGAGTTAGAGGGCGATAACTCCTTCTAACTCCCGATAACTCCCTTAAATGAAAGAGCCGTGCTCCCCCTCTAACTCCTTCAAGAAAAGCCTTGTTATAACAACTTTATTCCTTACCTTTACAGCCGTGTTCTACACCCTAACCGTAGACAAGCAAACAACATATGAAAAATAAATTCGACTACCAGTCTGTGCCTTATGGCTTTGCGCATTGCTTCCACAGCCAGTGCATCCATAAGGAAGAATGCCTGCACCATCTGGCCGCTATCAATTGTACCTCGCAATATCCCACCTTAAGTATCATCAACCCGAACCGTATCCCTGCCGATACCACCGACTGCCCTTATTTTCGGAAAGCCCAAAAGTACCGAGTAGCATGGGGCATCCGGCATCTGCTGGACAATGTACCCCACAAATGTGCAGCCCCGATGAGGAACCAGCTTGTAGGACACTTTGGCAAGACCACCTATTATCGCTTTTACCGCCAGGAACAAGGCTTGTTTCCAAAGGCACAAGCATATATCCGTCAGGTTTTCAAACAATACGGAATTGCCGAAGAACCGAAATTCGAGAGATACAGCGAAGAATACAGCTACAACGATTGAAGCATCCGGACAGCTCAGCTCTTACAAAGTTTATTTTTGAAAAACATCTGTCATGCTATCACGCAGAGGGGGATATCCTTTTGATTATAAACCGATTAAAGCGTGAAAGATACCCGTGATAGATAAAAATCTTCACAACCATCCATCACGCCATAACAAAAGCAGTATCCGATACTTACTTCATTCACCACAGAATAGTGCTATATGCCTAGTTCTCAGTATGAAACTTTTAGTTTCTTAAGCAAATACTATTGGTTTTAACCTTCTAAAACAAAAGTTTCAACAAGAGAAACTGAGAGTTTCCCTTAGGAAAACCATTGGTTTCAACAAGTAAAACCTTTTGTTTCAATAGCTGGAAACTATTGTTCCGACAAGCAAAACCAGCGTGGAAGTCTGCACAAAGCATCCCAAATCACCAGCTTTTTCGACTCAAAACATCAGATTTTCCACAGAAAAACGCTGGAATCGACCTAAAAAAGCATGGAATCACTTGCAAAAAGAGCCTAATTGTCGTACCTTAGTACACTGTAAGCAAACCATTTTGCCTGCATGTGACAAAACAAAAAATAGAAATGAAAATCACCCAACTGAGAGAAAAAGACGGGAATCTGACACTGAGCACGACAGACTTGGACACCTTCCTACAGAAAATCAAAACGGAGACCAAAACCCAGCCCGTATCCACTTTCCGCCAGCAACTGCGATACTGCTTGCCCGGCAAGCGCTGCAACGAGGCAGACCGACTGCCCAAAGTACTCCCGGCAGCCGAATTCCGCAAGACGAACGGTGTCTGCCAGATGAAAACCTACAACGGCATCGTGGAACTGACCGTAGGCCCGCTTTCCGGCAAGTCCGAAATAGCCCTTGTGAAACGTCTTGCCTGGGAACAGCCCCAGACGCGGCTCGTATTCACCGGTTCCAGCGGACGGACTGTAAAGATTTGGACTACCTTCACCCGTCCGAACAATTCGCTGCCGGGCAAACGGGAAGAAGCCGAAGTATTCCACGCCCATGCCTACCGCCTTGCCGTGAAATGCTACCAGCCCCAACTGCCTTTCGACATTCTGCTGAAAGAGCCCAAGCTGGAACAGTACTCCCGCCTCTCCTTCGACCCCGAAGCCATGTACCGCCCGGACTCCATACAGTTCTATCTTGCACAGCCCGTCTCCATGCCCGACGAAACCACTTATCGGGAAGCCCTGCAAGACGAGAAGTCACCCCTGACGCGCGCCGTGCCGGGATATGAAGCCGAAGAAGCCATCATCATGCTGTTTGAAGCCGCCTTGCAGAAGACTTTCGCCGAAGCGACGGGTGCCGGTGCCGACAACAGCCTGCACTCCCTGACCGTACGCCTTGCCGAGAACTGTTTCCGTTCGGGCATCCCCGAAGAAGAGACCGTGAAGCGTACCTATTTCCATTATTATCTGCGCCAAAAAGAGACTGTCATCCGGCAGATTGTAAGAAGCGTTTACCAAGAGAACAAAGGCTTCAATACCCAAAGCAGCCTCAGCAAAGAGCAAAGACTTGCCATACAGACGGACGAGTTCATGAAACGCCGCTACGACTTCCGCTACAATACCCAGGTGGGCGAAGTGGAATACCGTGAACGCCACTCGTTCCGTTTCCGCTTCTCCCCCATCGACAAGCGCACGCTGAACAGCATTGCACTGGATGCACAGTCGGAAGGCATTCCCTTGTGGGACAGAGACATCAGCCGGTACATCTATTCCAACCGCATCCCGGTATTCAATCCGCTGGAAGATTATCTGTACGACCTTCCGCACTGGGACGGGAAAGACCGTATCCTGGCACTCGCCCGGACAGTACCCTGCAACAACCTGTACTGGGCCGAACTGTTCCACCGCTGGTTTCTCAACATGGTGGCACACTGGCGCGGCAATACCGACAAGAAATATGCCAACAGCGTCTCCCCCTTATTGGTAGGTGCACAAGGCACCCGCAAAAGCACCTTTTGCCGAAGCATCGTCCCGCCCGAGCTGCGTGCCTATTATACGGACAGCATCGACTTCTCGCGCAAGCGCGACGCCGAACTTTACCTCAACCGTTTTGCGCTCATCAACATCGATGAATTCGACCAGATAAGCAGCACCCAGCAAGGATTCCTGAAACATATCCTCCAGAAGCCGGTGGTCAACGTGCGCAAGCCATACGCCAATGCCGTGCTCGAGATGCGCCGATATGCCTCGTTCATCGCCACCAGCAACCAGAAGGACTTGCTGACCGACCCCAGCGGCAGTCGCCGGTTCATCTGCATAGAAGTGACGGAAGCAATAGACACCAACCGCCCGATAGACTACAACCAGCTTTATGCCCAGGCCATGCACGAACTGGACCACGGCGAACGCTATTGGTTCGACCAGTCGGACGAACGGATTATGACGGAAAACAACCACGATTTCGAACAGATACCGCCCGAAGAGCAACTGTTCTACCACTATTTCCGCGTTGCCGGAAATGACGAGGAGGGAGAATGGCTGTCGTCTGCCGAAATACTGAACCGCCTGCGCCGGTACAGCGCCATCCCGCTGTCCACCAAGAGAGTGAATGTATTCGGAAGGATACTGCAGAAACATGAAGTGCCGTCCCGCAGAACACGGTTCGGCACGCTGTATCATGTGGTGGAGTGCAAGAGACAAGAAGATTAGTCTTTAAAATATAGAGGTGACAAATACAACACCATTGTCCACACAATACACTTTCTTCGGGTTCAACAGTTGCGCTTTATATGAATATGAAAATTTCGGAACAAAGTTTATCAAGTAAGTCTGTTCGAAATAAGAGAAATAATCAGACACAGTAGAAGTACTTTTCATTCCCAGTATCTGTTTCAGTTTTGTAGCAGACACCAGATTGCCCACATTCCCCATCAAATAGGCCAAGAGACTTTTCAAAGAGTGGTCATCACGTATATTATATCTCACGGCAATATCACGATATACTATATCATTGACTAAATCCGTCAGAACATCCTGATCATCCAGTTGCAAGTATTGAGGGAAGCCACCCCGATGCAGATAGTCGTACAAGGAACTGTCACCGATAGTCTTACCCGTAAAACCGCAATATTCAGCATACGAAAAAGGGAACAGTTCTTTCGTAATATGTCTTCCTGTCAACTTCGTGCCCAATTCACGACTCAACATCGAAGCATTGGAGCCGGTGATTCCCACATAAAACCCTTCATCCAACTTGCCCCGAATATACACCTCCCAACCATCAACAATCTGTATTTCGTCAAAAAGAAGAGCGATACACCCTTCATGTTCCTTAATAACTTCATCCACTATACGGAAATCACTGAATTCAAATCCATACAGTAAAGGGGTATCAAAATTCAAGGAGAGCACCTCTTCCGGCTTGTATCTATCCACCGATAATTGTGCCAGCAATGTACTCTTACCACAACGGCGAATACCAGATATAATCAGTGCATAGTCTGCTACCAAGGGAGGTAAAGACAACAATAGGTCACGTCGGAAACTTTGAAATTTCCTCAACCGTTCACGTTGCACACGTATGGCTTCTACTATATCCGATTTGCTTATCATAGGGCTATGTCATTTATATTCAGATACAAATATAAACATTCCATTCTGAATAAACAAATCTATCCATTTAGAATAGATAGATTTGTTTATTCGGAATGAAAGCACTACCTTAGCACCTCATTACAAAAATAACGCTTATGCAAGACATTATAAACGGACGTTGCGGCTGGTGCGGAACCGACGAGCTGTATGTGAAATACCACGATGAAGAGTGGGGAAAAACGGTAACAGACGACAAGACACTATTCGAGTTTCTTGTATTGGAAAGTGC
>PPYF01172131.1_pt1 | contig 15385 bp, 15 predicted proteins | sample 1559871 | NCBI WGS metagenome assembly PPYF01 (sample SAMN08240021, study PRJNA423297) | Human gut metagenome, whole genome shotgun sequencing project. | reverse complement strand
CAAAACAAGAAAACAATAAAATACAAGCGGACAATACCTTTGCTCCAACCCAAAACCTGCCACCCGCACCCCACCGCCGCCACCCCACAGGAGGGAAGAGGGAGACGCGGGGCGGGGATGGAAATGCAGTGCTTGCGACTACAGACGGACAGTGCAGGGCACCGTGTCCGACGGATGCAGAGCGGTCAAAAACTCTGCGGCTGCAGATAACATAAAACCGCTCTGCAACTTCCGGCGAACACGGTGCCCTGCACTGTCCGAATGTGGAGTGAGCACGCATTCCATCCCCGCCCCGCGTCTCCCTCTTCCCTCCGTCCCCCTATTCCGCTTTGTCGAGGGTGAAGATGAATTCGGTTCCGACGCCTTCCGTACTGATCACGTTGATGTTCTGGTTATGGGCATTGATAATCTCTTTGACGATCGACAGTCCCAGCCCGGTGCCTTTGCGGTCTTTTCCGCGGGAAGCGTCGATCTTGTAAAATCTTTCCCAGATCTTGGAAAGGCTTTCTTTCGGTATTCCGATTCCGGTGTCTTTCACGGAGACGAATACCTTCCGGTATTTTTCCGTCGTCTCTACGGTGATCGTTGAATCGTTGTTGGAGAATTTGATGGCATTGTCGATCAGGTTGTAGAGTACCTGCTGGATTTTCCCCATATCCGCTGACACATACAGGGTCTGGGAGGGAATCACCAGGCTGATCGTGATTTTTCTCGAGGTACAGATGCCTTCAAATGCCGCGGCAGTGTTTTTGATCACTGCGTTGATATCAAATTTCGTGATTTCCAGCATGTTGCCTTTGCTGTCGATATCGTTCAGTGTGAGAAGGCTCTGGGTCAGTTTGTTCAGCCGTTCGGTCTCGAACAGGACGATGTTCAGATAGCGGTCCTGCATTTCCGGCGGGATGGTGCCGTCGGCGATGGCTTCCACATAGCCTTTGATGGAGGTCAGCGGAGAACGGAAATCGTGGGAGACGTTGGCAACGAATTTTTTCTGATATTCCCCGATCTTATTCAGTTCCCCGGACATGTAGTTCAGGGTTCGTGCCAGATAGCCTAATTCGTCCTGGGAATCTACTTGAATCTGATAGGTGAGATTTCCTTCCGCGTATTCGTCGGCTCCCTGGATGATTTTCTGGAGCGGACGGTAAACCGTAAAGGCGAAAAGCGCCAGAATTCCGAAGGAAAGAAGGAAAATGACCAGAAACATCAGGTCGACCCGCAGGAGCAGGGACTCCCGCTCATGGTAGAGATCGGTGAGCGGCCGGTGGATGGCAACATACCCGTTGATGGAATAGTTGGAGGTGACGGGAACCATGACAGTGAGCATTTCTGTGTCAAACTGCCCGAAAAAATCTCCCGTAGAATAATAATTGCTGCCAAGTTCCACCGGATCAAACCCCTGGATGGTTTTGTATGTTTCCGTATCCAGGGGTTCCTCTGTGTTCAGCAGGATCTCCCCGTCGGGGCTGATCAGCCAGATCTGGGCGTCATGAAAAGAACTAAGTGCGGACAGGGTGTTGTAGAGGGACTGGAGAGTGCGCTCTTCCTTGTAATACAGGCTTGCCTGCCGGCTGGCGATGCTACGCGCTTCCCTGGTCAGTGAGGAACTGCAGGATTCGATCAGATACTGTTCGATGACGCGGGAACCCACGGTGGACAGAAAGACGAATCCTGCAATGCCAAAAATGACGTAGGCAAGGATGAACTTTTTGTAAAGTGTTCGGTTCATGATGTTTTGACCTCAAATTTATATCCGATGCCCCAGACAGTGCTGATGGACCAGGTTTCATGATCTTTGATCTTTTCCCGGAGACGTTTGATATGTACGTCAACGGTGCGGGTGTCACCGATATACTCGTAGCCCCAGATGTGATCCAGAAGCTGTTCTCTGGTGAATACCTGGTTGGGTGAGGAGGCGAGGAAGTACAGAAGTTCCAGTTCCTTTGGCGGCATATCGATGGCTTTTCCCTGGTAAATGACAGAATAGTTGGTCTGGTTGATGATCAGATCCGGGTATTCCACACACTTCGCGTTTGGCTGTGCTGCGGGTACCGGCCGTGCCGCCTGGAAGCGGCGGAGCACTGCTTTGACCCGTGCCACCAGTTCTTTGGAATCAAAGGGTTTGATGATGTAATCGTCCGCGCCCAGTTCCAGTCCCAGGACTTTGTCGAAGACTTCACCTTTCGCTGAGAGCATGATGATCGGCACGTCCGAACTGTGGCGGATCTCACGGCAGACCTGATAGCCGTCCATTCCCGGCAGCATCAGGTCCAGCAGGATCAGATTCGGGCGGAAGGTTTCAAATGCCCGGAGCGCCTCCTCCCCGTCATTGACGATCTGGGTATCATAGCATTCCTTCGTCAGGTACAGGGAGATCAGTTCTGCAATATTGTTATCGTCATCGACGATCAGGATTTTCTGTTTGGATACCATGGGAGCCTCCTTTTTACATGTACTGATTTTGTATCAGTTCAGCCTGCTGAACTGTTATCTACTTTTTAAAAGTGACAATGGTTACGCCTGCGTCGCCTTCGCCGAATTCTGCAAGATGAAATTCGGAAACGTACTTCAGGCGGCGGAGATAGTTGTGGACGCCTTTGCGCAGGGCGCCGGTTCCTTTTCCGTGGACAACGCGGACGCTGGGCAGATGCGCCAGATATGCGTCATCCAGATATTTATCCAGTTCCGCGATCGCCTCGTCCACCGTTTTGCCAAGAAGATTGATTTCGGTGGAGATGGAAGCGGATTTGGAGAGTTTCAGTTTTCCCGTTCCTGTTTTGGACAGAGAAGGTCCGGTGATCACCGGCTCGTCTACCAGTACCAGATCGGAGATATGCACCTTTGAGCGCATGATTCCCATCTGGACGAACAGAAAGCCTTTGCTGTCCGGTTTGGAGCTGACCGTTCCTTTCAGGTTCATGCTGAGAACCTTGACGGAATCCCCGAGAGAAAGGTCGGACGGTTTGAGGTTTCCGGTGCGTTTGGGCTGCTCGGCTTTTGCCTTTTTCTTTTCCATCCGCTCCATTTTTTCCCGGAGAGCGGTACGTTTCTTTTCCATTTCACTGACGGAAACATTTTCTTTTCCGAATTTCTGGAAGTCCCGCATGGTCTGGTCCGCATAATCCTTTGCCTCCCGCAGGATAGCTTCCGCCTTTTCGGAAGCCTGGGCAATGATCTTGTCCCGGCGTTCATCCAGGCGTTCCCGTTCTTTTGCAAGACGGGTCTTCAGTTCCTGAACTTCCTCACGGTAACGGCGCAGTTCCTCCTGTTCTTTTTCCATTGTGATGCGGTTCTGCTCCAGGGTTGTCAGAACGTCCTCAAAAGATTCATCCTGCTCGCTGATCTGTTCCTTTGCTTTTTCGATAATGTAGTCCGGAAGTCCCAGCTTGCTGGAAATTGCAAAGGCGTTGCTCTTTCCGGGAACACCGATGAGCAGACGATACGTCGGACTCAGAGTTTCCACATCGAATTCGCAGCAGGCATTTTCCACGCCTGGTGTGGAAAGGGCGTAAATTTTCAGTTCGCTGTAATGCGTGGTCGCCATGGTCCGGATTCCCTGCTCGTGGAGGGAAGAGAGGATGGCGATGGCAAGGGCGGCGCCTTCCGTCGGGTCGGTTCCTGCGCCCAGCTCGTCGAACAGGACGAGGGAGTTGGGATCTGCCTTTGAGAGGAAGGAGACCACGTTGGTCATATGGGAAGAGAAGGTACTCAGAGACTGTTCAATGCTCTGCTCGTCTCCGATATCCGCATAGACTTCATCAAAGACGGCAAGAGAGCAGCGGTCCAAAGCCGGAATGTGAAGGCCGGACTGTCCCATTAGCGTGAGCAGACCTACGGTCTTCAAAGAAACGGTTTTACCGCCGGTGTTCGGTCCCGTGACGATCAGCAGGTCAAAATCCTCGCCCAGGGTAACGTCGATGGGAACGACCTTCTTTTTGTCAATCAGCGGATGGCGGGCTTTTCTCAGATGGATTGTCCCTTCCGTATTGAAGATCGGCTGATTGGCGTTCTGTTCCATGGCGAGAGAAGCGCGGGCGAAAATGAAATCCAGGGCCACCATATTTTCCAGATTATAGCGCAGGGTTTCCAGATGTTCGGCAACCTGCTCGCTCAGTTTGGAGAGAATGACCTGGATCTCTTCTTCCTCCTTCAGCTCCAGTTCGCGGATATCATTGTTCAGCTTTACAACAGCCATCGGCTCGACGAAGATGGTGGAGCCGGTGGAAGACTGGTCGTGGATCATGCCCGGAACCTGGCTTTTGTATTCTGATTTGACAGGGATACAGTAGCGGCCGTCACGCATGGTGATAACGGCATCCTGCAGGTAGGTGCGGTAGGATCCGTTGACCAGAGAATTCAACTGGGTATGGATCTTGTCGCCGGCTGCACGGATGGAGCGCCGGATCTGTTTCAGCGTAGGGCTGGCGTCATCGCTGATCTCATCCTCCGAGACAATGCATCTGCGGATCTCCGTGGAGAGCGGTGTCAGCGGCTCCAGAGAATCGAAAAGAATATCCAGGGAATCCCCGGCGGTATCGGCATTTTCATGACGGCCGTAGGATTTGACCCGGGCGGTGTTTTCCAGAAGCCCGGCAACCTGGAGCAGTTCCGGAATGTTCAGGGAACTTCCGATTTCCAGGCGTTTCAGAGAACCGCGGATGTCCTTTGCGCCTCCGAACGAAATATGTCCTTTCTTGAACAGGCGGTTCAGCGCATCGTGGGTTTCCGTCTGCATATGCGTGATTTCGGAAATATCGGAAGACGGATGCAGATCCTGGCACAGCTTCTGGCCCATCGGGGAGCTGGCGTAAGTGGTCAGTTGTTCTATAATCTTATCAAACTCAAGAGTCTGAAGAGCTTTTTGATTCATGTTTGTTTCCTCCGGATGATAAAATAGGTCAATCAATCTCATTATAGCGTAAAATTCCTGGGAGGGAAAGGGAATTTTCCGAACAAATTCCTTACAAACGGCGGTGTATCTCATGCAGAAAATAATTTCTCAGTATACGCTGAAAAGGGTGGAAAATTCCGGGGAGAATGTTCATGCATTTCTTCATAAATTGTTCATATTTTTCTGGTAAATTATTAATATATATTTTGCATTTTGTTATCGGGAGGATTGTGCCTATGGACAGTAATCCAAAATCCTATAAATTTATCAAAGAAACGATTAAAAAAGACCCTCCGGACAGAAAAAAATGGATCATCCGCAGCGTACTTTTCGTATGTGCAGCCGTGGGCTTCGGACTTATCGCGGCGGTGACATTCGCGATTGCGGAACCGAAGATTTCGGCAGCGGTCCATGGAACCGGAAAGGTGGATATCCCGGCGGATGAAGAACCGGAACCGGATGCGGATCCGGATCCGGAAAGCGGCGCGGCGGCTTCCGCGACGCCAACCCCGTCCCCGACGCCAACTACGGAACCGGAACGGGAAATTACCCTTGAGGATTATCAGAATCTGTACAGTGAAATGCTTTCTGTGGCAGAAAAACCACAGCGTTCCCTGGCCACTGTGATCGGGATTACGAATCAGATGGACTATTTCAATCAGAATTATGAAAATCAGCAGCAGATCACCGGTCTGGTTGTTGCGGAAAAAGGCGCGGACCTGTTTATTCTGACCGAATACCGGATCGTGGAGAATGTGGAGAGGATCCAGGTGACTTTCTGGGATTCTTCGACGGTGGATGCCATTTACCAGAGGCATGATGCCAATACGGGGCTGACGGTTCTGAAAGTGGAAGCGGCACAGCTTTCCCAGTCTACCAGAGACGGGCTGGAAATCGCGCCGCTGGGGAATTCTTACAGTGTATCCCAGGGGGATCCGGTGCTGGCTCTTGGAAGTCCGATGGGGTACAGTGATTCCGTTGCGTATGGAGTGGTGACGTCTGTGACCAATAAAATATCCACGCTGGATACGGAATACACGCTTCTGACTACGGATATTCTCGGAAGTCCTGATGGAAGCGGAATTCTGATCAATCTGGAGGGAGAGATTGTCGGGATCATCGCACAGAATTACAGTTCCGACAGTAAAAATATTGTGACTGGTCTGGCGATTTCGCAGATCAAGTCGCTGATCGAAAGCCTGTCCAACGATGAGGCACGGCCGTATATCGGAATCAAAGGGCAGGATGTCACGGAAGAACTTTCCGAACAGACCGGTATTCCAAAAGGTGTGCTGGTCAACAGTGTGGCGGAAAATTCTCCTGCGATGTTTTCCGGTATGATGGAGTACGATGTGATCGTAAAGATCGGAGAGGAAAAAGTCCAGACGGTGAAACAGTATCAGGAGCAGCTGGGCGAATGCAGCCCCGGCGAGACAATCCGGATCACCGCGATGCGAAAGGGCGCGGAAGGTTACGCGGAAATGGAGTTTGACGTTACGGTGGGAGAAATCTGAGTGGCTGTACAGTCAGATCTGTGCATTTATTCCCGCGGGCAACGAGCCAAGCGGACATGCTTGCATGTCCATTTGGCGACTGTCGCGAGGGTCAAATACCCCGCAGCTCTGCTGCGTTACAAGTTTGATGCCCCGTAGCTTGCTGCGGGGTATTTGACTGTGCAGACCGTATGAAAATATAATGCCTGTGCATAAGCATAAAGAGATTGCAAGCTCATGAAAGATACTATATAATAAAGCAGTTAAAGTTTCTTAATGCCTGATCGGGCATAACAGGAAAGATCCTGCAGCAGAGCGGAAACAGAATCATTGTTACGGAGACTGCGGCAGACAGGAAAATGAGGAGTACAGACAATATGAAGTATATCAATGAGCTGCGTGAAGGAAGCCGCATGTCAGGGATTTATCTGTGCAGGCACCGTCAGGCGGCAGTTACAAAAAATGGAAAACCTTACGAAAATGTGATCCTTCAGGATCGCACCGGAACCATCGACGCGAAGATCTGGGAGCCGAATTCCCAGGGGATCGATGAATTTGATGTGTTTGATTATGTGGATATCGTCGGAGACGTCAGCAGCTACAACGGCGCCCTGCAGGTTTCCATCAAACGTGTGCGTAAAGCACAGGAGGGAGAATACAATCCGGCAGACTATCTTCCCACCAGCCGGTATGATATTGAGCAAATGTATCAGGAGCTTCTGAAATACATAAATGCGGTGAAAAATCCATGGCTTCGGAAGCTTCTGGAGAATCTGCTGGTCAAAGATCCGCAGATGGTGAAACGCTTTAAAATGAGTTCCGCCGCAAAAAGTGTCCATCATGGATTCGTCGGAGGGCTGCTGGAGCATACGCTCAGCGTGGCACGCTTCTGCAATTATATGGCAAAAGCATATCCGATCCTGAATTGGGATCTGCTGATCACCGGGGCAATCCTGCATGATATCGGAAAAACACGGGAACTTTCCGAATTTCCTCAGAATGACTATACGGATGACGGGCAGCTGCTGGGGCATATTATGATCGGGGCTGAGATGATCCACGACGAAGCAAGGAAGATTGAAGGTTTTCCGGCAGATCTGGAAAACAAACTGAAACACTGTATTCTGGCACACCATGGAGAACTGGAGTATGGTTCCCCGAAGAAACCGGCACTGGCGGAGGCTATGGCTCTGAATCTTGCCGACAACGCAGATGCGAAGATGGAAACGCTGACGGAATTGTTCGCATCCAGCGGGGAAGCGTCCGGGGACTGGATCGGTTATAACCGGTTCTTTGAGTCGAACATTCGAAAGACAGGAGAAATATGATGAATTACCAGAAGAATGATATTCTGACGGTGACAATCGAAGATATGGGACACGATGGAGAGGGTATAGGCAAAGCAGATGGCTATACCCTCTTTGTGAAGGATGCAGTGATCGGAGATGTCATCGAAGCAAAGATCATGAAAGCAAAGAAAAATTATGCCTATGCGCGGCTGATGCGGATTCTCGAACCGTCTCCCCATCGGGTGGAGCCGGTCTGTCCTATGGCACGTCCCTGCGGGGGATGCCAGCTGCAGATGATGGATTATCAGGAGCAGCTGCGTTTCAAACAGAAAAAGATCGAGGACAATCTGCGGAGGATCGGAGGATTTGAACAGATTCCCATGGAGCCGATCCTCGGTATGGAACAGCCGTTCCGGTACCGCAACAAGGCACAGTTTCCGGTGGGAACAGATAAAGAAGGGAATCTGGTCACCGGATTTTATGCGGGACGTACTCACGATATTATCAATAACCGGAACTGTTATCTTGGCGTGGAAGAAAACCGGCAGGTACTGGATGTGGTACTGGGCTGGATGGAGAAATATGGAGTTTCTGCTTATGATGAAAAGACCGGAACAGGGCTTGTGCGCCATATCCTGATCCGCTATGGCTTCAAAACCGGGGAGATGATGGTCTGCCTGGTGATCAATGGGGAGCGGGTGCCAAAGCAGGAAGCTCTGGTGGAACGGCTGCGGGAAATTTCCGGAATGACCAGTATTACCACCAGCACCAATCAGGAGCGGACCAATGTGATCATGGGCAGCAAGATCCGGACGCTTTGGGGAACGCCGTATATTTCCGATTATATCGGAGAGGTGAAATACCAGATTTCCCCGCTTTCCTTTTATCAGGTGAATCCGGTACAGACGGAGAAATTGTACGGAACGGCGCTGGAGTACGCGGGACTTGACGGAAATGAAACGGTCTGGGATCTGTACTGCGGAATCGGGACGATTTCTCTGTTTCTGGCGCAGAAGGCGAAGAAGGTATACGGTGTGGAGATCGTTCCTGCGGCGATTGAGGACGCAAGGAGAAATGCGGAACTGAATGGCATCACGAATGCGGAATTCTTTGTCGGCAAGGCGGAAGAAGTGCTGCCGGAGATGTATGCGAAAGGCGAGGCACGGGCGGATGTGATCGTGGTGGATCCGCCGCGGAAAGGCTGTGACGCGGCGCTGCTGGAAACGGTTGTGAAGATGCAGCCGGAACGGATCGTGTATGTTTCCTGTGATTCGGCGACGCTGGCGCGGGATCTGAAGTGGCTTTGCGCGGAAGGGTATGAGTTGAAGAGAGTCAGAGGGGTGGATATGTTTCCGATGACGGGGCATGTGGAGACTGTGGTAGGACTACAAAGGAAAAATACCTAGAAATCCTTGAATTTACGCACTTTGTTGACTTTTTCAGTTTCAACAGATTAGAGGAAAATCACAAGGAAAAGGTACTTGTAAGCAAAGTGACCGTTGTGGTTGCCTTAGACCTCGGTACGGGGAACACAAAAAATCCTGAATTATGAAAGTGAATATAGAGCTATCAATATATTGATAGAAGATAGGGATACTTGCAGCAGAGTGTCCCTATTTTTTATATAAAATTTTAAGATTCAGGAGGAAAAGCAAATGACAAAGAACACAGCGTTAGGAGCAGAAAAGAGTAAGGAAAGAAAAATTACTTTTAAGAACAAGGAACATGAGAAATTTTATAATACCTATCTTTCTAAATGTCGGTATCAGGACACAAACCATAAAGCACTGGTTTATTGCCTTGGACTGTCAGAAGATACCAGACGAAATGTAAATAGGATCTATGACTTTAAAACAGGGTTTATAAAGCCGGAGTGCCTTCAGGAAGGCTGGCAGACCAGTGGGAGCGAGAAGATTGTCCGCATTGCATTTAACCTTTATACAGATGGGACACCTACGACAGATGAATATGATGATACGGAGGAACAGATTGTTGAGACAAGGCTTTATTCCGTCAGTGATGTCTTTTGTACGGGAGATGCCAGATATTTTTGGGAAGCAATTAAAATCCGGTATCCGGATTACTGTTTCTATGTAGATTGGGAGGAGATGTTTTATGCTGAAGATTAGGCTACAGGGAACAGTGAGAGACATTCGCTGGTTTAAAAGGATTCTGGAGAAAAACCCGGAAATCCGGGTTCTCCAGACATCAGAGATATTTTCCAATAAGGGGACAAACCGATATTTTCGCTCTTATGCAGAAATTGAGAGAACAGAAAAGGAAGAAAGGTAGGTAAGATATATGTGCAGGATAATCGCAATCGCTAATCAGAAAGGCGGCGTGGGAAAGACAACATCGTGTGTGAATTTGGGAATCGGACTGGCAAGAGAAGGTAAAAAGGTACTTCTGGTGGAAGCAGACGCCCAGGGCAGCATGGCAGTGAGTTTGGGGATTCAGGAACCGGACGAGCTGGATGTTACTCTGGTCAATATCTTGGAGAAGGTTATCAATGACGAAGATGTAGAGCCGGGTGAGGGGATTTTCCAACATGAGGAAGGAATTGACTTTATCCCGGCCAATATCGAGCTTGCTGGTCTGGAAACCTCTCTTGTCAATATGATGAGCCGGGAACAGGTGCTTCGCATGTATCTGGACGAGGTAAAAGAAGTTTATGACTATATCCTGATTGACTGTATGTCCTCTTTAGGAATGCTCACGATCAATGCCCTGGTAGCGGCGGACAGTGTGTTGATTCCGGTGGAGGCGGCCTACCTGCCTGTAAAGGGATTACAGCAGCTTATCAAGACGATTGGAAAGGTACATAGACGGCTGAATCCCAGGCTGTCCATTATGGGGATTCTGCTGACAAAGGTTGACCGACGGACAAACTTCGCACGGGATATTTCCAAACAGATCCGGGAGTTTTATGGAAATAACATTCATATCTTTGAGAACTGTATCCCTATGTCCGTGCGGGCGGCAGAGACGACAGCAGAAGGAAAAAGTATTTACCGCCATGATCCGAAAGGAATTGTGGCAGAGGGGTATCGTCACCTGACCGAGGAGGTGCTTGCGGATGAAAAGTAAGAGTGCGGAGAAGATTAAGCTGACTTCTTATGACGATCTGTTTGGCACAGAAGAAAGCAACGTAGAGGGAAAATATACAAATGTTCCATTAAACCAGCTTCATCCCTTTAAAAATCACCCGTTTAAGGTACTGGATGATGAAAAAATGCAGGAAACAGTAGAAAGTATTATTCAGCACGGCGTGATCCAGCCGGGGATTGTGCGTCCTTGTACAGATGGATATGAGGTGGTGGCAGGACACCGGAGATGGCGGGCCAGTGAGCTGGCAGGAAAGACAGAGATGCCAGTGATTATCCGGGAATTAGACGATGATGCCGCCACCGTGCTGATGGTGGATACTAATATCCAGAGGGAAAACCTTTTGCCCAGTGAGAAAGCCAGAGCTTACAAGATGAAATATGAGGCGCTGAAACATCAGGGAAGCAAAGGGGACAAGCACACGGCAGATGCCGTGGGAGAAAAGGCAGGGGACAGCGGACGGACAGTGCAAAGATATATCCGGCTTGCAAGCCTGATTGACGGACTTTTAGAGCTTGTAGATGCGGGGAATATAAAAATGGTAGCCGGGGAGCGTCTGTCCTATCTGAAAATGGAAGAACAGGAGCTGGTGTTGGAAGCGGTGGCGAATATTAGTATTTATCCATCCCCGGCACAGGCGGAACGGCTTAAAGATATGAGTGAGAAAGAAACTCTGTCAGAAAAAAGTGTTTATGCGCTTCTGGTAAAAAAAGAGAACAGCGGACAGAGTGTAACGATTTCTTCAAAGAAGATCCGGAATTATTTCCCGCCGGCATATACGAAAGCGCAAATAGAGGAAGTGATTTATTCGCTTCTGGAACAGTGGAAACAAGGAAAGGAGGGGGAAACAGATGCAGGAAATACAGTTTGATTACTTCCGTGGGATGGAAGCGGAACAGTACAGTTTTTACCGTGTCCCGAAAGTGCTGTTTACAGCAGAATGTTTTAGATCCCTCTCCTGTGAGGCAAAGGTTTTATACGGTCTGATGTTAGACCGTATGAGCCTTAGCATTAAGAACCGATGGTTTGATGAGGAAGATCGGGTGTATATCATTTTTACCGTGGAAGAAATAGCAGAACTTCTGAATTGTGGAACACAGAAAGCGGTAAAGCTGATGAAAGAACTGGACAGTAATCAGGGGATTGGACTGATTGAAAAGAAACGCCTGGGGCTGGGAAAACCGAATGTAATCTATGTGAAGAACTTTCTGGTAAAAGAAAAAAATTCTTCTGAACAGGAAGAAAAAACACTGGAAAACCCTGAAAATACACAGAATAGTGAAAATCACAATTCAAGGAATGTGAAAACCACAATTCAGGAATTTCCAGAATCACAATTCAAGAATAGTGAAAATCACAATTCAGGAATGGTGAAAACCACAAATCAAGAATTTCCGGAATCACAATTCAAGAATGGTGAAAATCATACTTCAAGAATAGTGAAAATCAAAACTCAAGAAGTTCCAAAATCACAATCTAATAATACTGATATTAACAAGACTGATTTTAGTGAGACTGATCCTATCCAATCTTATCAATCCCTGACTGCGGATGAAGTGTATCCTGTGGAAGAAGATGTGATGGAGAAGATGGAAACCTACCGGGCTTTGATACAGGACAACATTGATTATGAGTGCTTCTTGGATAAAAGGGAGCGGGAGGAAGTAGATGAACTTGTGGAGCTGATGGTGGAGATCCTGATGTTGCCGGATAATCGTGTAGTGCGGATCGGCGGGGCGGACAAGCCGGTGTCAGTAGTTAAGAGCCGTTTTTTAAAGCTGACGTATTCCCATATCGAGTATGTACTGTTCAGCCTGCACCGGAATACGTCCAAAGTGGCGAATATCAAGGCATATCTTTTGGCGACGCTTTACAATTCGTCCATGACAATGAACCATTACTACCAGGCGGAAGTGAATCATGATCTGTACGGAGGTGGCTAAGATGTATGAATTTGTGAAAAAGGTGATTGTGCCGGTAGGAGCGGCAGTATTCCTGTCAGTGCTGTTTTATCCCCTCTGTGTGGAACAAGGACAGTGCGATTATTTGAAATTGTGGATGTTTGTCGGGATTCCTTTTGGCGTACATAAGATGTTCCTGTGGATTATCCCGAAAGGCTTTGACATTGGCGGAACAGTGGGGGTGTTTGTATTTAACCTGCTGATTGGCGGTGTGATCGGAGGCGTGATCCTGACGGGACGGCTGGTTCTGGCGGCCTTTTATCTGGCGAAAGCTGTTGCAGCAGGTATATGCCGGCTGGCAAAGATCAGGACAGTATGAGAAAGGGAGAATTTCCCATAGGATGTTAAACTGAATAGAGAATTTAAAAAGCAGCTAAGTCTATGTACCTGGCTGCTTTTTCTGCCTATGTGCAGAAAACTTTGCGACACGATGGCACAAAGTCATATTTGGATCGAGAGGAGGGACTGTGTTGGGAAACCGTGCGGGATCGCAGGAGTTGATCCAGTTGGGGGAACGTATCCGACAAAAGAGAAAAGACAGCCATTTATCCCAGGAGACTCTTGCAGAGAAAGCAGGTATCAGTGTCAACACAGTGAGCCGCATTGAGGGAGGGCAGGCGGCCATGTCTATTGAGATTTTCGCAAAGATGGTGGAGGTACTGGATGCTGACGCAAACGAGTTATTGGGAAGGAAGCCGGGAGTAAAGAAAAATCCCGCCCACAAGATGATTTCCCGTGTCCTGAACCTGCGTCCAAAGGAACAGAAAGTCGTGATCCAGACCATGAGCGCCTTGATAGATGGGATTGAGGGAATACGGTAAAATCCACAGATATGAGGGGAAATCCTGTGAGTTTCCCCATATCTGCAAGGGAAAAATAGTCGGCAGAATGATACATTGGATATGCAAAGCACAGATATGTGGAAGGAGGGAGAAACTTGACCAGGGAAGAAAACCTGCTCTATCGGAGAAGCTGCCCTTATGACGCAATGGGGGATTATTCCTCGTTGATTGGGGAGGAAAAGAAAAAAACAGAACCATTGACGTAGCATCTTCAGGAGCAATCGAAAAAGGAATTGATCCGGCAGTACCGGTGATAAAATAAATGCAGGCTTTTGCAGGCAGTAGGAGGAGTTCCAGACTCCCGTTAAAAAAAACGGGCGTGTCGGGAACCTTTTTTGCTGCCTTTTTACTGGATTTCTGTGCGCTGCCATCTGGCCGCCCGGAGCCTATGGGCGGAAAGGTGGTCGCTATGATGACGTTACAGGATTTAAAGTGGATTGTGAAAAAGCCAAAGTCAGAGAAAAAAGTTCCCACAGCTCGGCATTTGCTGGAACAAGGAGAGCGAATTGTGAGCATGGGAAATGGTGGGGAAGTGCAGCTTTTGGTGTTTCGGGAAGGGTATGCACTTTACCGGATAGGAAAATATACCACTGTTTTTCCGGTACATAGCTGCGGAGATTACTGTTATGAGAATAATGGACGGCAGATCTGCGTGGACGCATCATTTTTTGAACAGCAGGAATGGTATGTACGCCTATTGTTGGAAGGGGAGGATCGTCTGGTAAAGAATCGAGAAACGTGCCATAAGGAGAGGGTGGTTTCCTATCATGCTGTCTCTGAGGAATGGTTTTTCCTGGCTTCGCCGGCACTGCCACCATTGGATCAGTTGATAGAAAAAGAGAAGATTCAGGAGTTGATGGGGCTTCTGACAGAACGGCAGAGAGATATCGTGATCCTGTATTTTTATTATGGTGAAACACAATGGGAGATTGCTAAGGAGCTTGGCATTACACAGCCCACGGTTTCCCAGACGCTCATGTTGGCACTTCGCCGGATGAGGGTCGGTCAGAAAGATATTTCCTCCAGAAAGACAGTAGATTCTGGGAAAGGTGGAGTGCTGTATGTCGGGTAAGCGTCCAAAGGAGCGGAAATGTTATGTACTTCGTGCTGGAGATGGTACAGTTATGGAAGTAACCAGGGAAGTCTATCTGGAATGGTATCAGTCCCGGAGAAGGGAACGCTACCAAAGGGAAAAAGAACGGAAATATCAAGTGTCCAGCCTGGAAATGCTGACAGAACAGGGAGCTATCCCGATTGGTGCTGCAGATGGTGTGGAAGATACTGTGATCCGGGAAATATGTACAGAAAAACTGCGGTCAGTTATGGAAAAATTGGCGGAAGAGGACGCTTATCTATTGTATCTGCTGTATTTTGAGGAAGTCACTGTAAAGGAAGCGGCACAGATCTGCGGGTGTAGCAGAAAGACAATTGCTAACCGGAGAAAGAGAATTTTGAAGGAACTGAACGGAAAGCTGAGGGAGATGGGGATTATAGGAGGCTGTTTTTAACACTCCGTTTTCGTTTGGCATGCAGACTAACCCAGCCACTTTGTGACACAATGTCGCAAAGTGGCTATCACATTATAGGAAGTTCTTTGGATAAAATGGGGATGTAATTCTTAGTAAAGGGTGTTAGAATTATTTTATTCTACAATATAAGGGGGAACAATTGCGTGATAGACAGAATGGAAAATAGGAAATTAACGGATGATGATATTGTTAAGGAATGGTCCTATGTCAAGATTTAGCGCAAGTTAAAATGAGAAATTTATCCTCATCTTAACTTACTAAGAGCTGTCCGTTTG
>PPYF01028043.1_pt1 | contig 15393 bp, 17 predicted proteins | sample 1559871 | NCBI WGS metagenome assembly PPYF01 (sample SAMN08240021, study PRJNA423297) | Human gut metagenome, whole genome shotgun sequencing project. | reverse complement strand
GCCCATTCCACTACATTCTGCAGTTCCCTGACATTTCCCGGCCAGCCGTAATCCAGCTTCATCAGATTGGTTTTTATTTCTTCTGAAATATCGCTTATCGGTATGCCTATCTTTCCTTTGAGCTTTTTTAAAATATCATCGATGAGAAGAGGAATATCTTCACGTCTTTCCCTCAGAGGCGGAACGCAGATAGGCACAACGTTCAGGCGGTAGTACAGATCAGTACGGAAGCTTCCATCTGCCACCAGCTCCATCAAAGGCACGTTGGCCGCAGCTATGAACCTCACGTCCACATCTATGCTCCTCGTTCCTCCCACTCTCTCAAACTCTCTTTCCTGCATGACCCGCAGAAGCTTAGGCTGAAGTTCATAAGAAAGCTGGTTGATTTCATCGAGGAAAATGCTGCCCTTGTTGGCCTGTTCAAACTTTCCTATCTTGCCTTTCCTGCTAGCTCCTGTGAAAGCTCCTGCCTCATAACCGAAGAACTCGGACTCCATCAGATCTTTGGGAATGTTGGCGCAGTTTACTTTTATAAAGCTTTCATTTCTGCGCGAACTCAAGGCATGTATTGAATGAGCCACCAGCTCCTTGCCGCTGCCTGTCTCCCCGTAAATCAATACAGTTGAGTTGGACTTTGACGCCCGCCTTATTTCTTCCCTCAGCCTTGCAATCTGGGGCGAATTGCCTATGATGTCCTCCAGCCTGTATTTCGCGCCGCGCAGTTTAGTAAGTTCCTTTTTATAAAAATTCAGTTCCTTTATGAGTCTGTTTACCTCATCATCATCGTCGCCGGTGATTATAGCTATGATTGCTCCTGCGATAATCTTTCCTGAAACATCATGGATTGGGTTATATATGGAGAAAGCTCTCTTTTCCTTTCCATGGCGCGTGACTATCGTCGAGTATCCGGATATCGTTCTGTTCTCCTTAAGAGCGCTGCCGATTTTAGTATCTTTTATCAGTTCGCTGACATAGCGGCCGTGAACGTTGTCATGCTCAAAATCTATGCCCATGGTCTGAGCCCATGCTTTATTGGCATACATATAACGCCCCTCTGAGTCTGTGATGACAAAGCAGCACATATCTTCAAAGACGTCGAGAATGATGTCAGGCTGTAAATTTCTTCTGTCCATATAGTTCACCCGGCCTTAAAGGTTTATCAAAAGGTTTATCAAAAGGTTTTATCAAAATACTTTCATAATCAAACTGAGCCTTCATAACTTATTTTCAGCGTCATCTTCCCCGGCAGAGCGCTGCCTTGGCTCCGCGTTATCGAATGTTTGTCTTCTGCGGAAAAGCCCACCGTTTCTCCGTCCAGGAGCTCAGCGTCATACTCAAGGACATAAGAAGCAATGCCGGCGAGGAAGTCGCGCACCTCAGACGGCTCATCATCAGCGTCAAGCACTTCCATCTCATCTTTGCCGAACGCTTCTATTCCGTAGGTGTATCCGCATACGCCCTTTTCGCTTCTGTAAAGACCGAACCATATCCAGTTAAAGACCGGCAGACGTCCGTCTTTCATCATGTCGGCAAACGCCTCGTAGAAACGAGGTTCAAATACCACTCCGCTCGAATAGATGCCGGATACGTTTTTCTGACTGCAGCACGCGGCCAGCAGCTTGACATAAAGCTTGCCCTTTTCTATCAGACTTTGTTCATTGCCCATCACAGACACCATTATATGCGCTTTATGCTCTCTCGCCGCCTTTACCGCCTCAGGCCACATGTAATTGTTTTCGGCGTTGGTTTCCGCTTCTCCGTCAGGTATGGGAGCAGGCATCAGGCTCAGAGCGGCCAGCATGTCTCCGCAGGAAAATATCAGAGAATCCTCTCTTTTGTCCTCGTCCTCTTCAGCTATGATATCCCACTTTTCTTTCAAATCTGACATCAATTGCTCTTTATCCCAGCCGTCATCAGACAGCAAGGCAAATCCGAGAAAGACTCCCGCGGACTTTTTTCGTTCTTCAGCTTCTTCAGCCTGCTGCATCCAGTATGAACGGATCATCTCCACCATATTTTTCGCACTTTCAACTGCCGTTGACTCGTCGTATTCTTCCATCTCGCTGAAAACATGTCCGCAGTGTTCAAGTTCATCTCCCTCGTATCCGCCGCATACGCCCAGAAGCCACTTGCCCAGCATGCTCTTTTTATAGCGGAAAATATAGTAGCGCATGTCATGCAGTTCAAAGGTCTCTGTGTATTCTATCTTCGCCGGCGCTTTCCCCAGCTCCTGAGGATGAGCGAGCCACTCTGTCATGGCCTGTCTCGCCGCATCTATCTGTTTCTGATTCATCTTTATTTCCTCCTGATATAATTTGTCAGCCGGTTATTTGTCTTTCGGTTATCGGTCTTTCGCTTATTGGTCTTTCGCTTATCGGCCGCCCGATTCTAATTGAGAACCGGCTGTCCGATGATATAATTCTTTCTGTCAACGCGGACCACGAAGCTCAGCTCCGACATCTTATCCAGCAGTACGTCGGCGCCGTGCTTCAGCTTGTACTGTATCTCCTCACGGTAAAGCGGTATGAGCTGATAAAAATTGACGTTTTCTCCGTTAGGCAGAACGCATACTTCTGCTTCCTCTTCCACATTCTGCACTCCTATGAGCAGGGCTCCGCAGAAATCGGTGTTTTCAGCAAACGATCCCTGACGGTCTATGGTGTGTCCCCAGCCAAGCCACGTATCGCAGTTTATCGGCAGTCTTGCTGCAACTTTGAGCAGACGTATAGGCCAGTACCATTTCTCATCCTCGAGAGATTTTTCGTCCAGCTTCCAGTCTGCAGGCAGCGAGATTGCCAATTCGGCCCTTTTCAGCTTATACTCTTTAAGTTCTTCCGGCAAGTCCATCTCGTGCGCTCCCATGCCCATTGTCACCAAAGTATAATAGTCCCTGCCTTTAGCCGGAGGTATTACGCAGATATCCACATGTATATCCTCGGAAACCAGTTCGTGGAAAACATTACCGAATTCTCCGAAGTATTTCTGGATATGATTTTCCACCGCTTCCATCTCTTTTTCATCATACAATTCCAGGGCGCCCTGGCCGTCATGTCCGCTCTGGCTTTCTCCGCCGGCCGCATGGACAGAAAAGCTTCCAAAAGACGTGTCGTCGGAGTTTTCTGCCTCTGTTCCGTCGTCGTCCAGCCAAATTTGGAAAAACATCTCTCTCTCGCCTTTGACTCTGTAGATGAGACTTATTCTATAGTCCTGCCTGAACAATACTGTTTCCAGCACTCCAGCCTTGTCTTCCTGATTGATCCTTATCAGCCACAGTCCCTCGTCCAATGCTTCTTTCTGCGCTTTTAGCCATGAAGCATCCATTTTGGAAAGTCCTGCCTCGTTCATGCAGAATATCAGGTCCACTGTGTCTTCGCCTACCATATAAGGGAACATGCAGTATGGGGAGTCTTTTATGTAAGAATCCTCTTCCGGGGCGAAAATACGCTTAAAGTTTTCCAGTCCCTCTTCGTTGACGGTTATACAGGAAACAGCTCTCTGCTTGTCGTCGGCATCTTTAGCCAATCCTTTCTGCAGCTCCAGGTCGAATGACGGATTTATCCAGTGATATTCCATCTGCTCGAGGGAGGCTCCTTCTTCTATCTCTTTTCCCAGCGTAGTAAACTCATAATCGCCTGGCTCAAGTTCAAGTCCGCGTTTTACGGCTTCAAGGGCTCCTTCTTTATCTCCCGCATGAGCCCTCAGCTTTCCTACCTGCAGCCATATCCACGGATAATCAGGTTCCTCTAAAGCTCCTTTTTCTGCATACTTAAGCGCCTCTTCCAGCCTGCCGCAGTATGTCAGGGCCACCGAATATCTGTAATACCATGTGCCGCAGCCGGCCGCGCTTTTTTCAGAAAACGGCATCCACTGGCATACCCTGTGATAATATTCATATTCATCCATATTATTGCACGCATAAGCATACCACAGGGCCAGCTGAAGATCCTCCTGAGCCTGCACATAACTGAATCTTCCGGCATCTGTCCCTGAGTTGATAAAATCATTGATATAACTGAACATCTTGTAAAAATACCCTTGCGACTCTTCAACGAAAGATTCCAGCGTCTCTATATCTTTGAGACTGAGCAGCGAGCCTGTCTCGGGGTCGATCTGCGCTTCGGTGTTTTCCCAGTCATTTTCCTGCTTCAAAAGCCACACAGCTCCTACGTCCCTGCGGAAAGAATGGAACGATGCCCATTCAAGCTCAGTCTGACGGAGAAAGTCTGCCGCCGCGTCCAGCACAGCTTTTAAATCCCAGGCTATGAAATCCAGATATCCGCAGTACAGTCCCGTGGCTCCTCCAATAAAACATACTGCATCTTCTCCTGCCGCCTCTAAGATGGCTTTTTCAAGATCATCACGGAACTCCAATATTTTTGCCGCTGAATCCTCACCGCCGAAGGCTTCTATCGGAAAAGCTATAAATCCGGCGGCTATACCGTCTGCATGATATGAATCGACTGCCGTGTTTTCATTGCTGAGATATTCGTTTATCAGCGCAGGAATGCGGGCAGACCCTATGTATACATCCAGCCTGTAATCGGCGTCTTTATCGCTTACAGGCTCCATCTCATAAGCAGTATAACTGTTCTCCAGATATTCTTCAGCGTCGTTGCAAATGTCGATTCCCATTTCCTGCAGAACGTAAGGCAGTTTATCTATAGTTACAGGCTGCTCTTCCACCGGCATATCGACTATGTTGAAATCTCCGATAAGAGCTATGGACGCTACTTCTCCCAATATCTGATCGGTAAAAACAGAAAGCATCCACCAAACTTTATCTTCATTTTCTTTCATAAGCGGCAGCAGTTTTTCGCAGTAAAGTGTCAGAGAAACTTGATTTTTTCCTTGTTTTTCTGCCCAAACCAGCACATCTTCCCCTGAAAGCTCGATTTCGTCTGCACGCATATTGAATTCCGCAGAAGGCTGTCTGCCGATTATGATATCCCAATTTTCCAAAATGGAAGACGGTGCGTGACGTTTAAAATAGACCAGCGGAAACAGACTGTGTTTAATTCCCTCCGCGCTCAGTATCAGTTCATATTTATCATCGCCGTTTTTCTTCATACACAGCTCAAAAGCAGGATCTTCCAAAGCGATCTCAATGGCGGTCTGGCATATCGAAATTAATTCTTCGCCGTTCTTCTCTTCCTTTTCTTCATCTATTAGGCGCCTCAATTCCCCCTCTATATTCTCAAAAGCTTCCCAGGCTTCTTCAACACGCTGACGGAAATTCTTTTCAAACTCAGGCAGCACAAGTCTCCGGTGGCAGGTGTCGATAAACTCTTCCGTATCTTCATCTCCCGGCCGTGCTTCCAAAGCTCTTTCAAAATACTCGAGCGCCCTGCCTTCCTGCTCTAAGAAAAAATAGGCGTAAGCTACGCGAAAATTCCAGCAATGGTCGCCTTGAAAATATTCTCTGTGAGGCAATAAAAGACCGAGAGCCTTTCTGAAAAGCTCTTTGTCTTCCACGGAAGCCGCATTGTTATATGCCCTCGCCAATTCGCTGTCCATTTCCGGGCTACGTTCCTCCGCCGGCACCGCCTCCAATGCGTCGATAATCTTCTGATACTCGCCTCTTTCATTCCACTTCTGACATTGTTCCAGTATAGCCATTTGCCTGTCCTCCTTTTAAAGCGTCTCCGCCGTGTATATCTTAAATAAAACTATCTTAAATATACATTCTGCCGAGCAAAAAATCAATATGAAATGAGAGGCACTACCAGCGGCGTCGTTTCTGCGCAGTTTCTGCTCTGCCGGCAGTGTCGTTCTGTATGCAGTTTCCGCTCTGCCGGCAGCTTCTTTCTGTACGGCATAAAAAATCCCGCTTACGTGGGATCATTTATTATCGATTTCATATATTATTCGTTTCATGTTTCATTGAGGCGCTCAATTCTCATCTGCGCAGGAAATTCCTGTTTCCCGCCTGCGCTCATGATTTCCAGAGTGCAGAACGTAATCTTTTTTTTGAGTTCCCACAGCGCAGAACGTAATCTATCGCCCGGTCAAAGTCGGTATCATCATTGCAAAGGTTCCCAATACTATGGCTCCAAGGCCCACGGCAGACTTCTTGGACAGCCGTTCGCCAAATACGAAATAAGAAAACGCAATTGTCACCAATATGCTCAGTTTGTCGATGGGAACTACGATGCTGGCTAAACCGTCATGCAGAGCCTTATAATAACAAAGCCACGACGCTCCCGTAGCCAGTCCGGAAAGACATATAAAGATCAAATCTTTTTTCTCTATCTGTTTCATCTCACCTTGTTTTCCTGTTACGAAAACCATTATCCACGACATCACCAGCACAACACCGGTGCGGATAGCTGTCCCTAAGTTGGATTCTACTCCTGATATTCCTACTTTTCCCAAAATGGCAGTCATGCTGGCAAATACAGCCGAGCCGACAGCGTAAAGCAGCCAGCCTCTGCCTTCTCTTCCGCTGCTCTTTACGTCTTTTTTCTCGATCATCATAAAGGTTCCCAAGCCTATGAGAACTACGCCGGCAGCACTGTAAACGCTTATGCTTTCCTGAAGAAGTATGAATGCCAGCAGCACGGTAAGAATCGTGCTCGATTTGTCAATGGGCACGACTTTATTGATGTCTCCAATCTGCAGAGCTTTGAAATAGCAGAGCCACGACGCTCCCGTAGCCAGCCCGGAAAGTATGAGAAACGTCAGTGTCTTGGCGTTTATGTCTACAATTTGAGACTGAGATCCCACGACAAACACCATCAGCCATGAAAACAGCAGTACTATGATAGTGCGAACCGCTGTAGCCAACGTAGAATCGGTTGCGCGAATGCCGCATTTTGCAAGAATTGAAGTAAGCCCGGCAAACAAGGCCGAGGCGAACGCAAATATAATCCACATAAATCTGTCCTCTAAATTCCTCTAAATCTGTATCTATCTTCCTCAAGCCGTCCCAGAGTGGCTTCGGGATACACGTATCCTTTTTGGTGTGGGAAATAGGTCCTGACAGCAAAGGTAATTATAAATCCCGGATAAACTCCTTTTGATTTAATATTTACTCCGCCAGGCTAGCTTCACTGTCTGCAGAAAGCTAAATAATGATAAGATTAACAGGCACTCGCCCTATCTCTCCATAACTCTCCATAAGTGTTACCCGTATTACCTTTTTGGGATTTCTACTTTCCCTAGCTCGGTCTATCACTCCATAGCACTCCGTAAGTTTAGTATTACGATAGTATAAAGAAAAGCCTTAACCATTCATTCGTGGTCAAGGCTTTCGTTTTTACTGTATTTCTTCTATTTCGCCAGTATCTTTGTTTACATGGTATTCTTTAAGGAGCATACCGCTGAAAAGCAATTTTGCATCATGTTCTTCTTTGTCAACATATTCATACACAGACACATCGAGCAGATTTCCCATGACAGAGATTTTAGTTGTTGTCTTGTAATTGAAGTTGACTATTGCATGGATTTCATCATCGCTCTTGAAATACTCTTTGTAGTAGTCCAAAGCATAGTCCTGCATTTCAATGTTTTCTGCGATTGAGGCAATTCTCCAATTACCTGTCACATCATTAGGAACATTGGTAACCACAAAGGAAATATCATCTTTTGCTGTGCTTTCGTTTTGCTTTTCCTCTGTCTGCTGTTCTGCTGAACTGATAGTGTCCTTTGTTCCGTCCTCAACGCTGTCTTTTGTTCCAGTATTTCCGAAGATAGCGGCCAGAATAACGACAACGATTACCCAAAACCACCACTTCTTGAAAATCGGCTTTTTGACTCCGTTTTTGGTTGCTTTATCTTTCATAATGCCATACCTCCAAGTTTTGGTTGATATTAGCATTATAGCAGAGCGTAACACAAAAGTACAGTATAATTTTAACTCACTATTGTGTCATAGTTTTATGTGCCTTGTCAATACTATAATGTAATTAAAATCAATGGAGGAATTGCATTATGGAGAAATTTATCGTAACACCTAAAGAAGATAAATCTGTCACCATGACGATACGCATAGATAGAGCCTTGCAAGAAGAATATAACGATTTAGCAGCTAAAACGAATCGTTCTCGTAATGAACTAATCAGTATGGCTTTACAATATGCCCTTGACCACATGGAATTGAAAGATGAATGATGACTAAATGAGAGCCTTTGGATTTTTTCCTCTGGCTCTCAATTATTTATGCGTTCAATCGTAAGAACTCATTTACCTTTGTTGCTACTTCCTCTTGCTGTTCCTCAAAGCTATGAGCATAGATGTTCATTGTAGTGGAACAGGTTGAATGTCCTAATGTCTTTGATATTTCAATGATGTTGACTTCCAGATAATTGAGCAGGGTAGCACATGAATGTCTCAACCCATGAAGCGGAATAATCGGTAATTCCTCTAATCCCTCGGCCTTTGCTTTGTCTGGATTATTCTGCACCCATTCATTATAGCGGTGTAAATGCTTTGTGAAATACTGATAAGGTGTTGTATGCCCCATAAGCTTTCCGTCTGCTTGAATGAACAGATTACCGCCATTGCTCAAATCGCCTTGCCATGCAGTACCATGACTAAATCGTGTCTGTATGTACTCAAAGTGATACTGCTTCAAAAGTGGGATTACATCATCTGGAATAGATACCTTTCTGACAGATTTCTTTGTCTTAGGTTCTTTATAATCAAATCCGTTTTCTGTCATACCCACAGACTTTGAAATAGAGATTTTCTTTTCCTTAAAGTCAATGTCATTCCAGTGCAAAGCAAGTGTTTCGCCTTTTCTGAATCCACAGAACAATGAGAGAGTAAAGAACACTTTGTATTGTGTAGGCACAGTATAGGATTCTGTGTACTCATTCACATAGTATGGTTTACCTGTATCATCAATACGCTGATGGCCTTTGTAGGTTACCTCGTATGACATATCCAGAGATTTCATAAACATCAATGCTTGCTTTGGAGTAAAGAACTTTAAGCCCTCGTCCTCGTCTTTTCTCTTTGGTTTTTGTGCGTCTTGGCAAGGATTGTTCTCAATCATGCTGTAACGCTTGGCTGTCTTAAAAATCAGATTCAACACATTAGCAAATCTCTTTATTGTACCTGCGGAATAATCGTCAACCAGAGTTCTATAAAAGGCTTCAATGTGTGGTGTTTTGATATGAGCAATCTTGTCTCCCTTAAAGTAGGGAATTATTCTGCTTTCCAAAACCTGTTTATATCCTGCATAGGTGCCATAAGCAATGTTATCTTTAACACTCTCAAGCCATTTGTATGCAAAATCTTCAAATGACATTTTTTCTGCGTTGTAGTCGTAGCCATATTTCAGTTTATCTTCCATATCCATGGCATACTTCTTCGCTTCTCGTTCTTGTTGTTTGGGTGTTGCTGACTGATTGACTGAATATGTAAGATTCTTAACCAATTTGTTTCCCTTTTTATCGTATCCTTGACAGATAACTATGCGATAAACAACTCTACCGCTTTTGTACTCAACTCTTTTAACAGATGCCAATCTTAACACCCTTTCTCAATTTGATTTTTGTAACGATAGAAGGTCGGCTTCGTCATACCTAATTCTTTCATCAGTTCAAATGGTTTCTTTTCCCCTTGCTGTACTAAGCGATAGTGGGTAGCAAATTCTTCAAGGTCCATAACTCTTGGTCTGCCATAATCGTCCCATTCTCCACGAGCCTTTTTCTGTTCAATGCCTTCTCGCTGTCTTTTCTCTTTTTTCTCAATTTCAGCCTGTGCCATGCTTGCATACAACTCAATCATCATATTATTGATAGTCTCTAACATCATACGAGCCATTGAGTTTTCCATAGCTGACAGGTCAATCAATGTTGTGGGTAATTCTAACACCATAACACGAATACCGTTGTCCTTAAAGAATCGTAATTCCTTTAGTGTGGCTTCTTTGTTTCGTCCTAATCGGTCAAGCTCTGTGACGATCAGCACATCACCACTTTCAAGAATTTCATCTTTCAGCATTGTGTAGCGTGGTCGGTTGAAGTTCTTTCCTGTCTGTTGGTCTGTGTAGACCTTGCCCTTATACAGAGAAATTGCATTATCAGCACAATACTTGGTGAGTTCTGCAATTCCTCTGTCTAAGTGCTGGTCCTTTGTGCTTGTCCTGTGATAAGCTACATATTTCATTCAGACACCCCCTTATCGTATAAATCACAGTTTCCACCATCAATAACGGTAGAGGGCTTTTCTTCGTACATCTCACATTTAGAAACATTGCATGGCATATTCGTATCGTCATATTTGTATAGGCAATCCGTACACACCAAATCAGCGTTTCTGATAAGCTCAAACTTTAGCTTGTCATTCTTAAACTTATCGTTCATCTGAACACCTCATTTCTTTATCGAACACCTGTTCGTTTCTGATTTAATCATATCAGGTAAGTCTCAAAAAGTACACACTTTTTATGAGAATAATCAAAAGTTTTTACGCATACTTTCTGATACTTATTTAAGGTTTCATTTGCATGGTTTCAAAAAGTATAAATTCTGATACCACATCAACAAGCGGCCATTTTTCTCTTTTCTTGCCAGTACCTTTTAACGCTTTCGCTCCGTCTAATGGAAGCACTTCCATAATGAATATTCTGTTTTGGTGTGACAACTTCAAGATTCTCAATACAGTTATTTGTTTTGTCCTCGTCCTTATGATTGATTTGCATACCCTTTGGAATAGGACCAACATGAGCCATATACACCAAGCGATGAACCAAAGTCTGTTTATACTCATTTTCATCATTGTATAAGGGAACTCTTACATAACCAGAACTATTCCTATTTGGCTTTAAGATTTTGTCATTGTCGATACTGTAAACCTGCCCGTCAGTAGAAATAAGATACCTTGAAAATCCCTCTGCCTGTTCCCATTCAACAGGGGTATTGCTTTTATGCTGTGTTGCTCTCTTTGTCATTGCTCTCAACCTCCGTTTCGCCGGTATTGAGAAACTCAATGAATTTATCCACATTCACAAGAAACTTATTACCGGACTTAATATGCACGATTTTGTTCTGTTTGCACATCTGCCAAAGTGCTTTATATGAAATACCAGATTCATCTGCAAGAGTCTGTAAAGGCACCATACGAGGAATGCGTACATCTGATACAATAAAGTTAAACTCCTGCTCTGGTAAAGTGTTCGTATTGTTTGCATTATTCTTCTTTGCCATTTTGTATTCTCCCTTTCGATTAGGGACACGAATACAAATTCATCTGAACTATTGTATTGTTGTCCATGTTTTTGTGTTTGCTCCGTCTGGACAACTGGACTATTCTTTAGTGACCGATTTATTTTATTCTCAATTTTATGTTTATCCCCAGAGGTTCTCTGTTGACTTCTGGTGAACTTTTATCCTATACCATAGGAATACATTACCTTATGACTTCTGATTCAATCTGGATTATCCTGTGTTATTCTGGGATTATCCTTTATGCTGTCTGTTCGTCTGGATTCCATGCGGAAGGCTTCTTAAACGCATTAACCTGTTTTTCAATGTTTCTAAGGTGGAATCCCTGCATATACACAGAAGCAAGCCCTTGTTCAGCTTCTTTCAGTTCAGATTCTTTCAATCTGTCAAAAGCCTGTTCAGCAGAAGATTTACTACCCTCAAAAGCACGCTCCCTAATCTTTGCAGATACCATATCAGCATAAGCAGGATATTTAAGCAGTTCCAGAACAGCCTTGCTACCGATAACACCAGAATTGATAGAATCTGTCAAAACCTTAGTAATACGGTTTGCATGATTGCTGTTCATCACTTTAGGCATCTGAGACATAAGCTGAAGTGCTTTGCTCTGTACTGCCTGTGTATCGTCCTGTTCGTTTGCATAGTCATAACCACGATTGCGGATTTCCTCAACCCTGTTATTCATACGGTCATACACAAAAGCATTTTCAGCAACCATATCCTGCAATTTGCCCTGGAGTTTTTCATAGATTTCATTTACCATGTTCTTATCTACACGCTTATACACAGAAATAAAATCTCTGACGCTTGCAACAAGAATACGCACATCATCAATGGTCTTTGTTTTTCTGAACTGTTCAAGCAGTTTATTGTAGTTCTCAACGATAGTCAGTCCGTTGTTTGCAATAGTATTGACTTTAGCCATTTTCTTCTTCCTCCCATTCGATATTTTCGTTTTCGTCTGACACAATCACAAATCCTTGTTCCTTGTAGAATGTATCATACGCACCTTGCGTTACCTCTGTGGTAACTGTTCCGTTTGTAATCTTTACCATAATTATTCGTCCTCATTTTCACCTGGGGCATTGTTCCATTCATCTTCCCAGTCATCTTCGTTCCAGTCCTCGTTTTCTTTACCGTATGGAACAATCCTAATCACAGTAGGAGCAGTATCTTCTGTACCGTCTAAAAGAAAAGCAGTATTTGCACCATAAGCCTTGTCAATGATGTACTTACAAGCATTGAATCGGTCCTTGTTATATCTGTCATTGGCAATCTGGATTATGCTTTGCAGAGCTTCAACGGTAGAAGATTTAAGCAACCTCTGAAATTGCTCCTTTTGTGATTTCTGCTCTGCGGTTTGCTTAGGTCTGCCTTTTGGATTACCGCTTTGTCCTTTAGCATAAGGCATAGAAAATCACTCCTTCCTACATATCATAGATGTTCACGCTCCTTGTTGTAGGATTCCAGTTCTCTATGAATTTCTGTTTTATTTTGTCTTGTGAGAGATGAGATAAAATCTCTTGTTTTTCCTGTATCTCTGCTTTGAGAGATTCGATCAGCATATTGTAAGCCTGTGTTCCCGTTCTGGGTTTGTGCTTCAATGTAATGTCTGCTGATATGCGTTCTACCTGCATTAGCGAACACCCCCTTATTGTTAATGTACTGTTATCTGTTTGTATCTCTGTCTCATATAATTATGGACAAGATTTGATTTTTGCAATTTGCTCAAATGCCTTGTGAAACACCTTTTACACCCCAATGAATAGTGGTTTATGCTCAATTTATGAGATTTTCAGTTTTTCAAGTTTGGGGTCACAGGGTAACATCGAATGTTACTTTTCAGACCTGTTTTATCCTAAAGAGTTGTGCATGAGTTTGAGCGTTCTAAGCACATCTTCTGGAAAACCCATATTTTTCTCTCGATAAAATGAAACAATTCGTTTTGAGCTATCAGGCTGTTTCTTGAATACATACCACTTCTTTAATGCCTTGCGTAATACCTCAGTATCTACAATGAGTTCCTTACACTTAATCAAAGTTTCGCTTACTTCCTTTCGTGGAGTAGAGTAAGTTAAACTTTCAAATATCTCTTGCACACAAGCATTCAGCATAGGTGTAATATTCTTTTTGCATATCTCGTCAAAGGTTTCTTGGTACTGGTCAATCAGCGTTTTGATTGCTTTCCTTGTGAGAATGTCCTCTAATGATTTCTTGCTTGAATACATACGGTCAAGCATTCTGTCTAAGAACACCAATTCCACACGAATCAGATTTGACTCAACTTTAAGATTGCCTGCTTGCCTTTGCTGAAAGGTTTTGTCATACACCTTTAACACCCATTCATGGGGCTTGGTTGTTGTGATTCCTCGTTCTGGTTTCCTGTGTGTTTTTCCGTTTGGGTCGGTTTCCTTATAAACAGTAACCTTTGCAAATGACCTTTCAAACAATCTAATCACATCCTTTGGCTTACAATCCCCAACGCATTTTATCGTTAGATTGCACTCCATTTTTGTGACACTCATCATTGAGAGAAATTCATCAGAATACTTATCCTTTAAGTGCTTTTGCAAATATGACCTCATGTGCTCAATGACTTGGTTTCTTACCAATTCGATTTTAATACAATCAGATAGTTGAAATGGCTGCACATTGTTTGGCCTGATTGCGTTAGGCAAATTCACATAAGCAGACAGTTTGCCGCCCCAACAAGATATTTTCATTATGTCATTTCCAGATTCATTCGTGAGATTTTCCTCTGGAAGATTTATACTCTCTAAGCCTTTTATTGTAAGTTGCAGTTGAAAATTCATTCCGTCTGCACCTTGTAGTTTTTTCTTTCCCATTTTCACACCTCGCCCATTGCTTTCTTTATGTCTTTGATTATTGAAGCTGTTTCCTTGATAATTGCTTCGATTAAAGCAATGTAGCTTTCAGCATAATAATTCCTTTCGTCAGTCTTTGCTCCGTTCATATTCAATACCTCACATTCTTTGCTCACATATATTCATCAATGCAATTCACATCAATGCTGTTCAAGATTTCCCTTAACTTGATAAACTCTTCCTTAGAGAAAGTGATACCACGCAAAGGATATTGCAATCCGTCTCTGTCAGATACTCGCCATGCTCTAATATCAAACACAGGCTTCTTGTCGTTCCACTTTACAATCGACACTTCCTTTGAGAATCCACGAAAGCCCACCATGATAGTGTCAATATGTTCCTTTACTTCATACTCGGTAACCTTACCAGCATTACACGCAAATTCATGCTTATTTGTTTTGTTATCCATTTTCCTTGTTCCTTTCCTTTTGATTTTAGGCAACAAAAAAAGAGAAGCCAGTTAAACCTCGTCTAAAGGTAACTTTGCTTCTCTAAGCATTCAAATTATTAAATTAACTGGTCTTTTCCGACCTGTATATATTATACCACATTATTTCCTGAAAGTACATAGGCAAAATAAACTTTTTTCCTTATTTTTCCGACTATTTTCTTGAGGTCCTTTTTATATATAATCCTCAGATTAACCAGATTGACCCCAGATTGATTTTAATGGATTAACCTATATTTTATATATCCTATTCCTAAAAATCAATTCTGGATTATCTGGGAACTTCTGATGATACCCCTTAAATAAACAGTAATACAATAGTATAAAGTTGTTATGCCTATCCACAAAATACAAAGAGAATTAAGGGCAAATAAACCGAAACTCATTTGTTCAGCTTTGCATTGTGCAGTATGAGAGATAATTGTCATAAAAGCCTTTAACTGCAATACTTTATTGACCTTTTCTGCCTTGCCAAAAGTGAAACTCAATGCTATGCTTTTTCTATATTGCTTGTGATGTCAGTATTACGCTTGCTGAACAAACAAGCACAATCCTAATAAAATAAAACAGTTCACCTACATTCTACACCTTTATATACTTTTTCTCACCTATTTATTCTGTCTTAACTCTATCAACTATATCACATATTTTTTCTTTATCCATTAAAAAAAATTATTAAAAAACGCTTAAACACGTGGCTTTCCACGACCCAGGTTAAAGCCCTGTCCCGATTTGATCTGCAAATCGCGGAATGTCTTATGTCAGAGCATTCCGGCTTTAGCCGGTTACTGCTTACGACTCAAGTCCCTTTCGTTCTTATGCACACCAATCGAAAAAGAGATGTCATCTGACATCTCTTTCTCGATGGTGCGCGATGAGGGACTTGAAC
>PPYF01471377.1_pt1 | contig 15399 bp, 11 predicted proteins | sample 1559871 | NCBI WGS metagenome assembly PPYF01 (sample SAMN08240021, study PRJNA423297) | Human gut metagenome, whole genome shotgun sequencing project. | reverse complement strand
CCAAACCTTTCACATCCGCGCCTACTTCTTCTACAATACCCGCATATTCGTGTCCCAGAACCACCGGCGGCGTCACTTCGGCCGAGCCCGCCTCGCCGTGGTAAATGTGGACATCTGTACCGCACACGCCGCACGCCATCACGCGAATGCGCACTTCGTCCGCGGCCAGCGGCCGTTTTTCCATATCCCGGACTTCAAATTCCCGGTTGCCCAGAAAAAAAGCTCCCTTCATCGTCGATCCATCCTTTCCGCATGTTCCCATGCCCAAAACTTTTTTAACTCAGTTTAAAAAGATTCCAGCATTAGAATGCGTCTTTTTTGATACGTTGTCAAGCGGTCTCTTCCAATTTTGTTGGAATCTCCAAGAATGAGTCTTTCTTTTTGTCAAGTTTTTAAAACGATTTTACAAAGTGTTTTGAATGTGTTACAGTAAAACCACAAACAGGCGGGAGGCACTCAGGATGGAGACAGTAAATCTTTTCGGCGCACAGCGCGGGCGGGCGGCGCAGGCGGCTGCATGGGCCATGGAAAAAGAACGTTTTTCCACACAGGAGATGGCGAACGCTCTGGCGGTGAGCACGCCCACGGCCATTACTCTGCTGCGCCGCCTGGAGGGCCACGGCCTGGTGCAGCCCTGCGGGGAATTCAGTTCCACCGGCGGACGCAAGCCCCGGGCCTGGAGCGCCTGTCCCGGCGCGCGGTACGTTGTCGGGGCCGACATCACTCTGCGCCATGTCAGCCTGGTGGCTGTGGATCTCTCCGGCCAGGTGACGCGCACGCAAACCCGCACTCTGGCCTTTACGCGTACGCCCGCCTATTTTCGGGCGCTCGCCGCGTTCATCAGCGAGCTGTGCGCGGAGCTGCCCCGGCAATCGGTTTTGGGCGTCGGCCTGTCCATTCCCGGCATCATCGGCAGCGGGCAGGACCTCGTCCTGCGCTCCCACGCGCTTTCCATTCAGGGACTGCGGGCCGATGAATTCGAACAATATCTCGGCCTGCCCTGCCGCATGATAAACGACGCAAACGCCGGCTGCCTTGCCGAGGCCTGGGCCGACGTCTCTCTGCGGGACGCGGTTTATCTCTCCCTGAGCAACAGCGTGGGCAGCGCGGTGCTCATCGGCCGCAGGCTGTATCTGGGGCACAACCTGCGCAGCGGCGAGGTGGGGCACACCACGCTGGTTCCCGGCGGGCGGCCGTGCTACTGCCTGGCCGGGCTGCGCCGCCGCGCGGCCTTCCGCAACACCTTCGAGCCGGACGCCGGCTATCTCAAGGCCTGTGCCTATAAAAAAGAAGCGGCCGCCCTGGGCTCGGCCATCCCGTGGATCGAAGAATACCTGCAAACACTTTGAGCGCGCGGCAAAACCGCGGAAGGGAACGGTAAAGATGTACAAAGCCATTATCGCAGACGATGAGGAAACGGTTCGCCGTGGGCTTGTAACGCACTTTAACTGGGGCAAGCACGGTGTGGAAGTGGCCGGGGTATTCGACGACGGCGTCCCAGCGCTGGATTTTGTCCGCCGGAATGAAGTTGACATCATCGTCACAGACGTGCGGATGTCCCATATGGACGGCATCACACTGGCCAAAAATGTGCTGGAGAGCTATCCCGGCGTCAAAATCATATTTATCAGCGGCTATGCAGATGTGGGATATCTGCGTGATGCTCTGAAGATGGAAGCCGTAGACTATATCCTCAAATCCATCGACATTGACGAACTGGACGCGGTGATCACCAAAGTGGTGGCCATGCTGGACCAGAGGTCTTCCCAGCAGCTGGCCCTGGAAGACATGGCCCGAAAGCTGGAACAAAGCATGCCGCTGCTGCGCCAGCGCCGTTTGTGCGATCTTTTGCAGAACAATGACGAAAGTGAGGAGGACATTCTGCAAAGCATCGAATTCCTGGGCATTCCTTTGAACAGCCAGACACATTACGCCGTGCTGGTACTGCGGCTTCAGCCAAAATCAAAATGGCTCACCATGGGCAGCATGCCTGAAAAAGACCGCATCACCTTCAGTATGGCGCTGGAAGAATTGTTTGCCCGCGTATTGGCGGAATACGGCGTCAATGTCGTGTTCAAAGGGCGGCTTTCCGAATACATCGCCATTTTGGACGTAGAACATGACGAATACGAAGAAGACCTGTTGAGCGTGGCCGAGCATCTGCAGGCGCGCATACGCAGCGAAATGAAACTGGATACCATGATCGGCATCAGCGAGCCGTTCCGCGGGCTGCGCAGCGTACGCTCCGCTTACGCCAATGCCTGCGAGGCAATCAGCCGCTGTTACCTGATCGGCAAGGATATCCCGATCTCCATCAAAAAATATGAGGACGACGGCAGCGGACGCACTCTTCGCGAACAAGCGGAAAAAGAGATCTGTGACAGCATCCTCAATGGAGATACGGCGGCGGTGCATCTGGCGCTGGAGCGCGCCGTTGCCGGCATCCGCGCCCTGCCCGGCGAGGACGAGCAGCAGAATTTCATGCTTTTCCTTCTTTTGCTGCCCACGCGCCTGATGACCAATATGCGCACGGAAAATATGGGCCCCTATGCCTCACACCTTAAATTGACGGCCAGCTTTCTGCAATGCAACAGCCTGGGAGAGCAGGAGGCGATGCTTGCTTCCGTATATGAAGATTTGACCCTGCACCTGCAAAAAATGAGCACGCCTCACACAAATACGGTCATCAAGCGCGTGCGGGAGATCATCGCCGCGCAGTATATGGAGCAGCTTTCAGTAACAAGCCTCGCAGAAGCCGTATATCTTACGCCCACCTATCTGTGTGTGCTGTTCAAGCAGGCCACAGGAAAGACCATCAACGAATACATCACGCAGGAGCGGCTGAACAAAGCCAAAGAATTTTTAGCGCAGACAAACATTCATCTGTATGACGTATGCTATAAGGTGGGATACCTTTCCCCCAGTTATTTTTCGCGCCTGTTCAAAAAGTACACGGGCCAAACGCCGGGCGAATACCGCGAAAACATCATGCTGAACGCCCGCCCCGCGGCCGAAAAGGAGGCGGAGCAGCTTTGAAACAGGCGACCGCCCGCTTCAGGCGTCCCGCAAACGGCGGCGTCCGGCTCGGCCGTGCCCGCAGCGCCGCCCGCCTGCTGATGTTCGTGCTTTTGCTGGCTGCGCTGGTGCTTCTGACGCTGGCCGTATTCTACTACACCCGCAACACCGCCCAGGCCATGGAAGCGGAGCTGTGTCAAAAAATGCTGGTATCCGCCGGGCAGACCCGCAACAACATCGATTACCGTTTTGAACAGGTCAAAGAGAGCGCATCGGCATTGATCGGCACATTGTATCCCTATCTCAATTCAGACGCGGACACAGCCGTGCAACTGGAAGAATACGCCAAGATACGCCGCGCGCTGTCTGAACAGCTGGACAAGCATATGATCACGCGCCTGCGGCTGTATGTGCCCGACGAAAAAATTTATTCCGGCCAGAAAACAACGCTTTACTCCTTGGACCCTCTGTCCAGCCTTGGAGAAAACGGGTCCGTTTATCAAAAAGGCGGCGTATTTTGGCACGGAACACACCTTGTCAGCCTGGGCATATCCGAGCCCACCGCCGTTGTTTCCTGTGCTGTGGCGCTGAAAAGCCAGGCGGATTACGACAAGCTGTGCGGTGTGCTTTTTGCCGATGTGAGCGTTTCTCAATTTCATGAGATATTTGCCGCAGGCAGCACCAACCATGACGAAATGTTCCTTGCGGATGCGCAGGGCCGTATTCTGGCGCACACAGACGACGCGCATCTGGGTGAAACGGCCCTGCCTCCGTCGCTGATGGAGCAGGTGTGCAGCCTGGGCTCCGGTTATCTGCTTGAACCGGACGTCATCCTTGCATTCAGCCGGCTTGAAACGACGGAATGGTATGTTATCTCCTCCATGCCGCGGGCACAGGTCTACACCATGGATTCCGGCGCGGTAAACACCATTGTATCCATGTGGGTAGTCGCGTGTCTGATTTTGTTTATCATCGCCGTCACGGCAGCCTACAGTCTCAATCTCAACCGTACCGTTAGCCGCCTCAACGCAGCCATCCATACGCTGGATGCCGAAAACGGGACCGGAAATACCGCTTCCTGCGCGGGACGCCGCAAAGGAGGCCTCATCACGCTGGAACGCGATACCGAGCAGATCGTACGCTCCATCGCCGCTGTTGTGGACGCCCGTTACCGCGACAGGCTGGCTATTTCCGAATATCAAATGGAGTCGCTGCAGGCTCAGATCAAGCCGCATTTTCTTTACAACACGCTGGATGTCATCAAGTGGATGATCCTGGACAAAAATCCGGATGACAGCGTATGGATGGTGAACGCGCTCTCCCGCTATCTGCGCATGAGCATCAATAAAGGCGAAGCCATCGTACCGCTGTCCGACGAGCTGGATCTTACCCGCACCTACCTCGGTATCATGCAAAAACGCTTCTCCCATCAGTTTGAGGTGGAGTATGATTTGGATCAGGCTGCAATGGAATGCCTGATCCCCAAACTTTCGCTCCAGCCGCTGGTGGAAAACGCATTGCTCCACGGCATTTTGTACTGTGACAAAACGGAAAAGCGTCTGGTCATCCGCGCATGGCGTTCCTCCCGCGCTTTCGGTGTAGAGATCGAGGATAACGGCAACGGGATGGCGCCCGAAACGGCACAGAAGCTGACCGAGCTGGATATCCGCACCAGCAAAAGTTACGGCGTAGCCAATGTACATAAGCGGCTCGATATCTTCGGCCAGGGGAAATGCAAGTTTTATATCTCCGCCCGCGAAGGCATCGGCACCTGTGTGATGATTGAACTTCCGGTGCAGCCCCATGACAGCGATTGAACGCTCCTGTACGAGGTCGTCCGCAGAGCCGCGAAGGCGGCTCTGTTTCATTTTTTTGATTCTGTTTCATTTCTTCTGCGCCCATGCCGAAAGGCATGGGCGTATTTTTGTAAGAAGTCTACAACGTCTTTGAATTGAGCAACAATTACATAAAGAACGGACTAGAAAACGAAATTTTGTGATATTTACCACAACGCTGGCCCGTACTACAATTGATATCAGAGAACAAACAGCCCGGAACGCTCCGGCAGCTGAATGGAAAGAAAGGGTTTTACAATGAAGATGGCACTTGACACAACGGCTGTACCGTCCGGCGGACTGAGAGCCAAAACCGGATTGCGGCATAAACTCCACAGTTTTTTTGTGTATGTAAAGCATCATCCCATGCTGTATCTGATGCTGATACCGGGCTTGTTTTTCCTTTTTATTTATAAACTCGCGCCGCTGTATGGTATTCTGATCGCTTTCAAGGACTACAATATTTTTCTGGGCAGCAACCCCATCGACGCCATCGGCTTGAGCGACTGGGTGGGGCTTGAACACTTCCGGCGCCTGTTCGCCAGTTCCCAATTTACGAAAGTGCTGGCCAACACGCTGATCATCAACGGATTGAAGATCCTCTGGCTGTTTCCCATCCCTATCATCTGCGCGATACTTCTCAACGAGATCCGCCGCGCTACCTACCGCAAATTTGCCCAGACCGCTATCTATATGCCCTATTTCTTTTCATGGGTCGTCATCTTCGGTATTTTTTATTCGCTGTTTGGTTCTTACGGCATCATCAATACCGCTATCACCGCGATGGGCGGCACGCGCATCGGATTCTTTACCGATAACAGTGTATTCCGCAGCGTGCTGGTGTTTACCGAAGGCTGGAAAGAAGTCGGCTACAATACGGTCATTTATCTGGCGGCCATCACGGGGATCGATATAACGCTGTATGAGGCGGCCCGCGTGGACGGCGCCAGCAAATGGCGCCAGATTTGGAACATCACCATGCCCGGCCTGCTGCCCACCATCGTCCTAATGCTCATTCTCAAGGTGGGCTATATTTTGGAAACGGGATTTGAGCAGGTGCTGGTATTTTACAATCCTGCCGTATATGAAGTTGCAGATATAATCCAGACTTATGTATACCGTCTGGGTATGGGGCAGATGGATTTCCCTCTGTCCACCGCTTTGGGACTGTTCAACTCCGTGGTGGCGTTTGTTCTGATCGTAAGCGCCAATGCGATAAGCCGCAAGCTGCTGGGACGCAGCATCTGGTAAGAAAGGGGATGCAATAAAATGTTAAATACCAAAAAGAAACCGCTATACCGTGAAAAAGGCATTCCCCTGTCCGGCAGTGAAAAATTCCTGTCCGGCTTTGCCTACATAGCCATGGCATTGCTGAGTCTTATCGCCATCCTGCCCTGTCTGCACGTCATCAGCAAGGCTGTCAGCAATGGGCCGGACGTCACAGCCGGCAACGTTTACTTCTGGCCCGTTGGGTTCCAGCTTGAGACCGTCAAGTATGTGCTGACCCAGACTTCATTTTTTACGGCGCTGAAAAATTCTCTCATCGTTACGGGAGCAGGTACACTGCTCAGCCTGTTTACGACGATTACGACAGCCTATCCCCTTTCCAAGCCCGGCTTCAAGGGGCGCAGGGTCGTTTCACTGCTGTATGTCATCAGCATGGTGTTTTTCGGCGGTATGATCCCCGCTTATATGGTCGTACGAAGCCTGGGGCTGCTGGATACCTATGCCGCCTGCATCCTGCCTTTCGCCATCGTGCAGTTCAATATGTTCATTGTGAAAAATTATTTTGAAAGCCTGCCTGAAAGTGTAGAGGAATCCGCCCGGATCGACGGCGCCGGAGATCTGCGCACGCTGGTGTCCATCGTGTGCCCCATGTCCAAACCGGTGATCGCCACCGTCGGCCTGCTGTATGCGATCAATTACTGGAACAATTATTTCCATGCGATGATGTATACCCGGTCCCCGGATATGAACACCCTTCAGGTATACCTGTACAATATCATCAACAACAGCCAGGATTTTATTCAAAATCTCGCCAGCAACAACTACATGGCCAATATCACTTCCGAAGGCATGGTCGCGGCCGCCGTCACGCTGTCCATCATTCCCATTGTCGCCCTTTATCCCTTTGTGGCCCGGTTTATGGTACAGGGCATCACAATCGGCTCCGTCAAGGGATAACCTTTTTGGATCCATTCCGGGATGCACCGGTAGGAGATAGTCGAATCGATCAAAACAGGAGGTAACAAGATGAAAAAAGCATTGTCTATTCTGCTGACCGCAGCGCTTCTGCTCACATGCCTTGCAGGCTGCGGAGGCGCCGGAAGCGCTTCGCCGTCCGGCACGGACGCATCCGGCACCAGCCAAAGCACGGCGGGCGCAAACGTCCCCGCATTGAAGGGCCCGGGCAACGTAACATTAAAGCGTCTGGGGTATAACGTTGCATGGGACCCCACCACCGATATCATGGTGGACGTTCTCAAAGAGACCACGGGTTATGATGTGGAATATTATGCTCTGCCGGCCGAGAATGCCGACGAAAAGCTTGTGATGGAGGTTGCCGGCGGCGCCTCCTATGATATCATCCAGTGCTCACCCGACCAGTTCCAGACACTGATGAGCCAGGGTGCCCTTATGCCCCTGAACGATCTGCTGGACGTCTATGGCCAAGATATCCTGAACGGTGTATCCGAGGATTCCTGGCGTGCTGTCTCCGGCGAGGACGGCAACATTTACGGCATTCCTTATAAATATCCCTATGCCCAGGAGGTGCAGGGGACGGCAATGTATATTATATGACGGAGCATGAAAACTTCGGAAAGATGATCGAATTTCTGTCTAAGTGCCAGCAGGAGGGTCTGCTTGACCCCGACTGGGCCGTAAACACCTCGTCCACCGTGCAGGAAAAGCTTGCAGGCGGCAAGGCGATCATCGCTCAGATCAACCGCAACGGCCTGGGCGAGACCACTCCCACCATGCTTGAGACTCTGGGCCTCACTTACGATGACCTCGGATACATCGGCGCACTGAAAGGCTCTGACGGTACCTGCAAATACATGCGCACGGAAGCCATCAACTTTGTCACTGTCATTCTGCGCGGCTCGGAAAACGCCGCCGATGCCGTGAACTGGATCAACCTGAAGCAGCAAAACCAGCTTTATATCAACATCGGTGTGGAAGGAACTCACTTTAACTATGATGAAGACGGCGGCATCGCCCCCATCAACCCCATTTTTGCCGAGGAGCGCGGCAATTCCTACTGGTATATCGACTCTACCAACGAGGAAGAGTTCGCAACCGAATGGCCGTCCCGCGTCCGCAAATCCGACGCCCAGTGGGCAGGTTTCGAAGCTGTTACTTTGTATGCCAACGAAAATACGCCTGAAATTTTTGTAAACAATGATTTCGCCTTTAAGCCTGCCACCGAAAACTATGCCAAATACAATACAGCACTGTTCAGCAGCATGAACGATTATATCCTGCAAATTCTGGCCGGGAGCAAAACGCTGGACGATCTTCCCACTTTCCAGGCGGACTGGAAAAATGCCGGCGGCGATGCAGTTCAGGCTGAGCTGCAGGCCTGGTACGACAGTTTTTATGGCTGACCATATTCCAACCGCACCAAAAGGGGCCTCAGGCCCCTTTTTTGTGGAAGGTTGCAGATAAGAACGGAGGAATTGCTATGGACAAAAGGCCCAATATCCTTTGGCTTTGCACAGACCAACAGCGGTGGGACACGATCCATGCTTTGGGCAATTCATTCATTGATACGCCCAACCTGGACCGCCTGTGCCGCCAGGGTGTCGCTTTCACCAACACATACTGCCAAAACCCCATCTGCACACCCAGCCGCGCCAGTTTCCTGACAGGGCGTTATCCGTCTTCGATCAACGCCAATATCAATGGGGCGTGCAACCTGCCGGAGCACTGCACGCTGATCACAAAACGCCTTGCCGACGCCGGATATTATTGCGGGCTCGTCGGGAAACTGCATATCACCTCGGCCTGGAACGATTACGAGCCACGCATGGATGACGGCTATTCTTATTTCTGTTACAATCTCGCGTCCGGGCATCACCTGAACAGCCCCGGCAACCCCTATGTGGAATGGCTGAACCAAAAAGGTGTGGACTGGCATGATATTTTTACCTCCGATGAAAAGCACGATTATCACTGGTACCGCTCCGACGCTCCTGCGGAGCTGCGGCAAACCGCATGGCTGGCGGAAAAAGCCGTCTCCTTTATACGGGAACGGTCCGCCTGCGAGCAGCCATGGCTGTTATCGGTCAACTGCTACGACCCTCACCCGCCTTATGACGCGCCGGCGGACCTGGTGGAGAAATATCTTGCCCGCAATCTGCCCGACCCCATTTACAGCGATGCCGACCTCGCTCTGAACAATAACCTTAAAGATTTTTTCTTTCAAAGTACGGCCCATCCCACAGACGATGCGATGCGGAGGAACAAGGCGTCCTATTACGGGATGATAGAATTGATCGACAGACACTACGGACGCATCATTGACGCACTGGACGAAATGGGGCTGCGGGAAAACACCATCGTTATTTTCAATTCCGATCACGGTGAAATGCTCGGCGACCATGGGCTTACCCATAAAGGCTGCCGCTTTTACGAGGGTATTACACACGTCCCGCTTATTATTTCCCTGCCCGGTACCTTCCGGCAAAACGCCGTGTACGGCGGCCTAGTGGAACAAACCGATCTGGCCCCCACCATCGCCGACCTGTGCGGCATCCCACCAGCCGACACCCATGGGCGCTCCCTCGTTCCCGTCCTCACAGGGCAGAACGCGCCGGCGCCGCGCAAATTCGTGCGCGCTGAGTTCTACGATACGCTGGAGGTGGATATGAACTACGACGGACTTCGCGCCCCTGGAGAAATTCAGGCGGCCGGCAAACCGGCCGAAAGCTGCTACGCAACCATGTATTACGACGGACGGTTCAAACTCAGCGTTTATCACGGCATCCAATTCGGAGAGTTGTACGACATGGAAAACGATCCGCAGGAACAGCACAATTTATGGTATGACAAGGATCATCAGGATGTCAAACAAGCCCTGATCCTGGATTCTTTCGGAGTTTCCACAAAATATTCGCGCCCGGGGCAGACCAGGCGGGGCCGCTATTGACCCCGCACCTCAGGCAGAACAAAAGAGCGGAGGTAAACAATGGAGACCGTATCCTTTACCAGGCAACTATCCGTTGCTGAAAATGTAGACGTTCTGGTAGTCGGCGCCGGCCCCGCCGGTATCGGTGCCGCTGTCTGTGCGGCCCGCAATGGGGCCCGGACCCTTGTGTTTGATCAGAACGGATGTGTAGGCGGCCAGGCCACAACCGGCCTCGTCGGTCCGTTTATGACCTGCTATGATGCACAAAACAAGAAAATGGTCATCCGGGGTATCTTTGAGGAGGTTGTGGCCCGTATGAAAACTCTGGGCGGCGCCGTTGATCCGGCCGATGTAGAGGCGGAAGAACCGTTTTCCGGCTTTTATAAAATCGGCCACGCCCATGTTGGCCCCTTTGACCATGAGTGCTTTAAACTGGTATGTACACAGATGCTTGCTGAAAGCGGTGCAAAGCTGCTGCTGCACACCCAGTTTATAGATGTACTGCAAGAAAACGGCCGCATCACCGGTGTCGTAGCCGCCAATAAATCCGGCCTGTTTCTGTTTCGTGCCAAAGTTGTGATCGACTGCAGCGGCGACGCAGACGTTGCTGCACGCTCGGGCGTAAAATTTGAACTTGGGCGCGTGGAGGACGGCAATATGCAGCCAGCCACGTTGTTTTTCCGTGTCGGCAATGTGGATACGCCCCGCCTCAAAGCGCACATTCGGGAACACCGGGATGAAATACGCCCGTTTTACGGGCCTTTCAGCTGGCTGATCCGGGAGAAAGCCGCAGAATGGGGCGACGTGCCCCGAGGCGAGGTGTGTCTGTTTGAAAGCCCCGCAGCCGGGGAATACCGTTTGAACGTTACCCGAATCCTGGATGTGGACGGTACAAACGCGGAGGATCTGACCCGCGCCGAACTGGAGGGACTGCGCCAGGCGCACCAGGTATTCGGATTTCTGAAAAAATACGCGCCCGGCTTTGAAAACGCGCGTTTCCTTGACACTGCAGCTACCATCGGCATCCGCGAAACGCGGCATGTCGACGGATTATACCGGCTCACCGTTGACGACGTGCGGGCCTGCCGTGTACCGGATGATTCCATCGCCGTCATGGCGACCAATATGGATACCCACAATAAAAACGATCCCGGCGGCACCTACTATACGCTGGAAAACGGTCCGTTTTTTGGTGTTCCTTACCGCTGCCTTATCCCGCGCGGAATCTCCAATCTTCTGGTGGCGGGACGTTCCATTTCCGCCGACGCAATGGCCGGCTCTGCCATCCGTATGATTCCCTGCTGTCTTGTGTTCGGCCAGGCGGCGGGAACCGCCGCAGCTATGGCCGCATCCGGCGCCTGCGATCCGTCCCGTGTCGACGCTCAGGCACTGCGCAGCCTTCTGCTGCAGCAGGGAGCTTATCTGGGGCAATAGCTTGGTCACACGCAAAAGCCTCCCGGCGGGAGGCTTTTGCATTATTCATTAAAGAAAGCGGGCGGCAGCTGAAAATGCTACCGCCCGTTTTTTCATACCGTCATTATTTGCTGTACAAATCTACTCCTTTTGATTCCAGCGCCGCCTGAAGTTTTTTCACATCCAGAGTGCGGGGCGTACAGCCTTCCCGAACACACAGTGCCGCCGCCATCCCCACAGCCTCGCCCATCGCCATGCAAATTGACATCACCCGGTAAGATGCATGCGCCCGGTGTGTGCCCGAAATGCACCGTCCTGCAGTGAGCAGATTCTCCACCTTGAGCGGCACAAAACAGCGGTAAGGCAAGTCGTAGGGCATTACATACTGTATCCTTCCGTTGCGCTGTGTCGTGTTCACCTGCCGCTGTCCGGGATGCGTGGTACGGTGCAGCCGCACAGCCGCCAGCTGCTCCGGCAGCAGCCCCTGCCGCGCGCAGCGCGCACAGTAATCAAGAAACCGCTCACCGTTCAGCTCCACATCGTCTACGTCGCCAATACATGCCACAGCCCGGCTCTCGTCCACACCATCCAGTGTAAATTCCAGCGTCACCGGCTGCATCAGTCCATCGGCGCGCCCCTTTTCCACAGGAGCGCCCGCAAACCAGGCCACGTCGCCATCCCCGGTGGCGTCTATCACGATTTTCCCCTCCATGGCGCGCAGCCCTTCCTTGGTTGCCACCAGCAGCCCTTTCAGAGAGGCGCCAGCCATAAGCGCGTCCACGACGGGCGTCTGCAGAAATACATCAAGATTCTCACATGAAACAAATTCGGCCAGAACCCGTTTGGCCTGTTCCATATCGTGGGCGACGCCCACCTCTCCGATCATATCATTCTCCGGTACCCCCAGCAAGGCCATCAGCTCATCCCGCATGGTCCCACTGCCGACCATACCCAATATCGGCCCGACATAACCGGCCGTCAGATTTCCTCCCAATACTCCGTAACGTTCCACCAGCGCCACGCGCGCCCCGCTGCGGGCCGCTGCCACCGCCGCACATATCCCCGCCGGGCCTGCCCCTGCTACCACGACCTCATAAGAGCCCAGCACCGGTACGTTTTTTTCGTAGTCGACTGTCGTCATCCTCTTCCCTCATTTCCTATGCCCATGCGATCTATTCGCCTGCTTTGCTTTTTGAAAGCCCTGACGTTCCTTTAAATCAGAGCGCCCCATTTGCGCAGCATGGCCTGCAGCGTGGGCACATCGGCTTTGTGCACGCTCGTGCCCGCACAGGCACACTGGGCGACGGCACAGCCCGCCGCCTGGCCCAGCCCCATCACCGAGGCCTGCACCCGCACCGAGGCTGAAGCCACCTGGTCGGCTGAAAAACAACGCCCCGCCACCAGCAGATTGTCGAAGCCCGGGACGATCAGAGAACGATAAGGGATATAGGCCGCGTTCTTTAGAAACTGGCACTTCTGCGTCGTGTCACCGGCGGTATGGATGTCAATGGGATGCGCTCCCCGGCTTACGGCGTCTTCAAAATGTACGGCATTCAAATATTCTTCTCCGGTGAGAACATGTTCGCCTTTTATATGCCGGGTCTCGCGCACGCCCGTTTGCGCGGCGGTAAACAGCAGTTCTGCGTTTTTGAATTCCGGAAAATATTTCTTCAGCAACGCTACAAAAGCGTGTACGTCCTCCCTCAGCCTGCATTCGGCACGGGTCGCCTGGGCAGGGTCCAGCATATCCGCGGGCGTCCTGGTCATGTTCACCATTACTCTGCCGTCGCGGTGAATACTGCAAAACCAAGGGCCGCCGAATACTGGAACATCCTCCGTCTCAGCCAATTCACGCAGCTTTGTCTGGACGCGCAGATTGTGATAATTGAGCCCCTGCTTTTCATGATGGATCAGCTCCAGAGCGTCCGTATCCACGCCGCCGATACAAAAGCACAGGGAAGGCGGCTGAAGCGGCATTGTATTTTCCTGCATCGGCACACCCGCCATAGCGCAGAGATCGCCGTCTCCGGTGCTGTCGATCACATATTTTGCCTCCAGCGCCCTGGGACCGCTTTTGGTGTCCAAAATCACATGCGTTATCCTGCTGTCCTCCCGCACGCAGCCTGTGAGCACTGCGTGAAAATGCAAATCAACGCCGCTCTCCAGCAGCATCCGCTGCGCGATCAATTTATAGCATTCCGGATCATGGGAAATATTCCCCAACGGGTGCTCTACCTCCGCTCCGTCGGCTTCCACCATACGCTGTACGAATTCCCAGGGAATCCCCCCGCATACCAGCTGTCCGTTGTAGGTGAATACGCTAATCGGCACTACAAGGGCCGCCGTAGCCATACCGCCCACAAACCCATAGCGCTCTACCAACGCGGTACGGGCGCCTGCGCGCGCAGCGGCTACCGCTGCGACCCAGCCACCGGGGCCTCCCCCGCACACTACAACGTCATAGCTTCCCATCACAGGGACGCTGCGCGTCTGCACGATCTGTTCCATCTCCGCATCACTCCTTTTTTGTTCTGTTTTCATCATACTCTCCGGTGATTGCAGCAGGCAAGAATCTGGACCTATCTTTGAAAAAAAGCGACAGAATCATAACAAAGCAACATAAATGACCGCGCCCGGCCGTTGTTACGGCCGGGCGCGGTTTAGTTTTGTTTTCTGCCGCTACGGCAGGCTCACGTCCTGCGAGCTTTTCAGATACTCGCGCAGCGTGTGCCCTGTCTCGCGCTTGTAAAACTTGGAAAAATAGTGGATGGAGCTGAAGTTGAACAGATCCGCCAGTTCGGTGAAATTTTTGTCCATTTGACGGATGTGATACTCGATACGCCCCACCACGCTTTTGCGATAGTACTGCATCACACTATATCCCGTCACCTCACGGAACAGTTTTTTCAGCTGCGTCTCGCTCAGGTTGAAATGGCTGGCAACGTCCACAAAGGTGATGTTGTTGTAGATGTTCTGATCCAGAAAGGTGACGACCTGGCGTACGATCTGATACTCCATCCCCAGAGACTGCATGGGCAGCGACTGCACCTGTGCCGGGCATTCCTGCTGCTTGCGGTAAAGCGAGATCAGCAGCTGCTCCAGCAGATTGCGTATCATCTGCTTTGCGCCGGGCAGATGCTCCGGTTCATGCGGCGCATCCTTCCGGTAAACCAGATTTTTGCCGAAGGGCTTATCGTATACCTGTTTTCCTTCCTCGATCATCTCCCGGAACAGATGGCGCTCGTGCATGCTCAGGGTAAAAATATGGTCCCTGAACTGCTCCAGCATCTCCAGCTCGCCGTTGAAGGATACCACAAAGATGTCGCAGTCCGCGCCATCCTCAGCGTCGGGCGCGCCGTCCGTTCGAAAGTTGTGGAAAACATTGGGATGGTGAAAAATGATCTGCCCTTTTTCCAGCGTATAGGGCTCGGTGCCGTTGATGCCGCTGGCACGCCCCTTGTCCACATAAATAATTTCCCAGAAATCATGGCTTTCTCCCGCAAAGCGGTAACCGCTTTCATGGTGAAAATAATACAGCGTATAAAGCTCTTTTACGCTGAGTACTGGCTCGACAGGTACCGGCTTGAGCATCGTTTCTCATCCTTTGACTGCGCCGGCCGTTGCGCCGGACATGATCTGCTTGGACAGCAGCACATAAATAATCACCGTGGGCACGAATACGATCACCACACCCGCGAACAGGCCCTGATAATTGCCCGTCGTCTGCATACTGGTCACCAGCGTCTGCAGTGCCACGGCCAACGTGCGGTTGGCCTGCTTGCCGGAGAACACCAGTGCCCAGATATATTCATTCCAGTATCCGATGAAATTGAAGATGGTGATGGTCACGATCCCCGGCTTTGCCAGCGGAAGGATAAGCCTGTAAAACGAGGTGATATGGCTGCACCCGTCAATGAGGCCGGATTCAAACACCGTCATGGGCACCGTGGCGAAAAAGCCCATCAGATACACCGTTGTCGCGGCAATGCCCGTGCACAGGTAGAC
>PPYF01370713.1_pt1 | contig 15404 bp, 18 predicted proteins | sample 1559871 | NCBI WGS metagenome assembly PPYF01 (sample SAMN08240021, study PRJNA423297) | Human gut metagenome, whole genome shotgun sequencing project. | reverse complement strand
TTCGTGAACGACGCGCCGATGCCGAGCAGAATGCCCGCGATCGGCAGAATCGCGACCGGCAGCATAAAGCTGCGCCCGACGCGCTGGAGCACACTAAAGATTTCATCTTTCATAGTATTTCCCCTTTCTCCCCGCCTCCACCCCGTGCATCCTCCCCTTTTGATGACACAATGTCAATGCGGCAGATGCGTTGACACGATGAAAACGGTATTGATGAAATGATATATGGAAATTATACTGTAAACGCAGAGGAAGTGCAAAAGAAAATTAGGTTTATTTGTCATAGGATATGTCAGAAATATTTTGTCCTGCGTTGAAGGTATGTTATACTTGTAACAACGCAGTGAAAACTCAGAGATATCGCTCGAAAAAATTCGTGAGATCGGACAGATGCACCACTTGCTCTGAGAATGCTGCGTATGCTATAATGTGTATGACTAATCTGTCAATAAAGGGGTGTCGGATGAAATGAGAGGCGCGGAGGCGGTTCTCGCGTGCCTGCGAGAGCAGGATGTGGATACGGTGTTTGGATACCCCGGCGGCATGATTCTGCCGCTCTACGATGCACTTTATGGACAGACGGAGATCCGTCAGATCCTCGTGACGCATGAGCAGAACGCGGCGCATGCCGCCGACGGTTATGCGCGTGCGACGGGGCGCGTCGGCGTCTGTATTGCGACCTCGGGGCCCGGCGCGACAAACCTTGTGACGGGCATCGCAACGGCGTACATGGACTCGATCCCGATGGTGGCTATCACGGGACAGGTCGATCTGGAGATGCTCGGCCGCGATGCGTTCCAGGAGACGGATATCCTCGATGTGACGATGCCCGTGACAAAGCATAACTACAAGATTAAGAACGCTGCCGATCTCGTACCGACGATTCGCGAGGCGTTTGCACTCGCGCGCAGCGGGCGCCCGGGGCCCGTGCTCATCGATGTGCCGCGTAACCTCTTTCTCGAGGAGGTCGCCTATACGGAGCAGAAGCGGGCGGAGCATCAGCCCGGAAAGCCTGACGCGGATTTCATTATCTGCGCAGCGGAGGCGGCAGCGGAGATCGTGAATGCGGAACGCCCGCTTGTCATCGTGGGCGGCGGAGACGGTCGCATTCATCGAGAAATACCAGCTCCCCGTAGTTCATACCCTGATGGGGATGGGCGCTGTTCCCAGCACGCATCCGCAGATGCTTGGCTTTATCGGTATGCACGGAGCAAAGGCGGCGAACTACGCTGTCGGTGCCGCCGATCTCGTCATTGCACTCGGCAGTCGCTTTGCCGACCGCCTGACGGGCAATCTCAGCAAGTTTACGGCGAACCGCAGGTTTATCCACATCGACATCGACCCTGCAGAGATCGACAAGATTGTCGGCAGCAGCATCGGGCTTGCGGGGGATATGCGCGTCGTGCTGAACCTGCTCATGCGCAAAGAGCCCAAACGTGACCACACGGCATGGTGGCAGCAGATCCATATGTGGCAGGAGAAGTTTGAGGATGACTACCACGTCGACTCTCTGACCGTCCCCTGGGCGCTCCATCAGGTCGCGCGCATGACGGCAGGGAAGCCCTACGCCTATGTGACGGATGTGGGACAGCATCAGATGTGGGCGGCACTTCACCTGCACGTGGAGGAACCGCGGACGTGGCTGACCTCGGGCGGTCTCGGAACCATGGGCTATGGCCTGCCGGCAGCGATGGGCGCACAGATCGCGTGGGGCGATCAGCGCCGCGTGATTCACATTACCGGTGACGGCAGCATTAAGATGACGGGAAATGAGTTCTATACGATTGCACGTTTGGGGCTCCCCGTGATCTCGATCATCGCTAACAACCACGCACTGGGGATGATCCGCCAGCTCCAGAAGAAGCTCTATAAGGAGCACTATATCGCCTGCGAGTTGGACCACGAGATGGACTATGTAAAATACGCGGAGAGTTTTGGCATCAAGGCCGTGCGCGTGTCGACGCAGGACGAGTTTGCGGCGGCACTCAGCAAGGCACTGGAGGATCGCACACATCCGCGTGTGATCGTGATGGATGTGTGCCGCAGTTTCGTGTAGCCCATGGCGAAGGGACGGTGTGTGCGATGGAATTGCCGATCACAAATGAACGGCGGACGCGCAGCGAGCGTGGTTTTTCCTTGCTCTCGACCCTCCTTGCCGTGATGATTCTGGCGGTGATCCTTGCGATTGCCGTGCCGCGTTTTTCCTCGGCACTTGCGACGGCAAACACGGTGAAGGTGCAGGCGGATCTCACGGCACTCGATACGGCGATTGTGCTCTATCAGACGGCAAAGGGGAAAAACCCCACGGACGTTGATGATCTCACGGACTACGTGACGGATCTGAAGCATCTGAAACCGCCTGCGGGGACGATACGCGCCGGCGCACAGGAACTCTCCACGGAGAACGTCTCCTATCAGATAGAGAAAAAGGATGGTGTCTGGCGTGCGACCTGCGCAGGTCGCACGGCGGAGGAGTACCATACGCGAAATTAGGACATCGTGGGATTGCCATGATTCCTTGGAGGAGGTTGGCGCGATGCAGGAGCCGGCGCACACGTTTTGTCCGTCGCGCTGTGCTGCATCAGCCCTTCTCCTGCTTTGGTGTGCGGGCAGTCTCGGCGTTCTCTCGACCTACGGTGTGGGACTGCACGGCGGATGCGGCGTGCTCTTTACGGCGGTGCTGCTCTGGCTCTCCTATCTCGATCTGCGTGATGGGATGCTCTATGACTGCATCACAATGCCATTTGCCGTCCTCGGACTGATGGTCTCAGGACTGGACTCAATTTCAGATGCACTTTTGGGCGGGACGCTTTGCGGCGTCTTATTTTATTGCCTGTACATTGCCGCGCGCGGCGGACTTGGCGGTGGTGATGTAAAGCTCGCTGTTGGACTTGGTCTTTGGCTCGGCTGGGAGGCAGCGATTGTCGCCGTCTGGACAGCGTTCCTGCTCGGCGGCGCGGCGGCGGCGTTTCTTCTCCTCACGGGGCGCAAGAGCCGGCATGATGGGATCCCGTTTGGTCCATTTCTCGCCGTCGGCGGCTATGTGGGCTTTCTCGTCGGACGGCAGCTCTGGCAGCTCTACTGGGGGCTGCCGTGATGCGGAGGGATGCACGCGGCATGATGCTCCTCCACGTCCTGCTCGCCGCGTCGATCATGGCTGTACTTGCCGCCGTCGCACTCCCGCGTGCGCGCGCTCTTTATGTGCGGGCGGCAGTGGAGTATGAGGCGGTGCATCTCATCGGCGAGCTGCGCCGCATCCAGGCAGTCAGCCGCACGACGGCGATGCCGCTCTACATGCTTGGAGGAACGGCGGCAGGGTCGCGCGAGCCGCAGCTCTATGTGCAGGGCGGCAGCTATGAAATCGTGCCGCACGGCGGGGCAGGGCACGTTCATCGGATGCTTCCGCTCGTGCGGGTCACACAGGTGACCGCGGGCGGGAAACCTATGGCATTCGACCGCAATGGCGGCATCGGGCAGGGGAGCAATAATATGACCATTCGCATCGAGGCAGAGGGATATGCGCGGGATGCGCTGAACGTCATCATCGACAGCGCGGCACGCATCCGACTCCAGCGCGGAGGCCGCGATGAGGAATGACGCGCGCGGCTGGGTACTCATGGAGGCAGTGATCCTCGGCTGCATTGTGCTTTCCGCCGCCGCCGTGCTCGGAATCTTTGCCCGCAGTGCGCTGCTCGCAGAGCAGTCCGCCGCGCGTATGGATGCGGCGTTCTTGGCGCGGCAGGAGCTCTCTGGAATGGAGGCGGGACTTGAGCATGGGGCGTTTCCGACGGTCAGCGCGCCCTCGGTTCGCGTGAACGATGTGACCTATACCCTGCGTGCAGATGTTGTGCGGCAGGGAGATTTTTATGATGTGACCCTGCACCTCTCATGGCGCGTCTTGGGGCGCGCGGAGACGGCAGACTACGTGCGGAGGATGAAGCGATATGATACGCAGGCAGCACCGTAGAGCATGTGGGGAGCGCGGCGTCGTGCTGACAGAGCTCGCCGTCAGTCTGCCGATTTTCGCGCTCCTGCTGACCTTTCTTGTCTTTGCCCTCGTGTGGGGCTGGCGCAGCTATCAGCGTACGGCCGCCGATGCTGAGCTGCGGCAGGAGATGCAGCTCGCCATGGCACGCATTACGGAGTCCGTGCTCTCTTCGTCATACGTTGCACAGGACACGCAGGGCATCTATCGGATGCGGCACAGCATGGAGGAAAAGCATGTGGGGACGCCGCTGGATTCCTATTGGCTCACCGGCGGCAGACTGGTGTATCAGACGTCCGTTGCGCCGCTGACAGGCGGCTATGCAGGCGCAGGCGTACACATCTCGTCGTTTTCCATACGGCCGGACGCACAATGCCCGCGCCTCTATCACATCGAGATGACGGGCGAGAGCGTGGCGACGGGCAGAAGCTGCACTACTGCAACCTCCGTCTATCTGCGGGAGGATCAAGGTGGGCGGTAAAACATTTCGGTACGGGCAGGATGGTTTCGCCTCGGCGCTCGGACTGTGTATCCTTGCACTGCTTATCCTCATCGCGATGGCCGCCGCGTCCCTGACGCGCAGCGGCGGAACTGTCGCGGCGGAGTATGAGCGTGAGATGCAGCTGCGCCTTGCGGCGGAGAGTGGTGTACTGACGGCAGCAGACACGCTGGAACGGCATTCACCCGCCGCCGGGAAACTGCCCGCAGGGGGACGGCGGAGCGTCGCCGTGCACGATATCCCCATGGCGGCGGACATCGACCTGCACGTCGTGATCGAGCCGCAGACGGACGGAACGATCTGGGTCACGGCTGTTGCTATAGATCAGCGGCATGATACGAATGTATCGGATGGTGAGCACTGGACGCGGGCGAAGATCGTCCGTGCGCAGATGGAAAAGAAGGATGGGCACTATGTTTGGCGTCGATGGTTTTAGTCTGCGTTCGCGCGAGGCGGTGGGCATCAGCATGACGGCGGAGGGGCTGCGGCTCGTCCGCCTTGCTGCACCGGAGAAGAGGGATGGTGTGTGGACGGTCACTGCATCATCGGGAGCGGCGTGTTCCTGTGACGGAGCAGATGCCGCTGCCCTTGCCGCTGCCGCCGACACAGCGCTGGATTCGCTCGGATGGATGCACCTGCCGCTCGGTCTTGCGCTGCCTGCGGAGCTTGCCATGACGGCGGAGCGGGAACTTCCCGCCGCACTGACGGGGGCAGAGCTACAGGCGGCACTCCTCTGGGCGATGCGAGCGGAGGCGGATAGAGAGGGGAGCACACTGCCCGCCGATCTGCGGCTCTGCTGTGCGCCTATGGAGACGGATGCCAACACACACCGCTATTGGACGGCAGCCATGGAGGAGCCCCGTGTGCAGGCATACTTTTCGGCGTTCTCTGCGCGCGGCCTCCGTCTGCGTCGGCTGACGATCTGCCCGCCCGACGGCGGCACTCTTGCCCCCTTGATTGCGGCGGCACGGGAACCGCAGATGCCGTGGGAGGAGCTGGAGGAGCACCCGGGAGAGTGCACGGCAATCTATGCGGGGCTGCTCGTTCCTAAGCCTTCCTCCTCCCTCTCTTGGCAGGCAGAGCATTGCATCTTTCCGCGTCTGCGCCGCCGCGCGCCGGAGCTGACTGCGGGAGCGGCGACGCTCTTCTTTGCCGCAGCCGTGTCGGCGGATGCGGCCGGCCTTATGGCGGAGCGCACAGCGACAGAGACGGTGCAGGAGGAGCTGCGCCTTCATGATGCAGATGTACGTCGCATGGAGGACTATGCGATGCGGCGTGCCGCTGTAGCAGAGCGTGAGCGTGTGCTGGCGGAAGTACAGGCGGAGTCCCTGCCCCTGCGTGCGCTCCTCGTACACCTCGGTACGCTGCCGATCAAAGGTATCCACCTCACCGCGCTGCGCGCGGGACAGATGCTGGAGATTGAGGGAGAGGCGGAGAGTTACGAGGCTCTCGCGACAATGACGGAGCACATCGCAGAGGATGGATTTTTCCGTGCCCCGCCGGTCTTGGCAGAGGCATCGCGGGAGGATGGACACATCCGCTTCGTTCTGCGCACGGATGGTGTGGGACTGTGATGCGGCGGGAGACGGTGCGTCAGCGGATGACGGCGGCACTGATCTGGGTGTGTTTCCTTGCCCTTTTATACGCGGGACTGCTGTTGCCGTATTTTTCTGCGGAGCGGGAGGCCGCACGGGCGGAGCGTGATGCGGCGCGTGCTGTCCTCGCGCGAACAGAGGTGTATCAGCGCACGGTTCACGCGGATGCGCAGGCGGAGGACAAGCTGCGTCTGCGTGAGACACGCCTTGCGGCTGCTCTGCCTGAGGAACATGCACAGGGGGCTTTCTTTTCGTCCGTGGAGCGCAGTGCCCGCCATGCGGGGGTGACGCTTGTCCGCATGGTTCCGCAACCCGCCGTTTCGGATGGGGAGATCGTGCGGCAGTGTGCTGAGGTTCACGTGAGCGGCGATTATTTTGCGCTGATCTCCTTTCTGCGCGAGGTGGAAAGCGGGGAACGCACAGCCGTGTTCAAGGCGCTAAGTCTGACAGCGGACGGCACGATGCTCCATGCAGTGATTACACTTGAGACAGCGGCACTGGCGGCGCACGAGTAGAGGGGTACATGAACTTTTAATTGTTCGTTGGCAGGAAAAGTACTTAATATATCGAAATTATTACAAATATATACATATATATACAAAAAACGAAGTGGGACGATTAGAGGGGGATTCACATGGGACAGCTGCGGTTTATCACGGGAGGAGAATCGCATGGCGCGGCACTGACGGCAATCATCGATGGTCTGCCGGCGGGGCTGCAGCTCTCGCGTGCGGAGCTCGATGCCCAGCTTGCGCGCCGCCAGCGCGGCTATGGACGCGGCGGGCGCATGAAGATCGAGACGGATCGCGTGCTCGTGCTCTCGGGACTGCGCTTTGGCGAGACCATCGGCGCACCGCTTACCCTGCAGGTCGTGAACCGCGACTTTGTGAACTGGACGGATCGCATGGATCCCTTCGGCACACCGACGGGGGAGCGGATCACGGCAGTACGCCCCGGACATGCCGATCTGGCGGGCGTGCTGAAGTACGACCGCAGGGATGCGCGTGACATCCTCGAGCGCTCGAGTGCACGCGAGACGACGATGCGCGTCGCGGTCGGAGCTGTTTGCCGCCAGCTTCTCGCGGCGCTCGGTATCGATATTGCCTCCCACGTCACGGAGATCGGTGGTGTGGCCGTCGATGCGGCGGCCATCCGTGCCGACGATATCGGAGTGACCAACTCCGACGATTTGAACTGCTGTGACGCGGCAGCGGGGGCGCGCATGAGAGAGCGCATCGACGAGGCAAAACTGGCAGGGGATACGCTCGGCGGCATCTTTGAGATCGTCGTGCGTGGCCTGCCCACGGGACTTGGTACGCATACGCAGTGGGATCGACGGCTCGATGGCCGCCTGGCGGGCGCACTCATGTCCATTCAGGCGATCAAGGGCGTGGAGATTGGCGCGGGCTTTGCGTGCGCACATCTGCCCGGCAGCGAGATCCACGATGAGCTCTATATGGGCGCAGATGGACGTCCCTATCGAAAGACCAACCGTGCGGGCGGCCTTGAGGGCGGCATGACAAACGGAGAGCCGCTCATCGTGCGCGCGGCGATGAAGCCCATCCCGACCCTGATGGCGCCGCTGCAGACCATCGACCTCGCGACGGGGGAGGCGGTCTCGGCGAGCAAGGAGCGCAGCGACACCTGCGCCGTCCCTGCCGCCTCCGTGGTCGGTGAGGCAATGACGGCATTTGTGCTGGCGGATGCGGTATGCTCGCAATTCAGTGCGGACAGCATGACGGATCTTCAGGTGTCACTCGCTGCCTACCGCACACGCCTTGCCGAGGTGTGGCAGAATCCATGAAGAACATTGTACTGATTGGCTTTATGGGGACGGGCAAGACAAGCGTCGGGCGCCTCCTAGCGGGACGGCTCGGCTGCGCCTTTCACGATCTCGATAGAAAAATTGAGGAAGCGTGCGGCATCTCCATTCCGCAGATATTCGCGCAGTACGGCGAGCCGTACTTTCGCGCACGGGAGAAGGAAGCCGTGCGCGCCGCCGCCGCACGGAGCGGGCTCGTCATCGCAACGGGCGGCGGGACGGTCAAGGATGCGGAGAACGCTGCGATCCTGCGTGAAAACGGTGTCCTTGTCGCGCTGACGGCCGATGTCGATACCATCCTGCAGCGGACAGCGGCACGCGGCGCGCGCCCCGTACTCGATGGTGCCGATGCGGGCGACCGCCGTGCTGCCGTTGTGCAGCTGCTGGAGGAACGCCGCACCCTCTATGCGGGGGCGGACATTACAGTGGATACGAGCCGTCGTTCGCCGCTCGAGGTGGCAGAGTACATCGTACAGGCGACGCGGATATGGAGAAAGTGATATGAGACGTACGGTAGAGGTCGCGCTTGGTGCGCGCAGCTACGCCATCGAGATCGGCAGCGGGATGGATGAAATGCTCACGGCGTTCGTCCGTGGGGCAGGATACTCCGCACGCGGCATGATCGTCACGGATACGAACGTCGGCCCGCGCTATGCTGCCCATACGGCAGAGCAGATCGCACGCGGCGGCGTGGATGCTGCGATCGTCACCGTCCCTGCCGGAGAGTCCTCGAAGAGCCTTACCATAGCGAACGACCTCTATACGCGTGCGATTGAGCTGAGGCTCGACCGCAAATCGCCGATCTTTGCGTTCGGCGGCGGCGTCGTCGGCGATCTTGCGGGCTTTATCGCCGCAACCTACATGCGCGGCGTGCCATTTGTGCAGCTGCCGACGAGCCTCCTTGCACAGGTGGACTCGAGCGTCGGCGGCAAGGTCGCCGTCAACCATGCACTTGGCAAGAACCTCATCGGTGCATTCTACCAGCCCGACGCCGTCATCATGGATCTCGACCGTCTGCGGACGCTGCCTGCGCGCGAGATCGCGACGGGGCTCGGGGAGATCATCAAGTACGGCGTTATTGCGGATGCGGCGTTCTTCGCATGGCTGGAGGAGCATCGTGACGATGTGCTCGCACTCACTCCCACAGCGGCATCTCACATGATCGCGCGCTCCTGTGAAATCAAGGCAGACGTCGTCCGTCAGGATGAGCGCGAGGGTGGCCTGCGCCGCATCCTGAACTTCGGACATACCATCGCCCATGCGATTGAGAAAGAGACGGGTTACACGCGCTACCGCCACGGCGAGGCAGTCGCCATCGGCATGATCGGCGCGGCGCGCATCAGTACGGCGATGGGACTCCTCCCTGCGGAGACGTGTGCGCGCATCGAGCAGCTGATTGAAGCGATGGGGCTGCCCTGCTCTGTCGAGGGAGCGTCGCCGGATGCGATGTACGACGATCTCTTTCATGACAAAAAGACTGTGGATGGGCGGATTCACTGGGTCCTCGCCGAGGACATCGGCAGGGTATGTGTGCGCAGCGACGTACCCGAGGAGATCGTTCGCGAAAATATTTTAGGACTTTTTACCCACGTCCGCTATTAAGAAAAGCATTCAATGAAACGAAACAATAGATAGGAGGTGACGGATGTATGAAGCGAAGCGTGATGTTTTTTCTGTCCCTTGCACTGTTTGTGCTGGTTCTGGGCGTTGGGAGCAGTGCGTCGGCAGAGGATGAAACGCTGACGTGGGAATACTGGCAGGAGAATACCGTTGACACCAATGTCAAGGCGATGAAAGCGCCGCCCTCCTTTTCCTCGAGCGATGGGACGTGGGTGCCGTTCGACCCGCGTGAGGGGGCCTCTGCTCCCGAGGGAACGCGCAGCGCATGGCTGCGTGTCCATGTCCCGGCGGATATGCGGGGCGATGAGAGCTTCTTCTTCGCGACCATTGATCAGTCCGTCCGTGTCTATCTGGATGGATCGGCCATCTACCGCTATGGGAGCAGCGATCCGCAGCTGGAGCAGTACGGGCGCAAGTGGCATCTCGTCAATCTGCCCGCGTGGGCGGCAGGACGGGAGCTCATCATCCGCGTGACCTCGGACAATCCGTGGGTACTCACACAGCTCAACCGCGTGCATATCGATAAGGAGTCCGAACTCGTCAAGCGGCTTTTTATTTATGACTTTCCCTATGTTGCGGGGCTGACGGCCATCGTCATCTTAATGATGGTGATCGGCGTGTACTTTGTCGTCGATGCGGCACGGCGCGGCATCTATCTGCGTCTCATGCTCCTCTTGACGACGTTCTTTGTCTGGATGTTCAGCTCCTCGAACCTCATCTTCATGTGGATGGACTGGCCGGTTTTGTGGTGGCGCACAGAGCTGATCTCATCCTTCCTGCTGCCTATTGCGGGCAGCATCCTCCTCGTCGAGGTCGTGAACCGGCAGTATCGCTCGTGGATCATGCGGTTGAACAACATCTTTGTCGTGCTCCTCGTGGTCGGCATCATCGCTGAAATGATGGGGCAGTTCGGCCTCTACATGATGCAGTTCCCCTACGTGCCGGGACTCGCCGTCTGGGGCAGCTACGTCGCATACGCACTCTGGAAGTCGAGCAAGGCGGGCAACAAGCACGCCGCAGCTCTCCTGATCGCCCTGCTCATCATCGTGCCGCTCGGCATCATCGATGCGCTTGCATTCCAGTATCGGCTGTATGAGGCACAGACCTCATTTACACCGTTCAGTATCTATACGATCTCTTTCTTTATCATCCAGCTTATCCTCGACCGTGCGGAGTCCGAGCGCCGGCTCATGGAGCGCTCCAACACCCTCGAGGGAGAGGTGCAGGCAGTTAAGAAGCGCATGGAGATCGATCCGCTTACGGGGGTTTACAATCGGAACAGATTCCCATCCGCGATGCGCGACTTCACAAAGATCGCGCGAGATACAGGTGAGCCGCTCTCCCTCGTCATGTTCGACATCGACCACTTTAAGTCGATCAACGACACGTACGGACACGATGCCGGCGATGAGGTGCTCTTTGGCTTTGCACAGACCATCCGTTCCTTCCTCGATCGGCGGCACATACTCATTCGTTGGGGCGGTGAGGAATTCATCCTGCTCTGCCTGCACTATGACGGTGCAAAGGCGCAGGCATTTGCCAATCAGATCCGTGAGGGGGTCGCCAAGGCACGGCTGCTGACGGCGCAGCAGGTGACATGCAGCGGCGGCATCGGTGTCTGGCATGGTCCGGACGACGATGCCGCCGCGCTCGTCAAGCGTGCAGATACCGCTCTCTATGCATCGAAGGAGGGGGGGGCGCAACCGCATCAGCTGCGAGCCGAAGGATGGGAAGACCCGCATGCCGCCGCCCAGCCCACAGGAACAGGCCCCGGTAAAAGAGAAGCAGGGGGAACATACAAAGAGCAATATAATGAATTTGCAGTGGCGCTAAAAAACGCTTGCACAGAAATCCATCTTATGATATAGTCACTGAGTATGTGTATGGGTGGTCCGCTGGGCGGCAGAGGGTCGCGTATGAACGCCCGATCGAAGGAGGAAAACGTATGAACATCATCGAAGTCCTGGAGAAGGAACAGCTCCGCTCGGATATCCCGCAGTTCGCGCCCGGTGACACAGTACGCGTCCATGCCCGTATCGTCGAGGGCACGCGTGAGCGTATCCAGGTGTTCGAGGGCGTTGTCATCGCCCGCCAGGGCACGGGTGTCCGTGAGACCTTTACCGTGCGCCGCATCGCATCGGGCGTCGGCGTTGAGCGTCTCTTCCCCGTGCACTCTCCACGCATCGCAAAGATCGAGGTGACGCGCCGCGGCATCGTCCGCCGCGCCAAGCTCTACTATCTGCGCGGTCTCACGGGCAAGGCAGCTCGTATTCGGGAAAAACGCTGATCGATGGAAGATGGGGACTGCTGCGGCAGTCCCTATTTTTCGCGTTTCTTTCATCTTTTTTCTTAGGAATCAGGGATAAAATAAAGAGGTAGATTTTATCCGTGCTTCCCGTATGGCTGGAAGGAGGCCTCTATGGAACAGGAAACATCAACGGCGTCCGAGATCAAAGACTGGATTGTCTCCATCGTCGTCGCCGTTGCTCTTGCGATGTTCATTCGCACCTTTATCGTCGAGCTCTATGTCGTTGACGGGCCGTCGATGCGCCCGACGCTCGAGTCAGAGCAGCGCCTTGTCGTCAACAAGTTCATCTACCGGTTCCATCCGCCCGAGAAAGGGGACGTACTCGTCTTTCAGTATCCGCGCGATCCGAGCCGTGACTTCATCAAGCGCGTGATCGCCGTGCCGGGGGATACGATCGAGATCCGCGAGGGGCGCGTGCTCGTCAACGATCAGTTGCTCACAGAGGACTATATCCTCGAAAAGACGCGGAGCGAGTACCCCAAGGCGACTGTGCCCGAGGGACATATCTTCGTCATGGGCGACAACCGCAACAACTCTGAGGACAGCCGCTTTGCCGACGTGGGATTCGTTCCGTACGATCTCATCAAGGGGAAGGCGATGCTCGTATTCTGGCCGATTTCGGCGTATAAGACGCTCTGACGGAGGACGACGCGATGCGCTTTGTATCATGGAATGTCAACGGCCTGCGCGCCGCACTCAAAAAGGGATTTATGGAGGCGTTCAAGGAGCTTGACGCCGACGCCTTCTGCCTGCAGGAGACGAAGATGCAGGAGGGGCAAGCGATCCTCGATCTGCCCGGCTACGAGCAGTATTTTTACAGCGCAGAGAAAAAGGGCTACTCGGGCACGGCGATCTTTACGCGCGTGAAGCCGCTCTCCGTGGCGTACGGCATCGGCATCCCCGAGCACGATCACGAGGGGCGCGTCATCACGATGGAGTTCAATGACGTCTATCTCGTCACGGTCTACACACCGAACGCAAAGCGCGCACTCGAGCGCCTCGGCTATCGCATGACATGGGAGGATGCGTTCCGCGCATTCCTGCTCGATCTGCGTGCGAAAAAACCTGTCGTCGTCTGCGGCGACCTCAACGTCGCGCATACGGAGATCGACCTCAAGAACCCGAAGAGCAACCGCCGCAACGCGGGCTTTACAGACGAGGAGCGCGGCAAGTTCACGGAGCTGCTCAATGCGGGCTTTGTCGATACGTTCCGCGCGCTCTATCCCGACCTCACGGGGGCGTATACGTGGTGGTCGTATCTGCGCCATGCGCGCGAGACGAATGCAGGGTGGCGCATCGACTACTTCCTCGTCTCCGAGGAGCTGCGTGACCGCATCGCGGCGGCGGAGATCCATGCGGATGTATTCGGGAGCGATCACTGCCCCGTATCACTGACACTAAAGTAAGGGAGATTTATGGGAGCTCTGAAAGAAGAACTCGACCGCGAGATCGCGAAGCGACGCACCTTTGCCATCATCTCGCATCCGGACGCGGGCAAGACGACGCTCACCGAGAAGCTGCTGCTTTACGGCGGGGCAATCCATCTCGCGGGCTCGATCAAGTCACGCAAGACGCAGCGTCATGCCGTCTCTGACTGGATGGAGATCGAAAAACAGCGCGGCATCTCGGTCACATCCTCCGTGCTGCAGTTCGACTATGACAGCTATCGGATCAACATCCTCGATACGCCGGGGCATCAGGACTTCAGTGAGGACACGTACCGCACGCTGATGGCGGTGGACAGTGCCGTCATGATCATCGACGCGGCAAAGGGCGTTGAGGCACAGACGCGCAAGCTGTTCCGCGTCTGCCGTCAGCGCGGCATCCCCATCTTTACCTTTGTCAACAAGCTCGACCGCTTCGGCAAGGCGCCGCTCGACCTGATGGACGAGCTGGAGAACGTACTCGGCATCCGTTCCTACCCGATGAACTGGCCGATCGGAACGGACGGCACGTATCGCGGCGTCTATGACCGCGAGAAGAATCGCATCGAGCTCTTTGCCGAGGATACGAGCCACGGGCAGGAGACGCGTGTCTCCGAGGTGTTTGAGATGGATGATCCCGCGTGGAAGGAGCGTGTCGGCGCGGAGGCCGCCGCCGCTCTTGCGGATGACATCGAGCTGCTGCGCGACGCGGGCGAGGCATTTGACCGCGCGGCGATTGATGCGGGTGAGCTGACGCCGATGTTCTTCGGCTCTGCGATGACGAATTTCGGCGTGCAGAACTTCCTTGAGGAGTATATCCGTCTCGCACCGACCCCCGCACCGCGCAATTCCTCGGATGGTGTGATTGCGCCGGACGATGAGCAGTTCTCGGGATTCGTCTTTAAGATTCAGGCGAATATGAACCCCGCGCACCGCGACCGACTCGCTTTTATCCGCATTACCTCGGGAAAATTCGACCGCAATATGAGCGTCTGGCACGCGCCGAGCGGAAAACTTATCAAGCTCGCTCAGCCGCAGCAATTCCTCGCGCAGGATCGCCAGATCATCGACACGGCGTACCCAGGCGACATCGTGGGACTGTTTGACCCCGGCGTATTCGGCATCGGCGATACGCTCTGCGACCCCGCGCACAAGTTCAAGTTCGAGGACTTCCCCGTGTTCCCGCCCGAGCGCTTCGCACGCGTCGCGGCAAAGGATACGATGAAGCGCAAGCAGTTCGTCAAGGGCATCGAGCAGCTGACGCAGGAGGGCGCGATCCAGCTCTTTGAGCAGGTCGGTGCGGGGCTTGACAGCTATATCGTCGGCACGGTCGGCACGCTGCAGTTCGAGGTGCTCGAATACCGTCTGAAGAACGAGTACAACACGGAGATCACGATGCAGATGCAGCCGTTCGAGACGGCGCGCTGGCTCGCGTTCCCCGATGGGCGCGAGATAAAGCCCGCCGATCTGCGCGGCGCAGATCGCGGCATGTTCGTCCATGACCGCAACGGCAATCCCGTCCTCCTCGTCAACAACGAGTGGGCACTTGGCTGGATCCGCGAGAACAACCCCGACCTTGAGCTTGGACAAGTACCGTTCGACCGTAAAGAGGCATGAATAGGAACAACAAAACACAGGAGATCACGTCAATGCGCGCTGTGATCTCCTGTGTTTTAGTGTGTCCTTATTTTTTTCCCGCAAACGCGTCATCCGCCCATGTCAGGACGGCATCCTCGACACCCTTCTCATGCTCATTCAGCGTCTGTCCTTCCGAGGTGATGTGCAGGCTGCGTCCGCTTTGATAGGCGATGACGATGTTGTAGGCGGGATTCTGCACCGCCTCCGCCCGTGCACCGTAGTCGTTCTCGGCAGCGAGATTGTGCGCGTCGAGCATCGCACGAAAGTCTGCTTCACGCGCCTCTGTCCATGGGACGTAGTGCTCGGCGATATCCTGAAAGCGGCCGTCTGAGAACTCCTTGCCAACGAACTCGCCGAGGCAGGTGATGAAGTGCTCGCCGTCGATGCCGCGTGCCGCGAGCTCCTCAGCGGAGAGCGCATTTTTCGCGGGGACGTCGATCAGGCAGATCATACGCATGAGCGTGCCGTCTGCGACAGGATGGCGAAACTCCATCGAGAGCTGCTGTATAGGAG
>PPYF01268323.1_pt1 | contig 15420 bp, 17 predicted proteins | sample 1559871 | NCBI WGS metagenome assembly PPYF01 (sample SAMN08240021, study PRJNA423297) | Human gut metagenome, whole genome shotgun sequencing project. | reverse complement strand
GTGTTCCAATCAGCGAATTCTACCCAATATATGTTCTTAACTGGAATACGCAACACATTCTTTACCGTTTCTACGCTGTTTATTGCTACTTTTTGGTTCAAGACTATTGAAGCGATAGCATGGTCGTGGAATATTTCGCTCTGCATAAATTTCATACTGACCTATCGCACTATGTATCATTCAGTGTTCCATTGTTCATTTGGAAATTTGTTGTGTCATTTGACCAAGCCATTTATCAGTGCTTCAATGCTGTTTGTTGTAATGCTAATGCAACACTGTTTGTTGCCGATAAGTAATATATATTTATCTTTTGTTGTGAAAACTATATTGGCGATAGCTGTAACGTTTCTCTTTATTCGCTTGGTAATGCATACTACACCTATGGCTATTCTGAAATCTATTAAGAGTTAGTAAATATGTTATTAAAACAGGTCTTCATAAAATATCGGAATCTCTTTAAGGCTTCAGCTAAAGCCTCTTGTGCAGCAGAATATCTGCGTCGTAGATTGGTGATGGAACAGAACATTTTGCATCTTCATGAATCAGGTATTGTTGATACAAAGTATTGTGACCATGAAATTATCGTATCACTTACCACTTATGGCAAGCGTTTTTACGATGTGGCTATTACCATCGAGAGTATTATGGAACAAACAATGAAGGCTAACCGCATTATATTATGGATAGATAACTCATACAAAGGAAGGCCGTTGCCAATAAATTTGCAATTACTTCAGAAGCGTGGTTTGGAGGTTGAATATTGCAAAGATATTCGTTCTTACACCAAACTTGTGCCTGCATTACGCAAATATCCGGAAGCTGCTGTTATCACTATCGATGATGATTTGATATATAAGTACGATGTGTTAGAACATCTCATTGTTGCTTACCAACAAAATCCAGCTTTCATTTATTGCCACCGTATGCATAAGATGAGACTGGATGCTAATGGTAATTTGTTGCCTTATTTTTTATGGGAATGGGAGAGCACAGACACTGTACCTTCACATTTCAATCTACCAACAGGTGTGGGGAGTGTACTATATCCACCTCATTGTATGGCTCCTGAGGTTATAGACGAAAATACCTTTCTTGGTATCTGCAAGTTTGCTGATGATATATGGTTTAAGGCTATGGCATTGAAAGCTGGTACTAAGAGCCAATTGGTTCATTCTACCGATTTACATGGTAACGATTATGTAGTAAACGAGGATGTGCAAGATGTTGGTTTAATCAATATCAATGGTGGTCAGAATCTTAATGATACCCAGTTAAAAGCTGTATTTGAGAAGTATGATCTTTATAAACTACTTCACGAATGAAACAATACTGGATTGATGTTTACAAGGGATTTGCTATTATTACTGTAACGATGGCACACATAATACCAGAATACAGGTTTTTCTACTTGTTTCATATGCCAATGTTCTTTTTTTAGCGGGTTATACGTTACATCCTACATTTCATGACATATCAAGAAACGATAATCAAGTTTATTGCTTCCTATCATAGTGCTCTATGTGCCTTTTTATCGTATTGATATCTTGTGTATTGGTAATAAATAAAACAGGAGAGGTAAATCTGCTGATAAACAATTAGTTAATGGGGATGTCTGTTGTACATGTCATTTATTCATTGGTGGTTGCATACAAGGAGACGTTTCCTGAAGTCAAACTATTATCGGTAGTATTCTTGGGTGATAAAATAAATATTTATGCAAACAAAGATAATTTACGTTCTGGTTAGTTCTCTTGAGGATATTTACTATGAGCAGTGTCTGGTGTCGGTATATTCGTTGAGAAAATATCACAAAGATGCAGAGGTGGTGGTGCTGGTTGATGATGCTACTGCTGCGTCACTTACTGGCAATCGTTCGCTGTTAGCCACACTGGCTACAGAGATTAAAGTGATTGATACGCCTATAGAATATACGTCTTTGCAGCGTTCACGTGTTATCAAGACCAGTATTCGCAAGCATGTCAGTGGTGACTTCATGTTCATCGACACCGATACTGTCATTTGCGCTCCCCTTGATGATATTGATAATATTGAGGCAGATCTTGCCATAGTGCCAGACTTCCATGTGTCTTTTGCTGAATATCCATTCCGAGGTTATATGCTCAGCGAGATGTATCACTTGTTTGGGCAGGATGTAAGCCATGTGGTGGATTACTTTAATTCTGGTGTTATTTATGCTAAGGATACAGAGATGGTACATCGTTTTTTTGAACAGTGGAACGAGAACTGGACTTATTCTGCTATTGAGAAGAATAATCCGAAGGATCAGCCGGCGCTATTGAAGACCGATGCTGATGCGGGTCAGGTGATCCGTGTACTTGATGGTAAATACAACTGTCAGATTGCAGCTAGCATCCGTTATCTTTACTCTGCCAAGATACTCCATTTTTTTAACGCTCGTTTCTTTGCTCACAATAATATCCATCCATTCTACAGTTCTGATTTCTACTTGCGAGTGCGTAATGAAGGCTTTACTCATGAAATCGATGAGATGATAAACAATGTGAGAATGTTATTTGATGCATACTCTACTCCTATATCACGCCCTGAATTTGAGTATTTGTCATCACCTGAAGGACATATTATGATGGCACTTAGGGAGAAATGTGGATGGAAATGGAGTGTGATGAGTATAATATTGAAAATTTTTAGAAGGATTTCTTGAGTATAACTGTGATTTTGTGGTACAGAAAGAAATAATTATTTGTAGTAAATATAACAATGATAGTATGAATGAGGTGAAAGATCTTATTTTCATGCTAATTAGCTTTATGCATATATACTTATTTGACAAAAATGTTAATATCTAAGTTTAGTGGTTTATTTGTATAAAATTGTCTTTTACTATATGAGTAACTCAAATTTATGAGTCCACTTAAAAAGGTCAGACGAATATTAATAAAATGAGTTATAGTAATTCGATAAGGCGTATAAGAGTACTTGCTACTTTGATAATTGTACTATATCATTGTTTTTGTCCTTTTTTAAGTCATGGTGGGTGGAACATGTATGATAATACAACAATAGAGTCGTTTGGACATTGGCTGTGTAATATAGTACTTGCAGACAAGATGCTTCCTACGTTTTTTATAATGTCAGGCATGCTCTACTTCTCTTCCCGTAAACATAAAGTTGAGAAGAAGGTGTTGTTGATTTTGAATAAATTTGATAGGCTTCTTGTTCCATATGCTTTGTTCATGACTCTTTATTTCGCTGTGATAGAACCATTGACGGGGCCAAATAGCTCACCTGGTCATCTTTGGTTTTTGACAATACTATTCTCATGTTTTACTATTGCAATATTTTTGAGAAAAGTAGATACAAGGATTCTCATTGTGTTCTCTTTTCCTCTGATGTTTTTTGCAAGTAGATTAGGCGATGTAAATCTTTTGATATTTGATGTGAGTAAAATAGTATCGTATATGTTTTGGTTTTTGCGGGTTGGATAGTGAGCAATTATTATGAGCAGATAAAAAACATGAACCGTTTGTTATTGAGAATAAGTATTTTGCTATGGATAACATGTGTTTGTTTTGAATTTCCTTTTAAACAAACACTTCTGTATATAATGTTTAATCTACTCTTGTTCCATTTTATTTCTGATAAACCATTTACGAATACTGTCTTTTCAAGAGTAATATTAGCCTTAGATAAATGTAGTTTTGCAATATATCTGATTCATCATTTTATTATAGTTCTTTTACTTCGAAATTCACTTGTGAGTCAACTGTACATAATGTATCCAATTATCTCCGTTGTAGGTATGTTTTGGGTAGCTTTAATGATGAGTTATGGAATAGCGATTTTTTTTCATAAAATGGAATTTAAATGGTTCTAGTAGAACTTTATTAAATACAATCAAACGAAATTTAGCATATTTATGACAAAGACGTATCTTTTTGATTTTCTTGAATATTCAAGATGTAGTACAACATACGATGCATCTACCAAACCAAGAGAAGACTCAGTACAATCTTTTGGAGAGTCAGGTGTTGTATGTTTATCACCAAAATATATTTCTTTTTCGGGTAGTAGGAATAATTTGGTAAGTAGCTTAAAGCATCTATGGAATAATGCGTTACTTAAATTACAGTTTGCAATGGGACGCTTTGCTGTAAAAGAATCAATTGTATTTATGCAATATCCCCAATATAGTCTTAAGCCAGAGAATTTTGAATTTGTAACAAAGTATTTTAAGCAACGAGGGAATAAGGTTATTTTTTTTGTACATGATTTGAATGCATTACGCTATAAGGAAAAAAGTTATGGAGATAGTTTACTATTTCAACTTGCGGACATGTGTATTTTGCACTCTCAAAAAATGGTTGAAGAATGTAAAAAGTACGGATATGAGGGCCCGGCTATTGTTTTGGAGTTTTTTGATTATTTATCAGATTATGAAATTCCATGTCAAACAGATTTACGTAAAGTGAAACTCATTTTTGCAGGAAACCTGAATAAAAGTATATTTCTGGCAGATTTTTGTAAAGAAGACATTTTTGATGAAATGTTCCAAATGTATTTGTATGGAGGATCGTGCGATTTTGTATTATCACATCATATAATATATAAAGGTCGTTTCAGTCCGAGTAGTATTAATGAAATTGAGGGTAATTGGGGCTTGGTTTGGGATGGAGAATCTGTAAATACCTGTAATGGCATCATGGGAGAATATCAAATGATAAATGCTCCATTCAAATTTTCACTTTATTTAGCAGCAAATCGTCCTGTAATAGTATGGAGTAAGAGTGCGATGGCAGAATATGTGCGAAAGTATCATTTGGGTATTTGTGTTGATAGTCTTAAAGATATTCCTGTTACTGTAGCAGCTTTGACTAATGATGAACTGTTGACAATTGTTACTTCAGTAAAAGAAGTATCAAAACAAGTTAGAACAGGTGTTAAGTTGAAAAATGCAATATGTAATGCAATAGAATTGTGCGTAAATGGGTGATAGACAAGTTAAGGTATCAGTGTTGGTACCAATATATAAAGTTGAGAAGTATTTGCACCGCTGTCTTGATTCGGTTATTTCACAAAACTTCCAAGACTATGAGTTGGTGCTTGTAGATGATGGTAGTCCTGACAATTGTCCTGCCATTTGCGATAAGTATCAGAGTAGGTATCCAGATATAGTTAAGATTATTCATAAAGAGAATAAGGGGCTTCCTTCTGCTCGTTTAGCTGGGTTTGAGGTGGCAAAGGGCGAATATGTTATTTTTGTAGATTCTGATGATTATATGGCATCTGGTTCTTTGCAAGCGTTATATAGTGAGATTTCAAAAGGGTATGATGTGGTAAGAGGACGTATAATGCGGGAAGACTTGCAGACTGGTAATCAGTGGCATGAACAATATAATTATGATGGTAGAACTATTACAAGTAATGATGAGTACTTCAAGGCTGTGATGGTTCAGAAGATTCCTCCTTATCTCCATAGTGGTATCTATAGAAAGGACTTGTTTGATATAGGGATGTTTCAGAAGCTAGTTGATTCAGGTATCAGTCTTGGGGAGGATTGGATTATAAATGTTGCAATATCATATAGGGTAAAAAAATTTAAGTCTATAGATATGCCATGTTATTATTATTGCGTGAACTCTGCTTCTATGATATATACTTCACTGTATTCATATAGGTTGAATGATATAGTTGAACAATTGCTTTACAGTTTGACAGAGCATTTTCCTATAGAATATAAGCGTTGGGTTAAGAGTAATCGAATGGCAACTAACCTGTATAGTGCATTTGTGCCAGAACTTGGATATGATGCAATTCATTATGACAATGTTAGAGCTTTTATTAATGATGACAATAACTTTGCTTTATTAAAGACTCATATAGATTTACGATTTGTTAAGTTTGCGAAGCATAAGCTACTGTTTCGCTTCTATTCAAAAGTGTTTTGTTGGCTCTATATGAAATTCAAACTTAAAGGAGTATCCAGAAAGGTGTTGCAATGAAGTCGTTGCTATTTATTACAAATTTCTATCCTGATCCGCAGCACGGGGGCATAGAACGAGTAACAAACATCCTTGCTGAAAGTTTTGCAGAACAAGGTATAATATGTCGTTGTATATACCTTTATTCTTGTGAAGTGAATCTAAAGTGGGATTATTTGCCCTGCCAACTTATCAGTGCACAATATGATAAGCAAGTTTACATAGAGTATATACAGAGGTACAATATTGACATTATTATTAATCAGAGTAATCTTTACTATAGTCCATTTTTACGTGAGGTGTGCAATGTTACTGGAGCGAAACTTATAACTTGCCTGCATAATAGTACAGAATGTAAGGCACAACATTATAGAGAGGCAGTCAAAGGTGCTTTGGGTATGAAGAAGATACTTATTTCTATTGGTTACCCTTTGTTCGCATTTCAGAGTAGTAGGAAATTGAGAAAACAGCATAGAAAAAGCTACGATGTGTCTGATTTGACAGTTCTGTTATCTCAATCACTCATTAAATCTTATGCAGAGGTGCTGGGTTTGGGAAATAATCATCATAAGATGACATTCATAAATAATCCTCTATCATTTCAATATAAGATGGAAGAGAGTGAGCTACAGCAGAAACAAAAGTTAGCCTTGGTGGTAGCAAGACTATATGAACCGCAAAAGAAGCTATCATTACTGTTTAAGATTTGGAAACAGGTTGAAAATGAGGGAAATGATTGGCAACTTGTGATTGTCGGTGATGGCCCAGATCGAGCATTGTATGAAGAACAAGTAAAATTGTATGGACTAAAAAAAGTTTCTTTTGAGGGGAGGCAAACCTCATTTGAGTATTATCGTAAGTCTTCTATATTTTGTATGTCGTCTACTTGGGAAGGCTTCCCAATGACTTTATTGGAGTCATTACAGATGGGAGTTGTACCAATAGCAATGAACACTTTTCCTGCAATACAGGATATATTGAATGACGGAGAAAATGGCTATGTAGTTGAATGGGGTGATATATTTTCTTTTGCTCGGCATCTTATGGAGCTATTGGGTAATGAAGATATGTTGAGAAGTATGCAACAAAAAGCACTTGTATCTTCCGAGCGATTTGCAATAGGAAATATAACGCAAAAATGGATAAACATATTTAACACATTATCAAAATGAGAAAAGCATATATAATTCTGACAAGTTGGCGATTCTTTTTCCATTGGCTATATTTCAAGAATGCTCATAATCGCAATGATATGGAACAGGACTTATTACGGAATCTGAATCAATTCTGCTGGCCTACAGAGAAAGTTACATTTTATGGCTTTTGTTATCTAATGACTTTCTACATTATGTTTCGCAATATATTTTATGCTCGTGTGGGGAGAGAACATCATTGGTGGATGAAGGGATTGTGCATTCTTGCTGCACCACAACAATTTCTTGATATTACTTCAACTGGAGAATTGGGAGGAGGTTTGATAGTGCAACATGGATATAATACACTTATTTCTCCTGCTAAGATGGGGAAAAACTGTTGGATAAATCAAGGTGTGAGCATTGGACATCGCACGAAAGTTGGTCAGCCTGTTATTGGTGATAATGTGCGCATTGCTGCTGGAGCCTTGGTTCTTGGTGCTATAAAGATTGGGCGTGGTGCTACTGTGGCTCCAGGTGCTGTGGTAATGAAGCATGTGCCTCCGTATGCTATTGTGACTGGTAATCCTGCGAAGATTATAGGCTTCAATATGACACCGGAAGAAGTGGTGGAGTTTGAGGCAAAGGAATATCCTGAAGAAGAGCGTATACCTTTGATAAAACTTCAGAAGAATTATGAGAAACATTATATAAACAAACGTGAAGAAATCGCAGAATTTTTGTCATAAATATGTATACACTAAAAGAATACAAGAGAGCATGCAAAAATTTGCAGCTTGATACAAAAGAGATAAAAGTGGCGCTGTTAGGAGATACAGCTACGCAGTTTTTGGCTACTTCAATAAAGGGTGAGGGATTACTAAGAGGTTATAATGTAAATCTTTTCGAGGCAGAATATAACCAAGTGGAACGTCAGGTGATGGATCTTACTAGCGATTTATATAAATTTGGTGCTGACTACACTGTTGTGTTTCAGTCAACGCATAAGTTGTTGGAAAAATACAGTATTTTAGAGTCTGCCAAGCAGGTGCTGTTGGCAGAGGAACGCCTAGATTTCATCCGTCTGTTGTGTGAACAAGTGAAAGGACGTATTATTTACTACAACTATCCTGAGATAGATGATACGGTATTTGGTAGTTACGCCAGCAAAGTGCAAAATTCGTTTACCTATCAGCTTGCCAAACTGAATTTCGAATTAATGAACCTCTCGCAACAATATCATAATCTTTTTTTGTGTGATCTTGCAGGTGTGAGTGCTAAGAAGGGTAGGGATATGATGTTTGATTCATCGGTATATGTCAACACCGAGATGATACTAAGCCTTGACGCACTACCTTATGTGGCTTCACGAACAGTAGATATTATTGCCGCTGTTGAGGGGAAGTTCAAAAAGTGTCTGATATTAGATCTTGATAATACAGTTTGGGGGGGGATAGTTGGTGATGATGGTTGGGAAAATATTCAAGTGGGTCATGGATTAGGCATTGGTAAAGCATTTAGTGAGTTTCAGCAGTGGGTAAAGAAGCTGAAAAAACGTGGTATCATTATCGCAGTGTGTTCTAAAAATGATGAGAAAAAGGCGAAGGAACCATTTGAGAAAAATCCTGAAATGGTGTTGAAATTAGATGATATAGCCGTGTTCGTGGCAAATTGGGAGAATAAGGCTAATAATATCCATACTATTCAGAGTATATTGAATATTAGTTTTGACTCGATGGTATTCCTCGATGATAATCCGTTTGAGCGTAATATGGTGCGAGAGAATGTGGCTGGTGTAACTGTACCTGAATTGCCGGAAGATCCAAGTGACTATTTGGAATTCCTTTACTCACAGAATCTCTTTGAGACTGCCTCGTATAGTGAGGATGACAAGGAACGTACCAAACAGTACCAGGTGGAGGCTAAACGTGTATCGATGCAGAAGAGTTTTACTAACGATGCAGACTTCTTGAAGTCACTTGATATGGTGAGTGTTGTAAAGGGCTTTGATAAGTTCAATATTCCTCGTGTGGCACAGTTGTCGCAACGTAGTAACCAGTTTAACTTGCGTACGGTACGCTACACCGATGCAGAGATTTTTGCTATAGAAAAGAATGATAACTATGTTACTTTCTCGTTTACGTTAAAAGATAAGTTTGGTGATAATGGGCTTATATGTGTAATCATTCTAAATAAGAAGAATACAGAAACATTGTTTGTTGATACTTGGTTCATGAGTTGTCGAGTGCTGAAGCGAGGCATGGAAAATTTTGCACTCAACACTATTGTGGAATGGGCTAAGATCAATGGCTTTAAAAAGATTGTGGGGGAATACTTGCCTACCGCTAAGAATGCAATGGTAGAACAACACTATCCAAATCTTGGATTCACTAAGATAGAGGGGGGAGAAACTATGCAATATGTACTTGATGTTAACTCATATAAACCTTTTGAGTGCTACATAAAAAGGATAATAGAGTAATATGGAAACCATCAACCCCACAGATAATTGTTTTAATTTTATTCGGCTTTATGCATGTATCAATGTGTTGTTGTATCACATAGGATGGTTTATGGCTGTTAAGGTGCCTGTATTAAGTAGTTTGGTGAACCCCATTAATGGCGTGCCTGTATTCTTTCTGATAAGTGGTTTCCTAATATGGTTATCTATAGGTAGAACAAAGGATTTTAAATCATTTTGTATAAAAAGAGTCTTGAGATTATATCCCGAATTGTAGTTTAGTATTATCATTGAAGTAGTGTGTTTACTATTATTCTATGAAGGAATTGACATAGATGATTATTTACAGATGATAATACTTCAATCAACAGTGTTTCCCAATCATACTCCTGCAGCGTTTGATTCGTATGGCATAGGCTCTTTGAATATTTCACTATGGACTATTCCTATCATTATTCAATTTTATATCTCTATATGGTTCTTGTATAAGTGGTTAGATAAAAAAACAATAAGGGAATGGATAATTGTTATGCTTTTAAGTATCGTATGTGGAGTTATAATAGAATTGAAGTTACTTAATTTTTTGCCAGCGATAGTAAATAAAGTGATAGGGTTATCAATTTTATCATATCTGTGGATGTTTTTGTTTGGTAGTTTTGTGGCAAAGTTTTTTAGTGTTATTATGCCATTCCTTGTTAACTATTGGTATGTTAGTTTAATTGCATTGGCTATAAATGAGCTCTATCCTTTCTCTGTCGTCATTGTACCATATACATTAATAGGTTCAGTTTTATTGGCTTGCAGTATCTTCGGCATAGCGTACAGATTTAAGAAAATCAAAATCAAGCACGATGTGTCTTATGCGATATATTTATATCATATGCTATTTGTAAATGTAGCTATCCAAATAGGATACAGAGGTAATGTAATGGCCGTAGTAATAATTATTGCTTTGTTATTCATCTTTGCGTATTTCTCAACGATGGCTGTTGATAAATTTTATAAAAAAATCAAGTTAAAAGCAATATAAACCATTAAAGAAAAAATGATAGAACTTTTTAAGAATATGTCACTTGTGACTCATCAATTTGTGGTAACACAGGAAGTATACAAGGCATTTCAGATATGTAGTGGTGATATGAATCCACTACATACAGATTTGGAATTTGCAAAGAGTAAGGGATTTCCGGAATGTGTGATGTATGGTAATATAATCAATGCGTTTGTGAGTACACTGATTGGAATGTGTTTGCCATCTCCAGATGTGATTATTCACTCACAAGATATTCAATACAAGAAACCTGTGTTTATGAATGATGTGTTAGATGCTGAAATAAGAGTGGAAGAAGTTTTTGAAAGTGTAAATACAGTGGAATTAAAGTTTACTTTTCGTAATCAATATAGTCAGGTGGTGTCAAAGGGGCATGTACAAATTGGAGTGATATGAATATTTTAGTGACAGGTGGGACAGGTGGCTTAGGTAGAGCTATTGTTGAACGATTGGCACAATGTGCCGACAATCTTATATATTTTACATATTGTAGTTCGGACATCAAAGCAACTGCGATAACAGAAAAGTATGCAAATACTATCGCTTTTAAGTGTAATCAGACGAAGTTGGAGGATGTAGAAAGGCTTGTGACGGTTATTAAGACATGGAACCTTGATGTGTTGGTGAATAATGCGTGGGTCGGTTCACCTAGAGGAATACGCTTCCATAAATTGGAAAGTGAACAATTAATGGAGTATTTTCAGAATAATGTGTTGTCTTTGGTTGCCATTACACAGGCTGCATTGGAGGGAATGCGTAAAAGAAAGAATGGTCATATCGTAACTGTGTTAACATCTTCACTTGTAGGCATTCCTCCACTGGGTTATGGTATGTATGGTGCCACTAAGGCGTATGTAGCTCAATTGGCGAAGACATGGAGTAAAGAGTATATTAAGGTCGGTATTACTAGCAACTGTGTATCACCAGGATTTATGCAGACTGACTTTACTGCTGAAACAGATGAACGTGTGATAGAACAGTTGACTGAAGAGCATCCACTGAAACAGATATTGAAGCCTGAAGATGTGGCGCAGGTGATCGAATCTTTGGTGTATGCACCGAAACATGTGAATGGGGTAACAATCCCTGTGAATGCAGGCATGGAGATTTTATGAATTTCATGATTTATATAAGATGATACGTAAATTATTAGGATAAACTTTAAAAATAAATGAAAATGACAAAGAATGAAATTATGGTGCAGATACAAGAAATTTTCTGCGATGTGCTTGATAACGAGGATATTGTATTGACAGATACTACTACTTCTGATGATATAGAGGAGTGGGATTCACTGAGTCATATTCAGCTTGTGGTGAGTATAGAGAAGTCTTTTAAGTTAAAATTCACAGCGGCAGATATCTCTAGTTGGGGGAACGTAGGAGAGATGTGTGAAGCAATTGCGGCAAAGGTATAACAATTTGAGGTTCTTTATTCAAGAATACATCAGTATTATCAATCATTGCTATAGTCAAAATGTCTCAAAGAGATACTTCATTAGACAGTGTTGGAGGATTGATGATCCTTCATATGATATCCTTTCATCTGCGTGGATATCTGGGATATGAAGTGCTGGATTTGGAAAACTTCCTTTTTTTCTTTTTCATGCCATGGTTTTTTTTCAAGGCAGGTATGTTTTGGAAAATGGATAGTATTAAGAATGTTGTTGTCAAAGGTTATTGTCGTTTATTAAAACCCTTTATTATATTTTCTATAATCGGTCATCTCTGTTTTTGCATAAGGCTATTTGTTGAGCGTGATTATAACTGGGTACACTATGTTTTGTCTCCATTTAAGGCGTTGTTGAGATATGGTTGTGTAGCAGGTAATGAACCTCTTTGGTTCTTATTGTCGTTGTTTGTAATAAGGGTTTTATATACCTTATGCGCAAATTACAAGATACACTTTGTAATAGTGTTATTTGTAACAGCTTTGGTTGGATTCTTGTGCAATCTATATGCTCCTATAACAGAACCTCGCTATTTAGGAAATGTCAGTACTGGACTGTTCTTTTTTACAATGGGCAATTGGCTTTCTAACAGAACTTTAGAAGTAGATGGTAAAATACAATTTATAATAGCTATTACCTTGATACTATACATAGTATATCCATCTGCAGTGGATTTGTTTTATAATAAGGTGTTATATGGTAACTACTTTATATGGATGATTCATAGTGTACTTTGTATTATAACAATCAATTATTTGTTCAGGCGTTATCCAATGATAGATGTAGTTGGACTGAAATATGTAGGCAGAGACAGTATGATATATTTTGTTATTCATCGTCTAATTATTTATAGTGTACAGAGCTTTTTTATTTATTTAGGATATGGCGAAATTAATATTCCAGAATTTTGGACTGCTCTTATTTTGAGTATAATAATACTGCCAGTGGCAGCTAAATACATAAAAGTGTAATGTTTTCGGGGACAATTATTAGAAAAATGATTAAGAAATATGGCAATAAAATATGATTATTTAATAGTAGGAGCAGGTCTCTTTGGAGCAGTATTTGCTTATCGAGCTAAAAAGGCCGGAAAGAGGTGTTTAGTAATTGACAAGCGAAATCACATTGGTGGCAATGTATACTGTGAGAACATTGCTGGCATCAATGTGCATAAGTATGGTGCACATATTTTCCATACATCAAATAAGGTTGTGTGGGAGTTCGTAAATTCTATCTCGGAGTTTAATCGCTATACTAATTCGCCTGTGGCTAGTTACAAAGGTAAGTTGTATAATTTACCTTTCAATATGAATACTTTCTACCAAATGTGGGGAGTATGTACTCCGCAGGAGGCGCAGGAAAAGTTGGAACAACAGCGTGCAGAGGCATTGGTAAAATTGAATGGAAGAGAACCTGCCAACCTTGAAGAACAAGCACAGTTGCTTATTGGAAAGGATATCTATGAGGCATTGATCAAAGGTTACACAGAGAAACAATGGGGGCGCCCTTGTACGGAACTTCCCGCTTTCATCATTCGTCGTTTGCCGGTACGTATGATTTTTGACAATAATTACTTCAATGATAGATACCAAGGTATACCTGTGGGGGGATATAACAAGTTGATTGAGAGTCTATTTGAGGGTGCTGATGTGCAACTAGAATGTGACTTTTTTGATACAGTGAATTCCATTAATTGTATGAACTGGCGTGGGATAGCTAAAAAGCTAGTCTATACAGGGCCTATTGATCAATTTTATGATTACAAATTCGGTCATTTGCAGTATCGCACAGTGGTATTTGAAACTTGTATTGAAAATACAGTTAACTACCAAGGTAATGCAGTGGTGAACTACACAGAGCGGGAGATACCTTATACCCGAGTTATAGAGCACAAACACTTTGAAATGTTTGGTGCTGAAATAGAGACCTGTTCGAAAACTGTCATAAGTAAGGAATATTCTATAGAGTGGAAACCTGGTATGGAACCATACTACCCAGTGAATGATGCACAGAATAATAGACTGGCAGATAAATATCGTGAAATGGCAAAAGCAGAGACAGATATCATCTTTGGTGGGCGTTTAGCAGACTATAAGTATTATGATATGGCGCCAGTAATAGAATTGGCAATGCGTTGTGAGGTGTAAAATAAGATTTATAGAAGAATATGATAGGTTTATTAAAAGACATATTTGGTGGTATAATAACAGTATTAAAAAGTAAGTATAAATTAATTTTTATTCTCTTTGCTTTATGGATATACCGTATTGATTTTATACCAGAAGATGGGTCTGGTATAGGAAAAGCAATACAAATAGTGTCTTTGTTTGGATTATTAGCTATATTATATAGGAAAAGTCCGAATTTATTCTCTTTTTCTTACCAACAAACGCCTATCCAAATTCGGTCATTATTGTGGTTATACAGTTTTGCTGTAATAAGCACATTATGGGCATTCATTCCATCGTTTGCATTCTTCTTGGCTTTCCAGAATTTAGTGATGATAATGCTCTGGATATGGATAATGTCACTTTTTAGGACTTTCAAACAAATGGAAAAGCTTTTTATAATAGTCTGTATATGTGTAGCAGTTTTTGAATCTATAGGAGCGCGTGCTGTTGCATTTGGTTTTTCTCCGTTTATACACTTTCTTCCAGGAGCATCTACGGGAGCTCTTACATTTTCTTATTGTGTTGGCGAATACTTGTCTAACAAATGTAAAGATAGGGATAGAAGGGGCTTTTTAATGGCTTCAATGATCATTAGTCTTATCGTGATGATAACAAGTACAAGTAGCGGTGCTAATGCCTCTGCTGTGGGGGCTTTGGGGATAGCTTTGCTTTTTTCTGGCAATTTATTTTTATCATTTGTATTTATTGGGATAAGTCTTACATTATATTTGAATCCTAACTTAGTAGAATCTTTAATGATGTGGTTGATGCCAGGAAAAACAATGGAATCAATTAATACAGCTTCGGGTAGAACTGTGTTGTGGGAGCTTATAAAAATAAAAACTGCAGAGAGGCCATTGATTGGTTGGGGATTTGCATGTATCGAACGTGCAATTGGAACTGAATTTTTAGGAGAAACAACGAGTGATGCCCATAGTAATTTTGTAGGAATGTATGGTAGCTTGGGGATTATTGGCTTACTATTATTTGTTTTTCATTTAGGTGTACATACTTTAAATGCATTTAAGAATCGTGTAAAGTTAGGCTATCTTGGTATTTTATGTGCTACTATTTGTGCAATAGTAAATAGTTATTCCTATGGCTTTTTATCTGGAAAGACATGTTCTATTACTATCGTTTATTTTGGTCTTGTTGTTCTTTCATATTATTACTCAAATATAAAATATTATGAGT
>PPYF01268322.1_pt1 | contig 15425 bp, 11 predicted proteins | sample 1559871 | NCBI WGS metagenome assembly PPYF01 (sample SAMN08240021, study PRJNA423297) | Human gut metagenome, whole genome shotgun sequencing project. | reverse complement strand
GCCCAAATTTCTGAGGCGTACGCGGTGCGTACGTTGATGAAATTCGGGTGCGGCTGGCGGAAAATCAGCCACAAAAGCACGTGCAGAAAGACTCCGAGAGTACATATATATGTCTATCAAAAAGACTGCAGACACCATCTTCTCTCCGGCACCCGCAGTCTTTCTTTATTTTCGTACTATCAACTTTTCTTTCATCATGCCGATTCGGGACATACATATCCTTCCAAAATATCTATGATATCTATATTCCGCTTGAACCATTTTATGCCGCTGTCACATTGTTCGCTTCTATCGTGTCAAGAAACGCCTCATACTCTGCATCCTCGCCCATGTACTCAACGGTCAGAATCTGTGTCAGATCCAGGCTCATAACTCCCAGAATCGACTTGGCGTCAATGACAACACGGTTATAAAAAACATCAATATCAAAATCGCATTTCATAGAAGCATTGACAAATTTCTTTGCATCTTCTATCGTTTTCAGCATAATTTTTCTCTGTTTCATAATAAACAACTCCTTTTTCCTGAATGTACCAACAGAATTTTTTCCTCCGTTTTTTAGGTACATTTAAAACCATAAAGATTTATTCAGTGTTTATAGCATGATTTTTGTCGAATGTCAATTAAATTTCTTTTATATCACATATTCTCGACACATGATTTTTACCAAAAAATCAGCGTATTTCTTGGTAAAATATCGCGACAGTTATAGCTGTGTGTCGTATTCATTTCACGCCAGATTGTCATTGTCTATATAAATCAAATAATTTTACAACTATATTTCGGGCAGTTGGACTAAATATTCATTGCAAATTCCCCGACTGGTAAGAGCACACAAGTTCCCTTTTGCTAAATTACCCTGACATTTAGTTTCCATATAAAATGATGAATGAAACCTAATAAATGGAAAAAAATATATTAAATCAAAAAAAATGAAAAATCACAAAAAAATTGTTGACTTTTCGTTATGGCTATGATATTATAACTGAGTCAGCAACGAAGGGGAATAGTTCAATGGCAGAGCAACGGTCTCCAAAACCGTTAATGGGGGTTCGAATCCCTCTTCCCCTGCTTCTAAAGGCGTCAGTGATTCAGAGATGAGTCATTGGCGTTTTTTGTTTTTTAAACATTCAAGTCGAACGTCCGTGAGACTTGGCGCGTGATTCTGGTCAGAGAAGCTGACATATTCCTATCAGAATCACTGCGTATCCTCGCGGAGCGTTTATCTCAGTCGGAGACCTAACTCCCACTGAGACAAATTTGCTGTTACTCACATTACGCTAATATTATTTTTCTTAAATTTTCCCAAAATCCAAGCAACCTACAGCAGCCCAATCGCCTCCCGCACATTTGCCACCCCTTCCAGCCGGATATCCGACCTTGGTTTCAATTTACTGACATTGACCATCGGAAGAATGCATCTTGTAAATCCCATCTTGACTGCCTCATGGACTCTCTGCTCTGCCATCGAGACGGCGCGCACCTCTCCGGAGAGTCCGACCTCGCCAAATACGATCGTTTTCTCATCCAGCGGACGGTCTTTATAGCTGGAAATCAGCGCCATCACGATCGCAAGGTCAAGCGCCGGCTCGTTCATCTTCATGCCGCCTGCAATGTTGACATACGCATCGTACCCGGACAGGGCATAACGGCATCGTTTTTCCAACACTGCCATGAGCAGGTTCACACGGTTGTAATCGACGCCCGCTGCCGTCCGCCGCGGCAGTCCGAAATTCGTCTTTGACACCAGCGCCTGCACTTCCAGAAGAATCGGGCGGGTTCCCTCCATCGAGCAGGCAGTCACCGCACCGGATGCCTCCGCCGGGCGCCCTTCCAGCATAAATTCGGATGGATTCGGCACCTCTGCCAGTCCTTCCTCCCGCATCTCAAACACGCCGATCTCATTGGTCGAACCGAAACGGTTCTTCACTCCCCGCAGAATCCGGTAGGACGCATGGCGATCACCCTCAAAATATAGCACTGTATCGACCATATGTTCCAGCATACGCGGTCCCGCCACAACGCCCTCTTTCGTCACATGACCGACGATAAAGACTGTCACGCCCAGTCCTTTTGCGAGCTGCATCAGGACGCCGGTGCACTCTCTTACCTGGCTGACACTGCCCGGTGCAGAACCTGCCGCCTCGATAAACATGGTCTGGATCGAGTCGATCACGACCACATCCGGGCGTACCTCCCGGATCACCTCCGCGATCGTATCCAGGTTCGTCTCACTCAAGAACGAAAGTGGTCCGCGCACCGTCCCGATCCGACTTGCCCGCAGTTTGATCTGTTTTAATGACTCCTCGCCGGAGACGTATAAAACCTTTTGTTCCTGTCCTGCCAGGTTCCGGCAGACCTGCAGAAGCAGGGTTGATTTTCCGATTCCCGGATCTCCGCCGACCAGCACCAGGGAGCCACGCACCACGCCGCTTCCAAGCACCCGGTCAAGTTCTGCAAATCCGGTTCTCGTCCGATCCGTATCGGAAAGCTCAATTTCATCTAAGCTGACCGGCTTTGCCTGCGCGCCAACCCGTTTCCCCGGTACCGCCGTCAGCGAAGCCGCTGCCGCATACCGCCCTGCTGCCGTACCGGATGATGCCGGTGCGGACGGAGCTTCCACCATCGTATTCCACGCCTTGCACGCCGGGCACTGCCCCATCCATTTGGAAGATTCATAACCGCATTCCCTGCAGAAAAATCCCGTTGATTTTGCCTTTGCCATGCTGATTCCTTTCCAAACACTTCTTCTCATATTTCTTATTACACAAAAAGCTGCTGCATGGCGGAAACCGGCTTCCGGCGCACACGCCCGCCATTCCTGCCATGCAGCAGCTTTCATCTCACGCATTGTAACTTGTACGTAACGTTTTGTTTTTCTTTTCCTTATCTGGCTTCAATCCGGATTGCGGTTGCCTTGCCCGGGTTCAGCTCCACGCTCAGTACCAGTTTGCCGCTGACGTTGGTCTTCATGCCACCAACCGATACGCCGTCTACATATACCTCATACTCACGCTCATCCTCTAACTGAATGGTAATCTGAGCATCCTTCTCGCCCTCAACCGAAAACTGTACGGAAGTATCTCCCGCCTGGAAATGATTGACTGCCGTGCCCGGTACCGACTCATATACGAACATTCCGTTGCGCTCCAGCTTGGTAATCTCGCCGAATGTTTTTACCTTATAAAGATCGCCCTGAAATTCAAAATCCTGCAGCTTGGACTTTGCTGCTAACATATAATTGCCAAAACTGATGGTTCCGTCATCCTCGATGCGGATTAACTCGCTAACTACTGGCATAATGCTTTATCCTCCTAGTATCCTTTTAATCAATATCGCAACTGCTCCGCACTTACACAGTTACTCAGTAGTATCATTTTAACACACTTCGACCGGGTTTACCAGTCTTTTCGCTTCCAGCCCTTTAGACCGTCTCAAATTTCAGCTGATCGCCATCTTTTTCAATCCGAACCTCTGTTTTTTTCCGGATCGTGCCTTCCAGGATCTTCTCAGAAAGCTGATCCTCGATCTGCGTCTGGATCGTCCGGCGCAACGGTCTTGCACCATATTTGGAATCATATCCCTTATCTGCCAGGAAATTGATCGCATCATCTGTGATCGTGAGCGTCATGCCAAGCTGATCCTCCGTCCTTTTCTTGATGCCGCGCAGAAGAATGCCCGCGATCGTCTTGATATTCTCCTTCGTCAGAGGATGGAATACTAAAATCTCATCGATTCGGTTTAAAAACTCTGGCTTAAACATCCGGCGCACTTCCTCCATCACGCGCTCTTTCATAAACGCATAATCCGCTTTCTCACCGCTCTCCGACGAGAATCCAAGCCGCTTCGGGGAAATAATATTTTCAGCGCCCGCATTGGAGGTCATAATCAGAATCGTGTTCTTGAAATCCACCTTCCGTCCCTGTGCGTCCGTAATGTGCCCGTCATCGAGGATCTGCAGCAGAATGTTAAATACATCCGGATGCGCTTTTTCAATCTCATCAAAGAGAATAACCGAATATGGATTGCGACGCACTTTCTCGCTGAGCTGTCCGCCCTCCTCGTAGCCAACATATCCTGGCGGCGAACCGATCATCTTGGAAACGCTGTGTTTCTCCATGTACTCCGACATATCAACGCGGATCATCGCATTTTCCGTGCCAAACATCGCCTCCGAGAGTGCCTTGGAAAGCTCTGTTTTTCCGACACCCGTCGGCCCCAGGAACAGAAACGAACCGATCGGCCGCTTCGGATCCTTGAGTCCCACACGACCACGGCGGATCGCACGCGCCACGGCGGATACAGCTTCCTCCTGTCCGACCACGCGCTCATGCAGAATGGACTCCAGTTTCAACAGCCGCTCTGACTCTTCTTCTGCCAGCTTGCGAACCGGGATCTTCGTCCAGTCAGAAACAATGTCCGCAATCTCATTTTCACCGACCACTAACTTGCGTGAATTTTTCTCTTTTTCCCATTTTTCACGAATCTTTTCAATCTTTTCCTGCTTTTTCTGCTGCTTCTTCTTGATCTCACCCGCTTTCTCATAGGCTTCAGCCTTGATCGCCTCTTCCTTCTGGCCTTCGAGTTTTTTGATCTCCGCTTCGAGCTTTTTGATCTCCTCCGGCTCCGTATATACAGTCAGACGCAACTTCGAGGATGCTTCATCGATCAGATCGATCGCCTTGTCCGGCAGGAAACGGTCATTGATATAGCGGGCAGACAGGCGCACCGCTGCCACCAGTGCCTCATCCTGGATCGTCACCTTGTGATGTTCCTCATAGCGGCTGCGAAGCCCCTTCAAAATCTCGATGGATTCCGCCTCCGTCGGCTCATCCACCATAACCGGCTGAAACCGGCGTTCCAAGGCCGCATCTTTTTCGATGTATTTGCGGTATTCTTCCAGCGTCGTCGCACCAATGAGCTGAATCTCACCCCTCGCCAGCGACGGTTTCAGGATATTGGAGGCATCGATCGCGCCCTCCGCGCCGCCTGCGCCGATGATCGTGTGAATCTCGTCAATAAACAAGAGCACATTTCCACTCTCCCGCACCTCGGCAAGTACCTTCTTAATCCGCTCTTCGAACTCACCGCGGTACTTGGATCCTGCAACCATGCCGGACAAATCGAGGCTGACAACCCGCTTTTTCGCGATCGTCTCCGGTACATTGCCGGAAACAATGAACTGTGCCAGACCTTCCACAACCGCCGTCTTTCCGACGCCTGGTTCCCCGATCAGGCACGGATTATTCTTCGTCCGGCGGCTTAAAATCTGAATAACACGTTTCATTTCCCGTTCCCTGCCGATGACTGGATCGAGCTTTCCGTCCCGCGCCATCTGGGTCAGATCCCGGCTGAAATTGTCCAGATTCGGTGTATTGCCTTTCTCCGGGCGCACCTGTCCTGCTGCCGCATCTTCCGCTGCCTCGGACGGCGCGTCATCGCCCATAGCCCCCATCAGATCCACATATAATTTCTGAATATTAACATTCATTGTATTGAGTAAACGGCACGCAGTTGATTTTCCATCCTTGATGATAGCAATCAGGATGTGCTCCGTTCCAATCAGAGGCGCTTTGAAAAAAACCGCCTCATCATAACTCGCCTGCAGCACGGCGCGCGCCCCCGGCGTATACTCAATCTGTCCCTCTACCTGAGTCGCCACTGCCGGGCTTATCAGACGCTCCATCAGTTCCATGACACGCTCTTCTGTCACATCATGTTCTGCCAGAACCGCTGCCGCCACGCCAGTTCCCTCTTTTATCAGTCCTAAAAGCAGATGCTCCGTCCCCACATAGCCGTGTTCCAGCTCCTGCGCTGTCTCGACTGCCAGACGGATCGATTCTCTGGCTTTCTGAGTAAAACGATCGATCATTTTACTGTTCCTCCTGTTTCTTTTTACTTTACACCAGCTTCGGCAGTTCCTCCCGCAGATACCGCGCCCGCTCTGCCTCCAGTTCCTCACGTCCCAGCGGCTTGCTCGAACGTTTCTGTAAGTTTGCCGGCTGGATGCCGATCATCAGGCGGTAAATGCTCACAAATTCCGCCGGTTTTAACAGCCCGTCCGCGATGCCCGCCCAGACATGAGATAGAAATGTCATCGCTTCCTTGAGCGTCATCCGACGCGCATATTTCAGAACGCCGTAGGACTTGTACGCCTCATCCTCCCGCTCCAGGCGGTGCCTCGACAGAGAAACCTCGCGGAACTGATTTTCCTGCGCCGAGAGCTGCCCCGCCACGTTGGCTACCAGCTCCAGAATCTCTTGTTCGGTGATGCCGAGTGTCTTCTGATTGACTACCTCGTACAGATCGCCGTAGTTTTCATTGCCTCTGCCATAAACGCCGCGCACGGTCGTGCCGAAACGTCCCATATCGCCCAGAAGTTCCTGAAATTTCTTATTCATCGTCAGAGACGGCAGATGCACGACCACGGACGCCTTCATTGCTGTTCCGACATTCGTCGGATAGGACGTCAGATATCCATATTTCTCATTAAATGCATACGGAATCTTCTCGTTGATATAATCATCCAGCGCATCCGCTTTTGCATAACATTCTTGCAGATCGAGTCCCGATGCCAGCACCTGTAAACGGATATGATCGTCCGCATTTAATACCATGCTGACCCGCTCATCCTCCGAACAGAGGATCCCGCCCGGCGTCGTCTTCTCCGCCAGCGTGCGGTTTAAAAGCCGCCGTTCCCGCAATGCGGTGCGGTCAAGCTTCTCCATCAATTCCAGATCTTCATATTCATAAAACTGACCGTCCCGGTCACCCAGATCGCGGAAATTCTGTTTTAAACGGGCAATCATCGTCCGCGCCTCATCCGGCTCCAGACGGCTCGGAAATTTATATTCTTCCCAGTTCCGAGACAGACGCACCCGGCTGGAAACGATATTGGACGCATCATTCGCCACTTCCTCAAACCATTTCGTCATGTCTCATCTCTCCTTCCAGACTGTGTATCTTATCCCGGCAGGCAGCAGCCGTCTCATAGTCTTCTTCCTGCAACGCCGCTTCCAGCCTGCGTTTCAGCTGCTTAATCTGCTCTTCCGGGCTGAATTCCAGTTCTCCTTTCTTCGTCACCTCTGCAGCCGCCTGACTGCGCGGCTGGATCTTCGGATGTTTGCCGGTATGGCTCGAATTTTCCTGCAATTTCTTAATTTTCTCTCCAAGCAACGGATCAAACACATGATAACAGTCCGCGCATCCGAAACGGCTGTTCTTGATAAATTCTTCATACGTTGTGCCGCAGGTCGGGCATACCACATCCTCTTTCGGTGCCTGGCTGGCAGACGCATCCGTCAGTCCCAAAAGGCTCGAAAGCAGTTTTCCAAGCGGAAATTCTCCCTCAATCAGTGCCGAGTACGGTCCCAGATCCATCTCTTTCGCGCACTGGGCGCAGAGATTATGCTCTGTCTTGACGCCGTTAAACACTTCTGTATATTTAATATTCGCTTCGCGAATCCCACATTTCTCACACAGCATAATTTATCCTCCCAACATACACATCCCGCAACGGTTCCAATACACAAAAACCATCGCCCGCAGCCGGAACCTGCTATTCCGCTGTAAATGCGTCATAAATGGAATCCACCAGATTGTGAACCTCCTCGCGGCTCACATTTTTACAGACACCTCTTGCCAGAATTACACTGAGATCCCGGCGCATCTCCGAGATCGTCCGCATCTTATCCGTATCAAGTGCAATCACTGCCCCGCGGCGGCGGTCCACACGCAGAAAACCTTCCTGTTTCAGTACAGAATATGCCTTGTTGACCGTGTGCATGTTAATTCCGATGTTATCCGCTAACTGGCGCACGGATGGCAGCGTATCGCCCTCCCGGATCTGGTCGGTTGCAATCCCGATGATGATCTGGTTTATGAGCTGAATATAAAGCGCTTCCTCACTGTTAAAATCAATCTCTACAATCATACTCCACCATCTTTCATTCTGACGGCAGACCCCGTTTCTAAATACAGTCAGCCGCCTGTTTTATCATTTGTTATATAGATTGTATAACAAACAGGTGTTTTCGTCAACTGTAAAACTGTGTTAATTGTGTGAACTTGTTACAAAAAATCGATATAAAAGAAAAGACAGATACCCACCAGAAATCTCCTGGACAGATATCCATCTTTTCCTCTTTTATTTACTGCGGATCGTCGATATACTCAAATCCATCCTCATCACGCCGATCCCGCTCTAACCGGGCTTTTGCCTCGCGGGCGCGTCTGGATCGCTCTGATTCCGACTCATATCTCGTTGGGCGATCACCGTATTCCTCCCGTTCCAGCGTGTAGTAAAGCTCCGAGCGGGATGCCGGGCGCACATAAATCGCCGGGCGTGCATTCCGGCGTTCTCCCGATGCTGCAGACTCTTTCGCCGCACGATGCGCCGATGCCGGCGTGTAATCGCGCTGCAGGCGGCTTTCTTTTGCTGAAACGGCACGTTCCCGTTCTGTGCGTCGGCTTTCTGCCACTGCCTGGCGTTCCCGCTCTGCGCGGCTTCCGTCTGCCGAAGTTCTGCGCGGACGCTCTGAACGGCTTTCCTCTGCCGTATCTCTGCGGGTGCGCTGCAGACGTTCTTCTGATGCCTCTCTGCGGACACAAGCCGGACTGCTTTCTTCTGGCATTTCTCTACGGACGCGTTCGGAACGATTTTCACTTCCTGCTTCCCGGCGGCGTCTTTCCTCCGGCATCCGTTTTGCGCGGTCTGCCGATGCTGCTGCCTCCATACTCCGCTCCCGGCGAACCGGTCTTGTCTCCAGCGTCTCTTGGGTTCGGCGCGCACTCCGACGCCCTTCCTCCATCCGCTCTGCGGACGGGCGGCGTCTGTCATCCGCTGCCATGCGCTCCTTCTCACTCCGCGCTGCCGGTCTTGCCGGCGTCATTTCCCCATCTTCTCTCTTGTCGCGCCCAGTGCCTCGTTTCACCCGTGCGTCTGCCGCCGGTCGTGCATTCGGCGATGACGGACGACGCTTGGACCTCTGTCTGCCTCCGGCTGCCTGCGCTTCCTCTCTCCACTCTTTCCGCTTGAGCAGAAGATTGATCACGATAAAGAACAAGATTACACACGCTACGCCCAGAACCGCAAGCATGACAAAGCGAATATTATAATCCCTGCAAAGTGCGTTGTACTTATCTACAATCTCTTCCACTTGTGCATCATCGTATTTAGTTGCCAGAGACGGGTCTTCAAAATACCGTTGGAAGGTCTTTTCTGCAATATCATACCGATACAGCGACTTCTCGCCGCTCTCATTCATACCATATACGACACAATACTTCTGCTGTTCATCGCTCTTCCATACCCAGCCCTGCACTTTATACGTGCCGTTTAACTGAATGGTCGTCTCCATAAATCCATCTGGAATCTGAACCGACTCATCCGGTGGAAGCACCAGAATCGACTTTGCTGTCACATCGATCGTCACATACGGCGATAACACACCGGATTCCGGTATATAAATATAAAACTCACCATTTCCATCGGCCCCCTGCAAATACAGAAGCGTCAGGTCATTGCCATTTCCACACTGGACCTCTGAACCGCCATAAGTACAGGTAGACTGCGTATATCCTTCCGGAAGCAGGGAGGCATCAAATTCCGTCGCCACCGTATAGGAAACGCCGTCTATTTCCACATCCAGCCCGTTTGTCACAACCGGCGTTGTCCCAACTGCCTCTGTTTCAGCCCCTGTCTCCGCCTCTGACGGCACATCGACCGTATCTAGCTTATTGACTGTGATCGTGTAGCTCTTAGTTGTCTGTCCATCCTCCGCCGTCACCTTGCAGACAACGGTATTAGCACCTACCTTTAAGCCGGAATCACCGCTGACAAGGACTTTCGCCTTGCTGTCCTTCGCACTCGCGCTGACCGCCAGCTTATCGACACTGGCTCCTACCTGTGCCGTATAGGAAGTCACATTTGGCGAAAATGCAGGGGAAAGTGTTCCTGGAGAAATCTTCAAGGACGAAAGCGCCGCTTCCGCCGAGGAGGTTGCCGGTGCTTTTACTTTGACGCTCGCCGTCCCCGTTTTAGAAACTGTGACTGCCTGTGCATCTGAGTCATAGACTTCATAACTTCCCACAGAGATCGAAGTATTTCCCGCCTGCACTGCCTTGAATTTCAGCGTATAGGAAAATGCCTTCGTCGAATTGGAATCCATCGTTCCAACCAGGCGGACGGAACCTGCACCGCCGCTTGCGTTATTTCCGCTCACAAACTCAATGACCGACGGATCATAGGAAAGTACCACGTCGGATGCCCCTAGATTTCCATCCTGAGAGGAGATCTTCACATTGACGCTGAACTCCTGACCCACCGTCGCACTCGGATCGGAAAATGAAATTTTTGCGCTGGATGCATAGGCGCTGATCCCGCCAACCGGCGCCGCCACCGTCAGCATACCTGCCGCAAGTATACCTAATATGATATTTTTAAACCTTTTCATTCAACTGCCCTGTCCTATATTCTTTATTGGTAACGGTCCCATATCTGCACCGTTCCCTTTCTTTACAAATTTTCACGTACCCGCTGCCATCTCTCAAGACCAGCCGCAGGTACGTGAAATATCCCTACAGTCCCAGAATCTTCTTCTGCATCAGAAGAATATCCAAAATATCTACTTTTCCATTTCCATTGAGGTCGGCGCGCGCGATTTCTTCCGCTCTTAACTTTCCAAGTCCCAGTATCGACCGCTGTGCCAGCAGGACATCCATGATGTTCAGCTTACCGTCGCCGTTGACATCCCCGCGCACCGACGATGCCGCATGCGTTCCCGATGTGGACTGGGATGGTGCCGCCGTGCTGGTCGGCGACTGGCTCCCCTGCGGACTGCCGGCGCTCCCGACAGACTCCCCATTTGGCGCAATCAGGGTTCCGGAACTGCCGCTCCCAAATCCATTCACATTCGATCCCGGTGCGGACTGCCCGGAAGGAGAGCTTCCTGAACTGCTTCCCGAAGAGGTCGGACCGACAATCTGCACATCCGAACCGCCGGAGGAAGAATTTCCTGAACTGCTTCCTGAAGACATGCCCGGTCCCGTCGCCGGACCGCTAGAGCTGCTTCCAGAGGAAACGCCGCTTCCAATCGAGCTTGAGTAGGTCGGACCGCCTGACTGGCGCACTACGTGAAGAACGTAATTTCGCAGATTTCCATTTGCCGCTTTGACCGTCACGGTGATCTCATTGACACCGCTCTGCAGATCGACCGTTCCCGTTCCGGCAATCGTTGCCTTGGAATCAATCGCGCTCGCTGCTACCGTCACGCTTGCCACCGATGGATCCACGATCAGATCGTAGGACTCTGTATCTCGGTTAAAGGTCGGTGTCAGTGCAAATCCATCGACACCCAGCGCCGACAGCTTGTTGTTCGGGCTGCCGTCCAGCGTCGGTTTGACGCAGGCGCCCGCCGGCATATTTTTATACACCGGAATCGAGAACTCAAGTGTTGTATTTGCCAATGCCGTGATCTTCGAAAGCGTCAGTCCTTCGGCAGCTGCCGCCTGCACATTCGTCATGTACTGGTGTTTATAAAGGTTGCTGCCCTGCACATTAAATTTCTTTAAGTACAGCGTATCCTGCCCTTTTTTTACATAATTCTCGCCATAATAAACCGAACCGCCGCGGATCGATTTCTCGATGCTGTTCCACGGGCGCAGATAGCTTCCCGACTGGGATGCCCACCAGAGTCCGCGTTCTACCGCACTCATCGAGCCGGACTGATATGCCTCTATATTAAAGAAGTTATAATATCCCTGATAGCCGGACACCGTTCCGGAAATACTGCGTCCGGTTCCCCGGCTGCCCTGTTCCTGCAGAATCATCGACGCCAGAATATATGGATTGACTCCCGATTCAGATGCCGCATTCATGATGATATCTACATAGGAAGTACCGATTGCAGACTGCTGCGCCACTCCCGTGGAAGTTCCCGAACTGCTGTAAGTGCCACTTCCCGGTGCACTTGTTCTTCCGCTGCTGGTTGAACCAGAAGTTGTTCCGGTTGTGCTGCTTCCCGGTGCGCTTGTACTGCCACTGGTGGTTCCAGCCGTGCTGCTGGTTGTCCCCGATGACTTATTCGATGTGCCGCTGCTGACCGGCGCCGTCTCCCCGTCTGCATTGTTGGAAGAAAATCCATCTCCCGCCATGCCCGGTCCATTGGTCGCTGCCACCCGCTCCGTCTTATGATCGCTGATCGAAGCAATCGGAGACGACAGACCGGCGCTGCTTCCGCTCGAACCTGACGAACTTCCCGGTCCCGTCGCTGAACCGGAAGAAGAGCTTCCAGAACTGCTTCCCGTACCGGCCGATACCGACGATCCGCCCGACACCGTGCCAGAAAGGAAGGTTCCGCTCACCATGTTCTGCAGCCCCGTCTTCGTGTGAAGCGAACTGTCATACGACTGTTTCATGAACTGGTAAATATATTTATCATTTAAGAAATTCCGCGGATCCATATAATAGGCGATAACATCCGAAGACGCCTGTACCCAGGAGCTTCCGTCAAAGCCCGGCCAGGTTCCGGTTCCCCAGTCATACGCGCCTGTCTCGGTCGATTTCCAGGACGAAATGCTGCTGCTCGCAACCAGGTTCCGCCCGATCACGCTTTCATTTTTCAACACTGTGTTCCAATCCAGATTCGTCTGGAACGCCGTGAACGTCCAATTCGGATATTGTGCATGCAATTCCCGGAGTCCCTGTTTATAGCTCTCCGGAAATCCCTGCTTTGTCAGATAGCCTTCAAAATCCGAATCCGATTTTATCGCCGTCGGAAACTTTATGTATTTGCTCGAAACATAACCCGTCTGCTCACCGCCGCTTCCGCTATATCGTATCTGATACCATACGACGCCATCCGTTCCCGTCTGCTCACCAAGTACTGTAACTGGTGCGCCCTTGGACAGCTTCGCTAGTGCCTGATACGAAGTGCCCGGACCACTCCGGACATTCAGGTTTGTCGCATTGACCGACGCGGTTCTCTCTTCCGCATAGCTGACGATCCCCAGCAAAGACTCTGCTGCAGTACCTGCCAGCCCTGGGTTGACCGCCATCACAGCGCCCAGCAGAAACGCCGCCGCCCGTTTCCCCAATAACTTCCATTTTTTCATCCGTCTATCTCCTCATTCTGCTGCGTTTTCTGCAATTCATCCCCCGCAACGGAATTCTTATTCTGTCTGCCGCCGTATTTCCAGACAGCCGCTCGACTCTTTTCCATCTTTTTCACGTTTTTACAATCGTATCTATTATAATGAAAAAAGACCATATGTGTCAACCTTACCGAAAAAACTTCGCAAAATTTGGGGTCTTTGCGTGAAATTGTAAGATTTTCTTAATTTTTAGAAGCAGTATAAGTTGGCTTCGAAATGTTTTCCGGATACATGATTTTTGAATGCATGACCGCATGAAAAAGAATGTGCCTTGGCACATTCTCGCGCCGAACGCGGTCGCTTGCGACATGTTTCTGCTTCGCGCGAGTGCGCATCCTCGCGGAGCGTTTTTTTGTTTCATAGGACGTATTTCCTATGAAATAAAAAAGGAGTGCCACCCCGGTACACTCTACCGATTCTGGCACTCCTTTTGGCTCAAAATCCTTAAATTCTTTTTAGCTTAGATCTGGTAAGACTCGCTTTTTCTTCCAGCCCAGGTATTGATGCCGTTTCCATCCATCTCCTCAGTGGACACCGGTGCTTTCTTTACTTCCGGCGCAGCCGCTTTCAGGATTTCGCGTTTCTCAACCGGCGGTTTCTTTGCCGGACGGGACTCGAAGAACTCTTTTGCTACCTGTGGGAACAGTGCATAAGTCAGGACATCCTCATCCTGCTGCTTCCACTGCTTCATCTCCGCCTCAATCTTCTCAAGCTGCGGCTCGATCAGATCTGCCGGACGACAGGTGATCGGTTTTGCATCGCCGATTGCTTTCTTCTGAACTTCTTTGTCGAACGGCTTTACAGTCTGTCCGAACTCGCCCATCAGAAGTTTCTTGGATTCCTTTGTGAACATCTTGTAGCGCTCGCCCATCAGGACATTTAATACAGCCTGCGTACCAACGATCTGGGAAGACGGAGTAACTAACGGCGGCTCACCGAAGTCTTTGCGGACTCTCGGGATCTCTTTCAGAACATCGTAGTATTTATCCTCTGCGCGCGCTTCTTTCAGCTGGGAAACCAGGTTGGAAAGCATACCGCCCGGAACCTGATAACGCAGGGTATTGATGTCAACGCCCAGAACCTTGGTATTCATCAGACCACTCTTTAACGCTTCCTCACGCATCGGGCGGAAGTAATCTGCGATCTCCGCCAGTTTTTCCTGATCCAGTCCGGTATCATACGGAGTACCTTTGAAGGTCTCAACCATAACCTCGGTCGCCGGCTGGCTCGTTCCCATCGAGAATGGAGACATCGCGGTATCGATCATGTCAGCGCCCGCTTCCACTGCCTTTAAGTACGTCATGGATGCGACGCCGGAGGTGTAATGCGTATGGATATCAATCGGAAGATCAACTGCTTCTTTCAGCGCTTTCACAAGGATCTCTGCATTGTACGGGGTCAGAAGACCTGCCATATCCTTGATACACAGGGAATCAGCACCCATATCCTCGATTCTCTTTGCAATGTCTTTCCAATAATCCAGTGTATATGCATCACCCAGTGTATAGCTCAGCGCTATCTGTGCGTGTGCTTTTTCTTTGTTGGCTGCCTTTACCGCTGTCTCCAGGTTGCGGATATCATTTAAACAGTCAAAAATACGGATAATATCAATACCATTGGCAACTGATTTCTGTACGAAATATTCTACCACATCATCTGCATAATGGTTATAACCCAGAATATTCTGTCCGCGGAACAGCATCTGAAGTTTTGTCTTCTTAAAACCATCTCTCAGCTTTCTAAGGCGCTCCCACGGATCTTCCTTCAGGAAACGAAGGCTGGCATCGAATGTCGCACCGCCCCAGCATTCTACTGCATGATATCCAACCTCATCCATCTTTCCGATGATCGGAAGCATCTGCTCCGTTGTCATTCTGGTTGCAATCAGAGACTGGTGCGCGTCACGAAGGACAGTTTCCACGATCTTAACCGGCTTTTTCTTTTCATTTGCCATTCTAAAGATACCTCCCAATACACTTTTATTATGAGTCAACTATCTGCGACCTGGCTGATTAAATAATTCACAGCCATATTTTTATTCATTATACCACAAGTTTCTCGATTTCTGGATAGTTTTTTTAATATAATTTCATAAGTAAATTCTATATCGTGGAAATGTGGGTTGTGATTTTTTCTGATGTCAGGGAGCTTTCCTCTGCGCCGCGCGGGGGCGGCTGGAGGAAAAAAGTTTCTTGGTCGCTTCTTTCTAGTCCGCAGTGCGGCAGCTCGAAAAAACTTCGTTTTTCCTCGCTGTCGGGCATTCGCCCTATGAA
>PPYF01593777.1_pt1 | contig 15427 bp, 9 predicted proteins | sample 1559871 | NCBI WGS metagenome assembly PPYF01 (sample SAMN08240021, study PRJNA423297) | Human gut metagenome, whole genome shotgun sequencing project. | reverse complement strand
ATTTATAATATTACATTTTTATATTCTATATATTATTCTATCAAACATATATTGTCAATATTTTTGCCCATATAAAATGACATTGTTTTTTATATTGATTTGACATTTCAGTTTGAATCATGTATATTCTCTTTTAAGATTATTGTTTGACATTTGTCATTTTATAATTTTAGGAATTATGTTATCTACTATTGACATTTATAATAATAAACATTATTATATTATTGTTATTACCATTCAAAATAACATAGCAGGTTAAAATAAATTTTTAAACCAAATGACAGCGGCTGCGTATGGCAGCCCTTTTTTATACCAATTTATCCCCAAGAAATACAAAAACACCCTCTCCCTACATCTGTCTGCTTTCGCAGATTCAATATCGGGAGGGGGTGTTTACCCTGTTATGGGATTATAATTTTATTATCTGTTTTTACAAACAGTTTTTATTTTGCTCTTTTTCTGTCGTATACGACTACTCCTGCCATTCCTGCCAATGCAACAGCAAGAATTATCATATACATGAACATACCTAAGCTGTCACCTGTTGAAACTGATGAATCCGGTGTTACAGTTGAGTCCGGTGTCTCTGTTGTACCCGGTATCTCTGTTGTACCCGGTGTCTCATCATTTCCTGGATTTTCAGGTGTTGACGGTGTTATATCGCTTCCTGAATCCTTTGCTGCGTATACTACAGCATATGGGCTGAATGACTCTGCCTCGAATGAAAAACTATTTTCATCTGCTGTAACTGCTACACTTTCAAGAACTCCGTTGTTATTCATATGGAATACATACAGATTGTAATCTGCTGCATTGATTCCTTTTTTGTATGACATAGTAATCTTAATCTTACCGCTTGAAAGCTTAACGACTTTTCCGTCTGTTGTTTTAAGTGAAATATCATAATAATCCGCATTCTTTGAATCGAATCCCTTGATATTCTTTTCAGCAATAGCCGCATCAATCTTTTCAGATGTCGAAGCTGCTGTTTTCTCAACATTTAACTTAATTTCACTTACTGTAAGGTCTTTGCCTTCTTCATCTTTAACCTTTATGTCACCTACTGATGCAATATCCTTGAAATCAGCAGTATCTTCATTTCCATCAAGGTCAACTTTGATGTCTGTCTTACCTGGATCGTCAGGTTCAACAACAGGCTGCTTTTTAACAAGACCATTAATTGCATCTGTTATTGCCTTTGCCATTGCATCTACCTTTGCCTGGTCTTCTGATGTAAGTGTTCTGTCTACTGCTTCGATTGCCTTTGTTACTGCTGAGAAATCCTCATAATCATCTTTGTTGAGGGCTTCTGCTGCCTTAATAGCCTCATCTACTGCTGTGTAGTCTGCTGCAACCGGTTCCGGCTTAACATCTCCTGATTTATAGTATGCAGGTGTCCAACCCTCAAAGTAATCTTCAAGTTTTACTGCTGATGCTTCTTCATCAGTCATCTTATTAACGCCTGCAGCTCTGCTTGAAGTGCTTACCTTTGTTCCGTCTGCAAGATGTGTATTATATTCATAATACTTAGCCTTTGCAGGTGTTACATTACTCATTGAAGTAAATCCTGCAGGAGCGATAGTATTAGCATCTTCAACTTCTGTATTTAAGAATACAACCTTTGAATCTGCTCTCCATGGTCTTGCAAAATATGTCTTTGTTATACCGTTGTTAATTCCCGGATAAGAAGTCTTTACAACTTTACAGTTGTTGAAAAGATAACCTAACTGTGAAAGTGCCTTTGACGCAACAATGATACTTCCTGAAGCTGCTTTGTCACCGTATCCATACATGCTTAATGTACAGCCGTCGAATACCGCACTACCATCACCGCAGATATAATCTGTTGTACCTTCGATGACACAATTCTTAAAATATGTATGCTCTGTATTATTTCCTGTAAACATTGTATCCTGTGAACTTAAGAACTGGCAGTCCTTGAATTCGCTCTGGTCTGCTTCAATGAAAATAACACATGCTCTTTCCTTATTTTTATAAAGTTTGATATCGGCATCTGTTGCTTTAGAACGGTCAACCTTAGAGTTATCTCCACCTTTGCCTACGCCATCTGCAACTTCTTCTGTTGTCATATATCTGTTGAATGAACTTTCATATATAACACCTTCTGAACGGAACGCTGTAGCTGTAGGAAGTACATTAACTGTTGCTCCCCAGTGGCCTGTACCCATTCCGATTGCAACTCCTTTTTCATACTTATCAACTGCTCTTGCTTCACTGTAATAACCGTTCATATCGGCACTGTAATAAGTATAACCTGAACCATAATACCATGTTATTGTTGAGCCTGCTTCACTTGAAATAGTAACATAAGGAGTATCAACCATAACCTGCTCTCTGTATAAAGCATCTGTAAGAGTAATTGTTACTCTCTCTGTTGTTCTTGTCATTCTGCCTATATACTTAACTGCATCTGTTATAGTCTCAAACTGCTGGCCCTTACCCACTTTTACCTCAGCCTGATATTCAACAGGTGATGTATCTGCTTCTGTTTCAAGATAAACATCATTCAAAACATCTGCACTGCCGACACTTACATGGTCATATGCGGTATACTTTTCAGATACAACTGATGTATCGTACTCGCCTGCTCTTAACTGTGCTTTGTATCCGTCACCTGTTACATCGAAGGAATAAGAATAGCTACTGTCTGATTTGTTTGTAAATGTAATCTTTGTAACATCTGAAGCTTTGTCGTCTGATGTTACGAACTTACCTGAAACATTAACCTTTGCTCTCTGTGTTGCAGCGATTTTTACATCTGTATAATCTCCTGCTGCCTTGTTTAACTTTTCTGTAACTTCATAATCGTCAACGCCGCCTAATACTACTGAATAGTTTGAGCTTGAATTAATACTTACATTTGAAAAACTGTAAGAACCGTCTGTCTGTGCTTTTACATCGACCTCAATCGTTGAAAGCTTTGAATTATCAGGTACAAATTTAACTGAAACTGTTCCTTTTACAGCATCTGCCGGAATTCCCATAATACTTCCTGAAACTGTTGCAACTGCATCGGCAACTGCTTCAAAGTCTTTAACAGCCGTAGCATCTTCACCTGTAAGTTCGAGAATATTGCCGTTATCGGTATCATTAATCTTAAATCCTACAGCACTTATTGATACTTCGTACTTGGCACTGCCGTTTACTCTCTTTAATACAACGGAATACTTGCCGTTGCTGTCAACCTGTGCAGTAACCGTCTTTGCAGAACTGTCTGTAAGACTGTCAAACTTAATCTCTGTAATTCCATTTTCTGCTGCATTTGCCACTGTACCTGTAACTGTGACATTTATAATCGGATTATATTCTGTCAAAGCCATTGTTCTGACCTTAACATCTCCGCCTGATATAACAGGAAGATACTTCTGTCCTTCTTTTTCAACAATATAACCTGTAATATCATCCACTGTTACAGACTGTGTTGTTGTCTTCATCTGAACAGAATATCCGCTGTCAACACTGCCGATATATACAGGTCTGTCAGTTGCAGCATTTGAACATACCTGCTCATATTTTACTTTTGTTGTGTCATCTTTTACCGGAAGATATAATACGCTTCCCTGTCTGAAACGAAGTTTGTCACTGTCATATGTAACACCACTGTTTCCTGCATCCTGTGACACATACAAAATGCCGCCGGACTCTCCGGCTGTTCCATCAAGAATTTCCCCTGCTGCAGGTGCTTTCTTACTTGAATTCGCTGAAAACGAATACGTGATTTTTCGTGTCTGTGTATCTGCGGCCTTTGCCGTAACGCCTAATCCTACAGGCATTCCCGATACAATCAAAGTAACCGCAGAAACTGCCGCAAATACCTTTCTAAATAATTTGTTAAATCGCATAAAACCCTCCGAACATTTTACTAAATTATATTTTTAACCACACACTTCCTTTCATTATCACGCTTACCATTAATAAAACACGCAGTGAACTAATAACTAAAAATACCCATAAGAAAAAGAAAAGACTTTTGCGTATGTGTTTTATTAAAGTATGTATAAATAATACACTTATATTATAAATGTGTCAATGGATTTTACTGATTATTATATTTTTTTGTTAGTTTTTCACAGAAACTCTCATTAAATCTTTACTAATATCTTCCCCTTACATTCAAATGTTTGAAGCTGTATGCAAAATATGCTATTTCTGCTATAGCTGTAATTGTCCACGAAAATACATAGACAAGATACAATGATGGTATAGAATGAAAATATGCAAATATTGTATATACCCATGCAACCCTGAATACACACGAACCGCTTATAACAATAATTGTAGGCCCAACACTCTTTCCTATACCCCTCGATGCAGCAATTGATGCATCCATAAATGCAGATACCGCATACGAAAAAGCCATAATCTTTATTCTTGCCATCCCGGCGTCTATAACAGCCGGCTCACTAGTAAACAACGACAACAACTGGCGTCCAAACACAAAAAGTACAGTTCCAAGAATTCCCGCCGCACAAAATGAATATGCAATGCTTATAAAATAGCTGTGAAGCATTCTCTTTTTATTTCCGGCACCCATGTTCTGCCCCATAAAACTTGAACACGCTGTATAAAACGCTGACATTACATTATATATAAGTGCATCAAAATTGGCAGCTGCGGAATTGCCCGAAACCATAACAGAATCAAATGAATTCACACCTGTCTGGATAAAAAGGTTTGCAATCGCAAATATTGCGTTCTGGATTCCTGCCGGGATTCCAAGCATAAGAATCGCTTTCGCTGCATTCTTGTTTATTCTTACCTGCGAAAGACGAAGCTTGCACACATCATTTCTTCGCAAAAGATTAGTCATAATAAGTGTTGCTGAAATATACTGTGAAATAATACTTGCCATTGCTACACCCTGTTCTGCCAGACGAAATCCGATAACAAATATAAGATTAAGGCATACATTTACTATTCCTGCTATAAAAAGATAGAGTAACGGACGCTTTGTATCTCCTCCGGCACTCATAACAGCATTACCGAAGTTGTATACTGCCATGGCAGGCATACCAAGTGCATATATTCTGAAATAAAGCATCGCACCGTCTATAAGTTCTTCTTTTGTATTTAATAGATTCAACAATAAATGTGCACATGAAATACATATAATACTTACAATAATTCCAACAATCAGGCACAGAATAAATGCTGTTTGAATTGTATCTTTCAAATCTTTGTGCTGTCTTGCACCAAGCTGCCTTGCCACTATTACATTGACACCACAACCCATTCCTATAAGAAATCCTGTAAAAAGCGTCACTAAAATTGTAGTCGAACCAACCGCCCCAAGTGCCTCATAGCTTGCAAATTTACCGACAACTGCCACATCGGACATATTAAAAAGAACCTCAAGAACCTGCGACATCATAAGCGGTATACTGAAAAGAACTATCTTTTTCCACAAAGAACCGCTTGTCATATCCATTCCACAGGACGTATTTTCTGTTTTTATTCCACTCATAAAAAATTTCCTCATATCAGGTATAATTAACTTTAGTTTTTGCACGTAATACGGCCTTTAAATCACGCCAAATCTACGCAGCAGTTAATTATACTAACACCTGATATGAGAAAATGCAACATATCTTATATTAATTTTTAATATTATTAATTTAAAGTTTTAATTTCAATATAATAACGTATCACTATAATAATCTGCCTTGTGAACTGTAAGCAGTTTTTATTACATCTTAAAATATGACACACTCTCAGCCAGCTTGTCAGCAATCTCCCTAAGCTTGACGGCTCCTGAATACACTTCCTTGAACGTATCTGTAACCTTCTGCGTCTCCTCAAATGTTCTCTGAGTGCTTTCCATATTTTGTCCCGCAATTTCTGCAAGTTCTTCAACGGCACCAGACACCTTATTTCTTGAACCTTCAAGTTTAACCGTACTGTTCATTATTAATTCTATGCTGTCCTTTGAACTGCGTATATCATTAAGAACCTGTCCCACAATAATACGGGTCTCTTCCATGCTTTCGCTCTGACTTATAACTATATCCTGCATTTTCTGCATAATCTCGACAGATTTATACGAATCCTGCATAAGAACCTTTGTTATATCGTCAATCTGCTTACTTGAATCATTAGACTGCTCCGCGAGCTTCTTTATCTGCTGTGCAACAACAGCAAAGCCTTTTCCGGCTTCACCTGCTCTTGCCGCCTCTATAGACGCATTAAGGCTCAAAAGATTAGTCTCTTCAGCAACAGCCGAAATAAATGAGATTGCCGAATTAATTTTGTTTACGGATTCATTTGTGCGATTTGTCTGCTCGTTCACTTCTTCAATTATATTTTTTACATTGTCATTGATATTACACAACTTAAAAAGCGTCTCGGAAACCTTTGTTCCTGACTTCTGCATAGACACGGCTGATTCGTTAAGAAGAGCCGCCTCTGATGTAGTCTCGCTGATGTTGTTTTCCATAATCTTCATATGGTCAAACGCAGCTTTGGAATTGGCTGACTGTATTGATGAATTTTCAACCATCTGATTAACGGTTGCACTTACTTCATTCATTGTCTTGTCGGTATTGTCCGCCGCATCACCGAGAACACCAGAAGTTTCAAGCAAAAGCTTTGAATTACTCGATATTTCGTTAATTACCGAGTTCATCGCATTGCTAAGCGATACTGTGCCTCGTGCCAAATCACCTATTTCATCTTTGCGGTTTAACAGCTTTTTGTCAACGTCTATATTAAGACTGCCTCCCGCAACCTGTTCCACGATTCCTACACTTCTCTTTATATCTGAACTTATAGAATATGCAATCTTCATGCTTATGCCGATACATATAGCCATAACAATGACAACAGCGGTGCATATCATTGCAATAATTCTGTTTAAAACAGTGTCCTTGTCCGCCTTGTTTGTTCCGACAAATACCATTCCGATTATCTTATCATTGCTTCCATTCTGATATACAGGCATATAATAGCCGTAATTCATAACTCCATCCAGCGAAACACGGCTTGTAAAATATTCTTCTCCATCATTTAACACTTTCTGCGTTATGACATCTCCAGCAGGCGAACCGAGAATTCTTTCCCCGTTTGCGTCAAGTGCCGATGTCATCACTCTTTTTGTTCCGTAGAAAAATGTAACGTCCATACCTGTATTTTCTTTTATTCTGTCAACGAGATTTTCCGACTTGGATACATTGTAACTTCCTTTCCATATATCTCCGTTTGTTGTCACAATGTAATCTCCCGCATTTTGGTCATATGCCGCCAAAGTAGACGATGCCGTTCCTTTTAAAGCTTCCTCAACCTGTTCCATAACAGAACTTTTTACCATAGTTACAGTAAGGATTATGGAAACCATGCCCAAAACAAGTACAGGAATGATTGTAACCGCCAATATTTTCTTTTTAAGATTCATGCTGTATTCCTCCCATTATTCTCTTACTGTACTACTGTCACGGTTTTGAAATACCAGTTAATATTTCCCGTAATATCCGAATCTTTGAGTGTTTTTCCGTTCTCTCCGACTGTCGTTCCCGTATTGGTCTCTATAACTCCGTCAAATATTCCGAGTTTTCCCGATATAATATCCTTCTTTGCCTCATCAACTTTTTGCTGTGTTCCCGATTTGCAGAAATAAGCGAGCTGTGTTATGCCGACAAGATTTTCATTCATACCGCCGTAATAATTGCTTCCATCCCATGTTCCGTCAATAACGCTCTGTACAGCCGCCGTATAATATGCACTCCAGTTCCATATAACGCTGCAAAGGCAGGCATCAGGTGCATCTTTACTCATATCGGAATTGTATCCTATACTGTATACATTTTTCTGCTGTGCAAGAAGCTGCGGATATGTTGTATCACAATGCTGTGTTATAACATCGCAATTCATATCAAGAAGCGTAGATGCCGCAGCTTTCTCAGCTTCAGGGTCATACCAACTGTTCGTCACCTTTACATATATCTGAGCTGAAGGATTCACAGAATAAACTCCCAAAGCAAAAGCATCAATTCCGCCCGTAACCTCTGAATTTTCCGAACCCATTGCGGCAACATAACCTATTTTATTCGTCTTTGTATTCATTCCTGCAACTATTCCGCTAAGATATCTCGGCTGATATATTCTTCCGAAATAATTGTTAAAATTCTTTCCGTTGCTCATGTAACCCGTGCCGTGAGAAAAATAAACATCAGGATATTCTTCTGCCATCTGTGCCGTTGTCTCCATATAGCCCCAGCTTGTTGAAAATATTATGTTACAGCCCTCATCTATGCATTCTTTTATCGCTTTTCTCGTAGCCTCCTTGTCCGAATCATTAACATTAATCTTTCTTATAATCTGACTGTCCGACAATCCTAGATTCTGCTGCATACCCATAATTCCAATATCATGCGTATATGTATATCCGCTGCCCTCGGCGGGATCAGATAGATGAATTACACCAACCTTTATGCTGTCCTTTGATACTCCTGAAGAACTTTTTACCGTATCAGAATCACCATAGCCCGTATTAACCGCATAATCATCAATATTGCCGTTCATGCCGCAACCTGTAAACGAAGCACATAAAACAAGCATACCCAATATTTTAAAAAATGATTTAATTCTTTTCATTCGCATCACCTCATATTCAATTATCATTTACCAAAACAATATATAAATTAATTTAATAATATCATACACATGTTTATTTTTACAATAGGAAACAATAAAATTTTTGTAATATATTACATTTTCTGAAAATACGGCTAAATTCGCACAAAAATACACAATTTTAAAAAATCACCAATTATACAGATTTGAATTTTAATATATATTTTCCGTCTGTGAATCATACGGCAGAACGGTTCTTGTAATCGGTGGAAAAAAGGCTCTTGCAGCTGCACTTGACAAAATTAAAGAAGCAGTATCTCACACAGCACTTGAAATTATCGGCGTCGAACTTTATGGAAATGACTGTACATACGAAACTGTTGATAAACTTCGTGCATTACCTCTATATAGCGAAGCTGACATGGTATTCGGTGTAGGCGGCGGCAAAGCACTTGATACAGTAAAATGCCTATGCATAACGGATGACAAACCTGTATTTACATTTCCTACAATTGCATCAAATTGTGCTGCTTGTACATCTGTATCAATTATGTATAATAGTGACGGAACTTTTTTAAAGCCTAACTTTTTTATCCGCCCTGCAATGCACGCTTTTATTGATACCGAAATCATTGCAAAAGCATACGAAGACCACAAAAAAGGATTATGTACATATGAAGTTGAACAGGTAACTATTCGGTTTCTATTTTTGCTGAATATGGTATTGTCTGTATCTTTGTAAAGAAATATACATATTTGAATATTATAAGAAATACAATAAACACTCTTCCATATATGTTCGACATTGCAATCATTGCAAGAACAAGCATACATGATGCAGGTATCAATATACAAAGCTTTGTTTTAAGCGTCATTGCACGGTTTTTCACAAAACTATCCAAATGCTTTTTATAAAGCTTTGTTTTTGTAAACCACTTATGAAAACGCTCTGACCCTTTTGCAAAACAAAAGGAAGCAAGTAAAAGAAACGGCGTAGTTGGCAATACCGGCAGAATAACACCAATCGCACCAAGTGCCATTGAGATAAATGCCGCTGCAAGCCAAAGAATTTTAATTGGATTTTTTATAATATTTTTCATTAATAATTATAATACCTTTCATTTATAATATTGTTATGCATATCTAAGTTGTATTAGTCACAGCTAACTATTGGCATTATAAACAAAAAAATATACATATGTCAAATGGTAAATTATATTACTCATCTGACATATGTATTTTACTCATTAAAATTATCACATCAAATATAATTATTATTAATCAAGAAGCTTTGCGAATTCTTCTTCAGGCAGCGGTTTTGAAAAATAAAATCCCTGAAGATAATCGCATCCATATTCTTTAAGATAGTCTGCCTGCTCTTTTGTCTCCACTCCTTCTGCGACCACTTTCATATCAAGTCTGTGTGCGAGTTCAATAATTGACATTACTATATTATTATATTTTTTATTTTCACCAAGTTTTTGCACAAACCCCATATCAAGCTTTATAACATCAAAATTGTAATCTCTTAATGTGCTGAATGATGACATACCACTTCCGAAATCATCAATAAGAAGCTTTACACCGTTATCGTGAAGCTGCTTAAGAAAATTGGTACCTTTACCGGAAACATTTGCATATGCCGACTCAGTTACTTCATAATTAACCATCTGTTTTGAATAGTGTTCATCTTTTACATCATCAATAATCAAATCCATGATTTCACCATCCATCAGGTCCATTCTTGATAAATTGACTGCGACACGAACAATCTTTTTTCCGTTTTTATATCTATTTTCCATAAATCTACGGACGCTTTTATGTACATATGTATCAAGCTTTGTTATGTGTCCGCTTTCTTCAAGTGCAGGAATAAATTTACCCGGTAGTATTACGCCTTTGGGTGAAACCCAGCGTACAAGAGCTTCCGCCGATGCTATCTGCTTCGTTTTTGCATCATATATAGGCTGATAAAACACTTTTATCTCACTATTTTTTATAGCATCATCCAGCTGAATCAGAGCAAGACTTCTTTGCTCATAATCATATTTCATGTCTTCATTAAATATAGCATACGGCTGTACATACTGATTAGGTATATATAATTTTGCAAGCTTTGCCCTGTCACACATATCAGAAACACTCAAATCCGTGTCTTTCGGTATATAATAAATGCCACATCTTACATATATATCTACTTTCATCCCATCTTTATCATAAACACGATGAAGTATTGATGTGAGCTTTTCAAAATCCAGATTGTTCTTATCAACCAGCACAACAAATCGGTCTGCTTCTATCCTTGATATTGCAAGCGGTTTCAAAAAAGAAATCTGTAAAATATTAACAGCCTGATGTAATACCGTATCTCCTGCTGCATAACCATATAAATCATTAATCGCCTTAAACTTCTGGATATTAAAATATAAAAGTGCAAAATCTTTGTCAGGATTATTTTTAATTATATTTTCTGCTTTATGAACAAATCCTTCACGGTTTAATGCACCCGTAACACTATCAGTCTCAAGTTCTTTTGTCATATCTTCAATAACAACAAGAATAATACCTTTTTTCTTATCAAACCAGTGATAGCTGTATCTTTCAACTTTATTTTTTATATTATAAACATTAAATGAATACACTCCAGCTATATTCATGTTATCATTAAGGTAATCAAGTGCCGTACATTTTAAGAACTGCTCTTTACTTTCATTGGCAATTCTTATCTCACTCATCTGCTTTACTATATCATCATATACATATGACTTCTGTTCTTCAACTTCCATGCCCTCAAAATGAGCAGCACGCATATACAGATTTCCTTTACAGCTGTCTATAATTCCGATTCCTATATAATCATTGTTATACAGAATTTTACTTATCTCTTTGTCAATATATTTTAATGTTCTGTCTTTCCAGACCGCATATGCTTCTATATGACCGTTGTACGGATTTTCTATAAGGCTGACACGCACTTTGTATAATTTCAAATTGCCATTTTCATCATAATAATTATGATAAAATTGTATATTACGTTCACCTTTTTCAAATTCTTCCAACAGAGCTTTTCTGGTGAAACCGTTCTTAAACTCTTCCAGATTATATCCATCAGAAATATTAGGATATATGTATTTATTAAGCCAGCATCTCACAGAAATATTATTTAATTCATTATCATTATACTTATGCTTACGTGTTATAAGAGCAAGCATCTTATTATCCGTAACATCTATATATATAGAACAAACCCTATCCTTTTCTCCCGTCAGCAAAAAGTTCATTCTTTCCTGATATAGCTTTTCATGATGCCCTGTATCAATACTCAATGATTTATCCATACGCATTACCTACCATATTTTACACGTCTAATATATTTCACATTAATAATGATAACACAAAAAAGCCGGAAATCAATATTAATTTTCAATAAAGATTTCCGGCATAAAACCATTTTTTATTTATTTAGAAAACAAGTCTATTATTATTTTGTACCAAAAATTCTGTCGCCGGCATCGCCAAGACCCGGACATATATATGCATTTTCATTGAGCTGTCTGTCAAGATGTCCTACATAAATCTGAACATCCGGATGAGCCTTATGAAGCTTCTCAAGACCTTCCGGTGCAGCTATAATACACATAAACTTAATCTTTTTACCACCATGCTTTTTAATCTGATCAATTGCATCTACTGCTGAGCCGCCTGTTGCAAGCATTGGGTCTGTTACAATAATAAGCCTTTCTTCAATAGGGCTTGGAAGTTTGCAATAATATTCATGTGGTTCATGAGTTTCCTCATCTCTATACATACCGATATGACCTACTTTTGCAGTCGGTACAAGGGCAAGAATACCTGAAACCATACCAAGACCAGCTCTAAGAATCGGAACAACCGCAAGTTTACGTCCGGAAATCATAGGAGTCATGCATTTTTCAATTGGAGTTTCAATCTCTACATCTTCAAGTTCAAGATCTCCCATTGCCTCAAAACCTTCAAGCATGGCAATCTCTTCTACAAGCTTTCTGAATTCATTAGTTCCTGTTCTCTTATCTCTCAAAATTGAAATTTTGTGCTGAATCAACGGATGTTCAAAAATTGTAATATTTTTTTCTTCTTTAAAATTCATCATAACTTAACCTCTGTTTTTCCATATATATAGATGTATTATTTGCTTTTTAATTATTTTTCATCATCTGTGTTGCTTACATATACACCACGGCTTTGGTCTCCGCTTGGATTTACACCAAACCTGTAATCATTACCCGGTAAAATAGCATTGAGGATAATACCTGCAATAGCTGCGATAGCAAGTGCTGTGAGTGTAATATGCGTTTCACCTATTGTGAATGTAAGTCCATTTGAAAAACCAAGACCGCATACAAAGATTACACCGGCAATTATAAGGTTACGTGACTTTGTAAGGTCTACCTTATTTTCAACAACATTTCTTACACCAATAGCTGAAATCATACCATAAAGCATAAATGATACACCACCGATTATGGCTGCCGGCATTGTAGAAATAATCTCTGAAAACTTAGGTATAAATGAAAGTATCACTGCAAGACCTGCAGCAATTCTTATTACTCTTGGGTCATATACCTTTGAAAGTTCAAGGACACCTGTGTTTTCTCCATATGTAGTATTAGCCGGTCCACCAATAAGACCTGCAAACGCTGTAGCAAGTCCATCACCCATTATTGTTCTGTGAAGACCCGGATCTGCTATAAAATTCTCATCAACAGTAGCTGATATAGCTGACATATCTCCAACATGTTCCATCATTGTTGCAATAGCGATAGGTGCCATTACAAGAATTGCTGTAATATCAAACTTGCAAATCTGGAATTTTGGAAAACCAATCCAGCTTGCTGATGAAACAGATGCAAAATTAAGTATTGCTGAACCATCAGGATTTGTAACTCCAAATGCATTAAGAATCAATGCAAAAGCATATGAAATGATTACACCCATAAGGATAGGAATAATCTTAAACATTCCCTTGCCCCAGATATTAAATATTATTATTACAGCAAGTGCAACTACGGCAAGAAGCCAGTTAGTTGAAGCATTAGATATTGCTGATGAAGCAAGTGAAAGACCAATACAAATAATAATTGGTCCTGTAACTACCGGTGGAAGGAATCTCATAACTCTGTTCACACCGACAAGCTTAAAAATTAAAGCTACAACAAGATATAACAGACCTGCTACAACGATACCGCCACATGCATATGCAGCTTTCTCGTTAGCACCCATATCGGCATAAATTCCTGTATTGAGATTGGCTACTGTATAAAATCCACCAAGAAATGCGAATGATGAGCCAAGAAATGCAGGAACTTTAAATTTTGAGCAGACATGGAAAATTAATGTTCCAATACCGGCACAAAACAGTGTAACAGATACTGTAAGGCCTCTTGTTATTGGTTCGCCACATGCATTCTGAAAATATCCTGCTACAAGAATAGGTACCAGAATAGTAGCTCCGAACATGGCAAACATATGCTGTATTCCAAGAATCAGCATTTTCGGAATTCCGAGCTGTCGTGCATCACGAACAACTTCTTGATTTTTCTCGTTCATTAGTTTTTCTCCCTATTAAAAATAATTTACATAATGATAACATATTTTACCCAGTTTTTAAACATGCTTTTTCATTTAAAAAACAGCAATTTAAAAAATAGCAAATATATCTGTACTTTCTTGAAGTGTCTTTGCTATAGCCTTATTTTCTTTCATTTTGCTACTGATATTAACTATATCTTCAACAAGGTTCTGTGTATTTTCTGCCGTGCTGTTGACACCCTCCGCACCTTCATCAACCGCAGCCGTAATAGTGTTAATAGAACCTGCTATCTCATCAATGTTTTTCTTTAAAGCGTCAGTTTTTAATACAAACTCATTCATAGCATCCTCAATATATGATGCATTATTTTTATATGAAGCACCACTATCAACAAACCTTTCAAATTCAGGGAGTATCGTCTGCTGCATATATTTAACAAGATTGTTAGCGTTATCTGATAAATTAGATACTGCTTTAACTACAACCGAATTTATCTGCTGTATTCTGTTTGCTGTTTCTCTGCTTGAATCTGCAAGCTGGCGTATCTCTTCTGCAACAACCGCAAATCCTTTTCCTGCTTCTCCAGCCCTCGCTGCCTCAATCGATGCATTCAATGCAAGAAGATTGGTCTGGCTTGATATACTTAAAATATCATTAGTCAGATTATTAACCTGGTCAACACTTTTGCTGTCTTCAATCGCATTATTTAGTACTTCCAGTATCTCACCAACCTTTTCACTTGTCTGTTCCATATTGTTTCTGGCATTACTTTCCATATTATCAGCATCTTCTTTCATCTGCTTAGAAAATGTATTAATTTCATTTGACTTTGATGCTATTATATCAACGTCTTCACGTACATTATTCGCACTGTCATTAATAACATTAACTGATTGTCCTACATCCTGCATAGTTGCAGATAATTCTTCTGTCATTGCTGATAAATCAGAAGCACTATCATTAGAGGCAGCCACACTTTTATCTACTGCCTCTACAACGCCTTCCATCAGGTTTGTATTCTCAATAATCAGCTTAAGTATTCCCTGAAGTTTTTCCATAAAAATATTAATTCCATTACCGAGATCAGCAATCTCATCATTAGACAGTATTGTAACTCTCTTAGTAAGATCACCTTCTCCATTATCTATTCCACTTATAATTTCCCTAATATCTTTATTCGTTGCAAGTATCGGTTTTATAATATATTTCATAACACAATACAATGCTGTAAGCTGTAACAATATACTTATTGCAATAATAACAATACTACAT
>PPYF01188406.1_pt1 | contig 15434 bp, 15 predicted proteins | sample 1559871 | NCBI WGS metagenome assembly PPYF01 (sample SAMN08240021, study PRJNA423297) | Human gut metagenome, whole genome shotgun sequencing project. | reverse complement strand
TCTAATATGTATAGCGAACGAAAGGCCATATTAGACATAGCAAAAGCGACATTTCAATCTGTAACAGGATTGTAAAATGACGCAAAGAAGGGGAAAAAGTGGATAATTTTTATACCAGGAAATTGGCATCCATGAAATGCTTCACATTTTTTAAAGCTTAGAGGATAAAACTGGTTTTTGGTTAAATAAAAGTTACAAGCTGGATTTATATGCTGAAACGATGGGCTGGGCTGAAGTTTTCAGCCCAGCGGTAGGCTTAACGGTGGGTTTTGCCCGGCATGCGCGGGTCATCTTTGTACTCTGCGGTGGCAATCCATGCGGCGCAGAACAGGGTCAGACGGGCGAAGAAGTAGAAGAACGCCATCAGGCCAAGCACCGAACCAAACGCCGCGCCGGAAGGTGATTTCACCAGCGTTGGCAGCGCCCAGGTCATGATAATTTTGATCACTTCAAAACCGATGGCGGCAATAAAGGTGCCGCGAATTAATGCTTTCTTACGCGGACGATGGCGAGGCAGGCGCCAGAAAATCCAGAAGAACAGCAGGTAGTTGGCGAAGATAGAGATCGCCAGGCCAATCAGTCGCCAGGCGGGTTTCAGCCACTCGATGCTGTCGAGGTACAGCGCGGAGATAATCATCTGCTGGGCGGAACCGGCCACCGAGGTGATGGACAGCGTGACAATCAGCGCAACCAGCAGGCCAATCAGCGACACGAAGTCACGCAGGTATTTTACCCAGATGGCCTCCTGGTCTTGCGGCGTGCGCTCCCAGACGTCGCGCGACTGTGCGCGAATCGCTTCGCGCAGGTTACCCATCCAGTTCACGCCGGAGTAAAGGGCAATGCCCAGCCCGACCAGGCCGACGGTGGTACGCTGCTGGACGGCGGTATTAATGGTACTTTTTAAGGTCGCGGCCAGCGTGGGGTCGCTGACGTTGTTGAGGATTTTATTGAAGATATCCTGCAGTAGCGTCGGATGTGACGCGAGGATAAAACCGGCGGCGGCAAACGACACCATCAGGATCGGAATCATCGATAAAAATGAGAAGTAGGTAATCGCCGCCCCGAACTGGTTACCCATTCGGTCATTGAAGCGTTCAGCGGCGCGAATCAGGTGGGCGATGACCGGGCGGCGCTGAATCTTCTGCGCCGTGCTGGTGACGGTATCCAGCGCTTTGCTGGCCTTATGCTGTAGACGTTTGTCGTTGTTTTCCGACGTCATCAGGGGAAATTTCCTTTTTATTGCTTTTACTTAAGTATAGAGGGTTATCAGGAGGCGGTGCGGTTTGCCCCGACCGGGGTGCCAGATTCAATCGACATAGTCGCGCAGCACCTCGGTTAACCACTCCATCAACACATGTACCCGGCGCGACAGGTTACGGCGGTGAGGGTAAATCAGCGATACCGGCATCGGTTCCGCCCGATATTGCGGCAGAATTTCTACCAGCGTGCCGCCGCGCAGCGCATCGCGAACGCCGACGCGCGGTGCCTGAATGATCCCCAGCCCCGCCAGGCAGGCGGCGTGGTAGGTTTCGGTACTGTTGACCGTCAGTACGCCGCCGGTTTTTATCCACTGCGTTCCGTTATCTCTCGCCACTTCAAACCCTTGCGGACGCACACCGAGGTTCACCGCATAGTGTACCAGCGCATGGCTGCTAAGATCTTCCAGTGATTCCGGATAGCCGAAGCGGGCGAGATACGCCGGACTGGCGCAGTTGATAATGGTGAGCTTGCCGAGCGGACGGGCAATCAACCCGGAATCTTTCAGCGCGCCGACGCGCACCACGCAGTCAAATCCTTCACGAATGACATCCACCAGGCGGTCGCTGCTGCTGAGTTCCAGTTCGATGCCGGGATAGTGCTGCAAAAATTCGGGCAGGCGGGGAATGACGACGTTACGGGCGATAGCGACCGGCATATCCACCCGCAATCGACCACTGATGGTGCTGGGGTCGTTCTGGAACATGCCGTCCAGCTCATCGAGATTGCTCAGGAGATCTTTAGCACGCTCAAAGTAGACCATCCCATCCTGAGTCAGCAGCACGCGGCGGGTGGTACGATGCAGCAGGCGGCAGCCAAGGTGGTTTTCCAGCGCCTGAATCTGTCGCGATACGCTACCTTTAGGAAGGCCCAGCGTGTCGGCCGCCCGGGAAAAACTCTCCAGTTCGGCCACGCGGATGAATAGCTGCATTGCGTGAATTTTATCCATCAGAATGACCTATTGTTGTCGTGATTGAGACAGTGAAGCGTAATTAGCAGTATTTATTGTTCTTTTATCACCTAATAAGCTTGTTCTCAACGTACACACCACCTGAAATGAGGTTTCCTATGAACCAGCGTATTGCGATTGTGACCGGCGGCAGCCGCGGATTGGGAAAAAATGCAGTGCTGAAGCTCGCCGCACAGGGAACGGATATTATTTTTACCTACAACAGCCAACATGATGCTGCCCTACAGGTTGTCGCCGAAGTGGAGAAAACGGGGGCGAAAGCGGCGGCATTGCAGCTGAACGTCAGCGAAACCGCGAGCTTTGCCGTCTTTGCCGAACAGGTGAAAAACCAGCTTAATCAGGTGTGGGGTCGGGAGACGTTTGATTATTTAGTGAACAACGCCGGTATCGGCCTCTATGCGCCGTTTGCCGAGACATCAGAAGCGCTGTTCGATGAGCTGATGAACATTCATTTTAAAGGGCCGTTCTTCCTCACCCAGCAGCTTCTGCCACTGATGGCTGACGGTGGGCGGATTCTTAACGTCTCGACCGGACTGGCGCGATTTGCACTGCCGGGTTACGCGGCTTATGCGTCGATGAAAGGGGCGATGGAAGTCCTCACCCGTTACCAGGCAAAAGAACTGGGTGCGCGAGGGATCTCCGTCAACAGTATCGCGCCAGGGGCCATTGAAACCGACTTTGGCGGTGGACGCGTGCGCGACAACGAAGAGCTGAATCAATACGTGGCCTCGCAAACCGCGCTAGGCCGTGTTGGCCTGCCGGACGATATCGGCGACGCCATCGCCGCGCTGCTTAGCGACAACCTGCGCTGGATGACCGCACAGCGTATCGAAGTTTCCGGCGGAATGTTCCTGTAACCGCTGCTCACTATTCATATTGTGCTGAAATAAGTCCGAATCTGGACTTATTTCATTTCTGGCCTTCCCTTTATTCAGTAATGTTTTATATTTCGCGAAATTAATATTTATTCTTCGTCCATTCTCTCAGTTTTTCCTTAATCATAATGTGATGGGTTATGTTAATGCGTAATGCCCCTTCGAGGGTTGTAAGTATTCATAATTATGATATTTAGATCGCCATTTATCTACGTAGAATGCCCCAGGCCAAACGGCGAGTTCTTATTTTATGCCGCGAGGATTACTCTTCCGGTCATTAAGAACAGTTTATTTTTTAATGGGGAAACCGTTATGCAGGTAGTCATGTTTGACAGGCAGTCAATATTTATTCATGGAATGAGAATCAGCTTACAGGAAAATATTCCAGGAATTGATGTGTATGCCGTCAGCCAGGCTGATGATCTGTGGCGGCAGTTTTTACAGCATCCGGACGCGCTGCTCATTCTGGATGGGGGAATGGATCCCGGATTTTGTCAGTGGTTGTTGCAGGAGAAGTTCCAGCAGTTTCCGGAATCTAAATGCATCATCATCGTCAATGAATATAACCAGGCCTGGCTCAGCAATATGATGGCGTTTAATGTGCAGGCGATAATTCCGCGTGATGCCAGCGTGGAAGTATTCGTCCAAACTATCAAAAGCGTCATGCGTGGGTTAATCTGCCTGCCGGGTGACTGGCGAATGGAATATGAACAAACAAAACAGGGTCTGGACAATTTAAGTCAGCGCCAGCGAGAAATATTAACCCTCCTGGCGAACGGTGAAACCAATAAAGAGATTAGCCGGACGCTGAATATTAGCGCCGGGACGGTGAAAGCGCATCTGGAGTCTTTGTACCGCCGTCTGGATGTGAAGAATCGGACCCAGGCGGCGATGCTGCTTAATCACCGTCAGGACTTACAGCCCGGTGGACTGGAATAACGAGGCTTCAGCCTGGCGTTGGAACGCCAGGCTGCTTTGTTGCTCTTCTTCACGGAGCCACTCGGCCAACGCCGCATTAAAATCCCGGCGGTTAATGGCTTGCACTATCGCCGATTGACGTAACCCTTCCAGCCCCAGGCTAAAGGCCAGCGACAGCAGCGCGTCGAACTGATGCTGAGCCAGCGGCGCGTTGATACCCTGACAAAGCCACTGTCGATAGTTTTCCACATCCTGTTCAAACAGCATCTCCGCCTGCGCGTGAGTTAAGCACCCATCAAAACGCTCCCCTTCGCGAATCAGATGCCCATAGCCAATCACCCATAACCCCTCTGCATCGCGGTATTTCTCCAGCGAAAGTCCCTGAAAGCGCTTGATAAATTCCAAACCCTGCGGGCTCGGCGTGGTGATGCCTGTGCTCATAATGACCTCTCTTCGGGTGAGGCGAGAAGTGTAAAAGAGCCGTGCAGGCTCGCCTATTGGCCGGATGACGGGGAATTATCATACTCGTGGCTGAGTAGGCCAAAAAGCCAGTCATTGTGCCACTGCCCCGCGAGGAAATAGCTCTCGCGCAGCTCACCCTCAAGGCGGAATCCGAGTTTTTCCAGCGTGCGGCGTGAGGCGATATTGCCTGCGGTGACCGTCGCCGTCAGACGACGTATGCCGCCGCGGCCAAAGGCATAGTCGCATACTGCGCGCAGTGATTCAGTACCGTAGCCTTTGCCCTGCGATTCAGGGGCGAATAAAAATCCCACTTCCGCGCAGTCGTGGTCGCGATGAATATAGCCGGTGATGCCGAGCGCCGAGTTTTGCCTATCGCGAACCAGCAGGCAGAGCCAGTGTGCGTCACCGGGAGACCAGTGAGGCAGTCGGGAATCAAAGGCGGCGCGGATCTCGCTCTCACTGCGCTTGTCCGCCACATAGCGCATCACCTGCGGGTGCTGCTGGAGAGCGAGAAAGAAGCGCCAATCGCTGTCGACAAGCTGTGTGCAGACTAAACGTTCGGTGGTGAGCGCGATCATAATTTCACATTCTGAGTGGGGACACAGGACTGTTAATTTGCCTGATTTCGTCTATGGTGTAACGACAAAAATTACATAAAAATAACATATTAACCCTAAGGTGAATCGGCCTTGCCGTTGGTGAAGGAACGTGAAGATGTCGACGTCGTCGCGTCAGGTTGGTCAGCACTTTGAGCATTGCCTGAGCATTATTCGCCAGGCCTCCATTGAAATACTCACCCTGCTTAAGCTCCGCGTGACGGAGGGCAAAGATCCCCGCTGGTTTCTGGAGCAGTTGGATCAGGCCCGGCTGAATCTCGGCGGTTGGGGGGCCGTCGCCCAGCGCCTCGGCGTCAACGACAGCCAACTGAGTGAGTTTATGCTGCAGTTGCGTCACCTTCAGCAGGGCATTCCCTCGTATGAACACGGGCAAGGCGCGACGGAGAACCAGTTGATTGCGGCGCTGCGCTTTGTCGTGACGCTGGAGCAAATCAAGCAGCAGCAGCCTCTGCTCATGTTTAACACGGGCTATGCCAGCGATGCCGAACAGCCTCAGGAGCCCGCCTTGCGCCAGATTCGGGCCGTTGAGCTGACCCTCCGCGGGCTGATCGGCGAGGTTTGGCCTGACGAACCGCATTTGCATCATTTTCTGAAGTCGCAGTTCGGGGCGCATGAGTGCAGCCGTTGGCACTCGCGAAGTCCGTCGGGCGAACGGCTTGACGGCATGACCTTCAGCGAGATAGCGCTGTTGCTTATCGATAAGAAAACGTTCTCCCGCCATTTCACTTCGTTCTTCAACTATGCGGCCGCGCTGACGTTTCTGGCCGAGCAGCGCTTAACGCTGCACCTGTTTCTTGATGACATCCGGCGGATGCGAAATTCGGTACTTGCCCATCGGACGTTGGGGGAAATGGAGTGCCTGCTGCTGGACCTATACGCGCAGCAGATTGCCGCGCCGGTTCAGCGCGCCTATGAGCAGGGGCGCACCCGCGTTAATCCTGCCAGCCTGATGGCCGCAGACGGCGCTGAGGTACAGCAGTTCTGGGAGCAGGCGCATGACTATGCGCGCGCCTACGGTCAGGATGGGCGGCCCATTCCTGACAGCATCGAGCGGCTGTCGCAGAAAACACGACAGCGCGCCGATACGCGTGATCGTATTCTCGCTGCCGTGCTGTGGTGTGCGGTGGGCGTGACGGTGCTGGGGATGGTGCTGGGCGGCATCTGGCTACTTACCGCGGTGCCCGAGACGGTGCCGTCTGCGGTATCATCGATTGAAGAACAGGCCATCGCTGCGGAGGATCGTGCGACGCCTTCGCCCCGTGAAATCCTCGCTCGGCGCGGGATTCTTTGGGACAGCAATGCGCTGCGTTCGGCGATCGATAGCAATAATATTGAGGTCGCCGAGCTCTTTTTACGCGGAGGGATGAACTGGCAGTTAGCCTGGACGGATTTGGCGATGTCCGCGGGGCATCAGGCGGTGCTTAATCTGCTCTTACGCTACCGCCTGCAGATGGACGAACCGAAGCCCTGCCGACGGTTTATCAATACTCTTACGCACGAGATGTCGCAGGGCGCACCGCTTAATGCGGTGCGAAAATCCTATCTTCAGGCCTTCTGCACGATCCCGGCGGTCGTGGCCCGTCAGCGGCAGGCGGTGGATAACGCACAGCGGCGCAATCAGGCTACGGGCGATGCGGAAAGCAAAAAATGGCTGCTGATACAGCGATCTATCTATGAGGTGATTCGTTAATAACTCTTCATGCCACCTGACGGCGAATCTCTTCCAGTACCTCATTAAGGATAAACTGAACCCGCCACGGCTGATATTCACGCTTACGGTAGATGGCGACCAGATCCAGCCACCACTCATATTGTTCGGCAAAGCAAGGGGCTAACACGCCAGCGTGAATATCGGCCTGTACGCTATTTTTCGGCGCAAAGACGATGCCTAAACCATTCCGTGCCAGCTCCAGCGCTGACTGGCTGTTATCGCACACGTAGTGGCCTTTAACACGAAAATCACGCACTTCCTGGCTGCCCGCAAGGCTAAACCGCCAGATATTGGCATCATCAATCATCATCGAATCCAGCAGGATGCAGGAGTGTTGTTCAAGCTCTTCGGGAGCGTTGATCGGGTGCTCCGCGAGGTACTGTGTGCTGGCATAGGCGCTGACCGCATATTTCGTAATAAAGTTGGCAACCAGTGATTCATTTTTGGGGCGGACGCAGGAAAGTAATATATCGCAATCCTCTGGAAAATCTGAACCTTCGTAAAATGATTTACGTTCAAGGTTAAATGTTTTTAAGCAAAGCGTAATGTTGCCAATATCTTTAATTGTATTGACCACGTTTTTCGCTAAATAAGCGTTAATCATGGTTGGGGCGTAGATCGTAACGCGGCCATTTTTCTCATGCTTATAATCAGAGATGAAATTATTTAGCTGGTTCTCTTTCTCTAACAGGTCGTTGACGTAGGGCAGCAATGACTCGCCAAAACGCGTTAACGACAGCTTTCGGGAAGTGCGTTCAAAGATCTTTAAACCCATTTTTGATTCAACATCAGCAAGATACTTGCTCACGTTGGCCTGCGCCATCCCGAGTATGGTGGCGGCATGGCTGACGTTTTCACTGGCTGCAATCACCGAAATTATTTTTAATTCCTGCGGTTTAATCTGGAGTTTTTTCATCACCGGGCTCTGTATATATAAGTTGATATAGTGTTATATAAATATTGAGATTGCAGCAATATAAATACGACCATTATCATATTTGGTATCAGGATATGATATTAGGTTGGAACCTCAGGAATGTCAATTAAGCGTACGGCGATGCTGCTTCTGTCGCTCTCATTTATCGCGGATGCTACGGCGGGAAATTTATCTGTCGGGGCGGGTGTAATATATAATGAGTCGGTTTATCGCGGATATAATGAAAATACTCATGCGGTACCCATTATAAATTACGAAGGTAATTCTTTTTATATTCGACAGACCACATTGGGCTACGCGTTGTTTAAAGGCAATCGTGACGAGGTCAGCCTGACGGCATCATGGCTGCCGCTAACGTTTGACCCGTCGGATAACGACGATCGCACCATGAAGCAGTTGGACAAGCGTAACAGTACCGCGATGGCCGGAGCGGCATGGTATCACCATGAGAAGTGGGGGAGCCTGAAGTTGTCCGCGGCGGCGGATGTGCTGGATAACAGTAATGGCTGGGTGGGCGAACTGTCCTGGTTCCGCGTGCTGCCGGTAGGGGCTCTGTCTATTACGCCTGCTGTGGGCGTTTATTACTATGACGACAGCTTTAACCGTTACTACTACGGCGTTTCGGGGGCAGAGTCCCGCCGCAGCGGTTTAGCGGCGCGAACGCCAGGGGAGAGCTGGATGCCGTACGTGGGGCTGACGTTGAAATACCCGCTGACCCGTAACCTGATTCTGCTGGCCAACGCCAGCTATAGCGTCCTGCCGGATGAAATTAAAAACAGCCCGATGGTCGACAGGGATGACAGCCTTACGCTGCTGACCGGGGTAAGCTGGCGATTCTGATTATCGCGCTTCCCGGTGACGGGCCATAAAAAAGCCAGACTTTCGTCTGGCTTTTGTCGTTCGGGCCCAGCGACTTAGCGCATGGTGACAAACTCTTCCGCAGCAGTCGGGTGAATCGCCACGGTATTGTCGAAGTCTTTCTTGGTCGCGCCCATTTTCAGCGCCACGGCGAAGCCTTGCAGAATTTCATCCATACCGAATCCGATGCCGTGAATACCGACAATTTTCTCTTCCGGGCCAACGCAGACCAGCTTCATGCGGCACGGCTGACGGTGGGAGGTGACGGCGGTATACATGGCGGTGAAGGAGGATTTATAGACCTTCACGGCATCGTCGCCGTACTGCTCACGTGCCTGCGGCTCGGTTAAGCCAACGGTACCGATCGGCGGATGGCTGAAGACCACGGTCGGGATGTTGCTGTAGTCCAGATGTTCGTCTGGCTTGTTGTTAAACAGACGCTCAGACAGACGACGACCTGCGGCAACCGCGACCGGAGTTAGCTCAACGGCGCCAGTGTTATCGCCCACGGCATAAATGCCAGGCACGTTAGTATTCTGGAACTTATCAACGACGATATAGCCTTTATCGTTGGTTTTCACGCCGGTAGCCGCGAGGTTGAAGTTGTCGGTAGCCGGTTCGCGGCCAATCGCCCAAATCAGGCAATCCACGGTTTGGCTGCGGCCATCTTCCAGCGTCAGGGTTAGGCTACCATCGGCATTCTTGACCACCGCTTGCGGAATGGCGTGAGTGTGCAGCTGTGGGCCTTCGGCGTTCATCACTTCAACCAGCGTCTCGACGATCAGCGGATCGAAGCTACGCAGCGGCGCATGTTTACGCACGAACAGGTGAGTTTCCGCGCCCAGGCCGTTAATGACGCCCGCCAGCTCAACGGCGATATAGCCTGCGCCGACTACGGCCACGCGCTTCGGCAGTGCCGGAAGTTCGAAGAAACCGTCGGAGTCGATACCGTATTCCACGCCCGGAATATTCGGATGGCTTGGGCGGCCACCGGTGGCGATCAGGATATGATCGGCGGTGATCGTCTCGCCGTTCACTTCGATGGTTTTGGCATCGACGAAGCGGGCAAAGCCTTTGATCACATCAACTTTATTCTTACCCAACACGTTGTCGTAAGAGGTATGGATACGGTCAATGTACGCGGTACGGCTGGCAACCAGTTTGTCCCAATCAAAGTTATTGATGGTGGTGTCGAAACCGTAGTCCGGGCCATACATATGAATCGCTTCGCGAATCTGCGCGGCATGCCACATCACTTTTTTCGGCACGCAGCCGACGTTAACGCAGGTACCGCCCAGATCTTTGGCTTCAATCAGCGCGCACTTCTGGCCGTACATGGCCGCACGGTTGATTGAGGCGATACCGCCGCTGCCGCCGCCAATGGCGATGTAGTCGTAATGTTTGGTCATGGCCGCTCCTCAAACGTTCAATGTTGAGCGGGTGAGCCTCATGCTCCCCGCCAAAATACTCGCGATTGTATACCTGAAACTGATAGGTTCCACCGATGCCTGCGATTACTCCGGCACGATCCAGTTCACCAGCGTATGACCGATGCCTGTTGGAACCAGCTTGCTGTGCAGCCACGGCAGCACGTTATTCATTTGTGCTTCCAGCTTCCACGGCGGGTTGATGACGATCATGCCGGAGGCGGTCATGCCGCGCTGGTCGCTGTCCGGACGCACCGCCAGCTCAATTTGCAGAATTTTGCGAATGCCGGTCGCTTCAAGGTCGTGGATCATGCGTTTAATTTGCTGGCGCAGCACCACTGGGTACCACAGCGCATAGGTGCCGGTAGCAAAACGCTTGTAGCCTTCGCTAATGCCGCTCACTACCGCCTGATAGTCGGTTTTAATTTCATACGGCGGGTCGATCAGAATCAAGCCACGGCGGGAAGCCGGCGGCAGCTTCGCTTTGAGCTGCTGGTAGCCGTCGGCGCGTTCTACGCGGGCGCGGTTATCTTTCTGGAATTCAGAACGCAGCAGCGGGAAGTCGCTCGGGTGCAGCTCGGTCATCTGCAGGCTGTCCTGCTCACGCAGCAGCTGGCGGGCAATCAGCGGAGAACCCGGGTAGTAACGCAGTTGGCCGCTGCGGTTGAAGTGCTCAACCACCGAAATATACGGCACCAGCTCTTCGGGCAGATCGTCCTGCTGCCAGATGCGGGCGATGCCTTCCAGGTATTCCCCGGTCTTTTCGGCATGCTCGCCGCTCAGCTGATAGCGGCCTGCGCCGGCGTGGGTGTCCAGATAGAGAAACGGCTTCTCTTTCTCTTTCAGTGATTCAATGATCAGACTCTGAACGGTGTGTTTGAGGACGTCGGCGTGGTTGCCTGCGTGAAAGCTGTGGCGATAACTGAGCATGGATGCGGATATTCCGGGAATTAAACAAGATAACCGATAGTTTACCGCAGATCCGTAGAGATTACCGCTCCCGCGCTTTTATCGCCATTGGCCAGGAGGAAAAACAAGTAGGCTGTGGAGTCAGAGTATAAACAACGTCAACCGACTGACCCTGGCGCTTGGGTTAGCCTGTTTCACGGCGTCAAGGAATGTGGCAAAGCTTGGATTAAACAGGGTGTAGTTATGCAGGAAGCGAGTCTGTTTGCGCTGTCCTTCTATTAGCCAATCGACCGACCAGACTGAACGGTTACCGATTCGCGTAGTTCCTCGTTTCACCTCAACAATACTGGCGAGCGGTATTGTTGAGGTGATGCTGTCTATGACCTCATAGAGGTTCTGCGCGTCAAAGTAGTAATCCGCTTTGTAGCCGCGAGAACGGCCAAATTTTTGCAGCATCAACGAAGAGGATGAAATTAATTTACGCCCATCTTTCTGATCGGGATGGTTACTCCGATAAAAAAATTTTCGGGTGGGAAAAATAAAGAAAACAGTAAATATCAGTACGATAATCGGCAATAACACGGTCATATGCAATCCCTGCATTTTGGCGCTAAAACTATGACTGAAGAAACGCGGACATACAAGCGTACCTGGGTTTAGCGCTTACTTATCCTGGCGTTATTTATTCTGAAAGTATTTTTTTTATGATGATGATAATGGTTTTACTCTTTTTTATCCGTTAAAACGGCGGTCTTTATAAAAGAGAGAGGGAATTCCTTCATGTTCCATTATGGAAAATGTGTTGTTCGTGCGTTGTGCGTCTCACTGGTTTGCTGTTCTCTATCTAGCTGTATTTCATATGGTTTGCTTACGGCTACAGGGGGAGGTAGTGGACATAAATCCACCTGGAAATCAGATACCGTTACCGGGTTGTCTTTAGGTAAAGACAGTAATGGGAAAACGGGATGGGTGTTTGTGGGTAAGAATTATGACTATTTGCTGACTCAGGGAGGCGATAAAGTCGTCGCATTATTAAAAGATCCTGTTATTCACCGGGAAAATATTACTATACAAAACGATGTCCAGTTTCGGATCGATAAGGAGGATAATATATTCATAGGTTGGATTAATTTAACCTACGCGTGGACAAATCAAAAAGATAAAGATGCTGCGATGAGTTATGGATTTAGGTGTAAAAATAGCGGTTCACTCTGCATATTATCTTTATTTGTCAACGATCTGGCAGGGACTATCCATGAGAAAAATAAAGATCAGAGTGCTGCACAGCAGTTGTCTTTCCATCATCCATTCAACGTTGAGTTCTACGAGTATAAAAACGGTGTTTCTATGGCTGCGTTGGGTCAAGGGCTATTGCCACTCACTCTGGTGCTGGATGCCGCCACGTTCCCTATACAGAAGGCGATATTCGCTAATTAAGTCAGCGTCGGTGGCGTAAGCATAATCGCGTCAGCACTGGATGCTGGCGCTATAATGATAGCTACACGTGATTGAATTTTATGTCACTCGCCTCCATATTGTCTAAATCGCGAAAAGCGCCTGTCGCGCGTTTTATCCACACTTCAACAGGACCGTGCTAATGACCAATCCATTACTGACCCCTTTCGAACTACCGCCATTTTCCCAGATTCAGCCCGAACATGTTGTCCCTGCTGTCACTCAGGCACTGAACGACTGTCGCGAGAATGTGGAGCGCGTAGTCGCACAGGGCGCGCCGTATAGCTGGGAAAACCTCTGCCAGCCGCTTGCGGAAGTGGACGATGTCCTGGGGCGTATTTTCTCGCCAGTTAGCCACTTAAACTCGGTCAAAAACAGCCCGGAACTGCGTGAAGCCTACGAGCAGACGCTGCCGCTGCTGTCGGAATACAGCACCTGGGTTGGCCAGCATGAGGGGCTGTACAAGGCTTACCGCGACCTGCGCGACGGCGACAACTACGCCACCCTGAACACTGCACAGAAAAAAGCGGTCGATAACGCGCTGCGTGATTTTGAACTGTCCGGTATCGGCCTGCCGAAAGAGAAACAGCAGCGATACGGCGAAATCGCCACCCGTTTGTCCGAGCTGGGTAACCAGTACAGCAACAACGTGCTCGACGCCACCATGGGCTGGAGCAAGCTGGTGACCGACGAAAGCGAGCTGGCCGGCATGCCGGAAAGCGCCCTGGCGGCGGCGAAAGCGCAGGCCGAAGCCAAAGAGCAGGAAGGTTACCTGCTGACCCTGGATATCCCAAGCTACCTGCCGGTAATGACCTACTGCGACAACCAGGCATTGCGCGAAGAGCTGTATCGCGCCTACTCCACCCGCGCCTCCGATCAGGGGCCGAACGCGGGCAAGTGGGACAACACCCCGGTAATGGAAGAGATCCTCGCGCTGCGTCACGAGCTGGCACAGCTGCTGGGCTTCGAAAGCTACGCCTTTAAATCTCTGGCCACCAAAATGGCGGAAAACCCGCAGCAGGTGCTCGACTTCCTGACCGATCTGGCCAAACGCGCCCGTCCGCAGGGTGAAAAAGAGCTGGCCCAGCTGCGTGCCTTTGCCAAAGCAGAATTTGGCGTTGATGAGCTGCAGCCGTGGGATATCGCTTACTACAGCGAGAAACAAAAACAGCATCTGTACAGCATCAGCGATGAACAACTGCGTCCGTACTTCCCGGAAAACAAAGCCGTTAACGGCCTGTTTGAAGTGGTAAAACGTATTTACGGCATCACCGCGAAAGAGCGTACTGATGTTGACGTCTGGAACCCGGAAGTGCGCTTCTTCGAACTGTATGACGAAAGCAACGAACTGCGCGGCAGCTTCTACCTCGACCTGTACGCCCGCGAACACAAACGCGGCGGGGCGTGGATGGACGACTGCGTCGGCCAGATGCGCAAAACCGACGGCACGCTGCAAAAACCGGTCGCCTATCTGACCTGTAACTTTAACCGTCCGGTGAACGGCAAACCGGCGCTGTTTACCCATGACGAAGTGATCACCCTGTTCCACGAATTTGGTCATGGCCTGCATCACATGCTGACCCGCATCGAAACTGCCGGTGTTTCCGGTATCAGCGGCGTGCCGTGGGATGCGGTCGAGCTGCCGAGCCAGTTTATGGAAAACTGGTGCTGGGAGCCGGAAGCGCTGGCATTTATCTCCGGCCACTATGAGACCGGCGAACCGCTGCCGAAGGAACTGCTGGATAAAATGCTGGCGGCGAAAAACTATCAGGCCGCGCTGTTTATCCTGCGTCAGCTGGAGTTCGGCCTGTTCGACTTCCGCCTGCATGCGCAGTACAACCCGGAGCAGGGGGCGAAAGTCCTCGAGACGCTGGCGGAAATTAAGAAACAGGTCGCCGTGGTGCCGGGCCCAACCTGGGGCCGCTTCCCGCACGCCTTCAGCCACATCTTTGCCGGCGGCTATGCGGCGGGTTACTACAGCTATCTGTGGGCCGACGTGCTGGCAGCGGATGCGTTCTCTCGCTTTGAAGAAGAAGGCATCTTCAACCGTGAAACCGGTCAGTCGTTCCTCGATAACATCCTGACCCGTGGCGGTTCCGAAGAGCCAATGGCGCTGTTCAAACGCTTCCGCGGTCGTGAACCGCAGCTCGATGCCATGCTGGCGCATTACGGCATCAAGGGCTGATTGTTCGCGTGAAAATTTGTTTACTGGATGAAACGGGCGCCGGAGACGGCGCCTTATCTGTTCTGGCCGCCCGCTGGGGGCTGGAGCACGATGACGACAACCTGATGGCGCTGGTGATGACGCCGGAACATCTGGAACTGCGTAAGCGAGACGAACCGAAACTTGGCGGCATCTTCGTTGATTTTGTCGGCGGGGCGATGGCGCACCGGCGCAAGTTTGGTGGCGGTCGCGGTGAAGCGGTGGCGAAAGCCGTTGGCATCAAAGGCGATTATTTGCCGGACGTGGTCGATGCCACCGCCGGGCTGGGGCGCGATGCGTTTGTGCTGGCCTCCGTCGGCTGCCGCGTGCGGATGCTGGAGCGCAACCCGGTGGTCGCCGCGTTACTCGATGACGGCCTGGCGCGCGGCTATGCCGATGCGGAAATTGGCCCGTGGTTGCAGGAACGTTTACAGCTGATTCACGCCTCGAGTCTGACCGCGTTAACCGATATTACGCCGCGCCCGCAGGTGGTGTATCTCGACCCGATGTTCCCGCATAAGCAGAAAAGCGCGCTGGTGAAAAAAGAGATGCGCGTGTTTCAGTCGCTGGTGGGGCCGGATCTGGACGCGGATGGCCTGCTTGAACCGGCGCGCCGGTTGGCAACCAAACGCGTGGTGGTGAAGCGCCCGGACTACGCGCCGCCGCTAGCAGACGTGGCCACGCCTAACGCGGTGGTGACCAAAGGGCATCGGTTTGATATTTATGCCGGGACGGCGGAGTAATTTCGGGTTATTAGAAGTAAAAGACCACCTTCTGAGAAGGTGGCTTTTGAGAATGCCCCCTGTAAGGGGGGCTACTGTCAACTTTCGATTAT
>PPYF01028037.1_pt1 | contig 15442 bp, 13 predicted proteins | sample 1559871 | NCBI WGS metagenome assembly PPYF01 (sample SAMN08240021, study PRJNA423297) | Human gut metagenome, whole genome shotgun sequencing project. | reverse complement strand
ACCGGCGTGATGTGCGCTGTCTCGGACAAGAAGCTGTCCAGCGAGGTGGGCTTTAAGGGCATCTGCCGGAAGGTGCTGATCTTCCTGCTGGTTGGGATCGCCAACATCCTGGATGTGCAGGTGATTGGCACAGGCAGCGTCCTTCGCACGGCGGTCATCTTCTTTTACCTCTCCAACGAGGGCGTGAGCCTTCTGGAGAACGCGGCGCACCTGGGGCTTCCCGTGCCGGAGAAGATGAAGGACATCCTGGCGCAGCTCCATGACCGGGCGGAAAACACAGAAAGCGAGGGAAAATAACTATGGCTTACACGAACAGTTCACTGGTATCTTACACGAAACTCAGCCCCAACCACTCCGGGCAGCGGACGCACAGCATTGACCGCATCACGCCCCACTGCGTGGTGGGGCAATGCTCGGTGGAGACGCTGGGCAATATCTTCCTGCCCACTTCCAGACAGGCAAGCTGCAACTACGGCATCGGCACGGATGGCCGGGTCGGGATGTATGTGGAGGAAAAGAACCGCTCCTGGTGTTCTTCCTCCAATGCCAACGACCAGCGGGCGGTCACCATTGAGTGCGCGTCTGATACCACGGAGCCGTATGCGTTCAAGGATGTGGTCTACCAGAAGCTGATTACCCTCTGCGTAGATATCTGCAAGCGCAACGGCAAGAAAAAACTTCTCTGGCTGGGGGATAAGAATAAGACGCTGAACTATTCCCCGAAGTCCGATGAGATGGTACTGACCGTCCACCGCTGGTTTGCCAACAAGTCCTGCCCCGGAAACTGGATGTATGCCCGGATGGGCGACCTTGCGGAGAAGGTTACGGCACAACTTGGCGGAACGTCCGCTGGCAGCAGTGGGACGCTGTACCGGGTGCAGACAGGCGCTTTTTCCAAGAAAGCAAATGCGGACACAATGGAGAAAAAACTGAAGGCCAAAGGTTTTGACACCTACATGGTACAAAGCGGTGGACTATATAAGGTACAGGTCGGCGCATACAGCGTCAGGGCAAACGCCGAGACGATGATGGAAAAGGTCAAGGCGGCTGGATTTGACGCTTTCATTACGACTGCATCCGGGTCAGTTGTATCTTCCTCTAATGCTAAGTCTATTGACACGCTCGCCAAAGAAGTCATTCGCGGCGATTGGGGCAATGGCGCGGAAAGAAAGCAAAGGCTGACAACCGCAGGATATGACTATGCGGCTGTGCAGAAAAGAGTAAATGAGTTATTGTCATAATGGGAATGAAACGACCTGCGGGTATCTCTTCGGGGAGCCTGCAGGCCGCTTTTTTATGCCGTCCGCTGAAACCGCCGGATTCTGTCCTTTCAGAGATAGAGGGTGAACCTCTTAACGATTGGAGGGACAGCGATGACAAACGAACAGAGAATGATCGTATCCTCCCTCCGGGCGCAGGGCATGGGCTACGGCGCGATTGCCCGGAAGGTCGGGATCTCAGAAAATACAGTAAAATCCTTCTGCCGCAGGAATGCGCAGAAAGCAGAAACAACACAGCTGGACATGCAGAATCGGGAACACCGCTGCCTGTGCTGCGGGGCGCCGGTTATCCAGCACGCCGGCCGGAAGGAGAAGAAGTTCTGCTCGGACAAGTGCAGGAACAAATGGTGGAACAGCCATCTCGATAAAGTAGACCGCAGGGCGATCCGGGAGGTCACCTGCGCAAACTGCGGCAGGACCTTTTCGGTTTACGGGCGCGCCGAGAGGAAGTACTGCAGCCATGCCTGTTATATCCAGCACCGGTTTGGAGGTGACGGCGGTGAGTAAGGAGCAGCTGACGAATGAAAAGCTCTACCAGGCGACCATGAGCATGGTCAGGCGGATGCTCGAAAAGGGGCTGATCAGCGAGGAAGAGTACCGTCAGATCGATACAATGTTCCTGGAAAAATACCGCCCTGTTTTCGGCACATTATTCTCCGAAATCCGTTGACTTTACGCGCCTTTAGAGTGATGTATAGAAGCGGAAAGGAGGGCGATTTCATGCCGAATTTAAGGAAAATCGAAGCGGCCGTTCCCGCCATCCGGGAAAAGAAAAAGGTGGCCGCGTATGCCAGGGTGTCCATGCAGTCGGAACGGATGCTGCACTCCCTTTCCGCACAGGTGAGCTATTACAGCGGGCTGATCCAGAAGAACCCGGATTGGGAATACGCCGGCGTTTACGCAGACGATTTTATTTCCGGCACCAATACAGTCAAGCGTGATGAGTTCAAGCGTATGCTCGCAGACTGCGAGACCGGTAAGATCGACATCATCCTGACAAAGAGCATTTCGCGGTTTGCCAGGAATACGGTTGATCTTCTGGAAACGGTGCGGCACTTAAAAGACCTGGGCATTGAGGTGCGCTTTGAGAAGGAGAATATCCGCTCGATGGACGGGGACGGAGAACTGATGTTGACTATCCTTGCTTCCTTTGCCCAGGAGGAGAGCCGGAGCATTTCCGACAATGTGAAATGGGGCATCCGAAAGCGGATGCAGAACGGTATCCCCAACGGCCGGTTCCGTATTTACGGGTACCGCTGGGAGGGGGATGAGCTGGTTATTGTGCCGGAGGAAGCAGAGATTGTGAAGCGGATCTTCCAGAACTTCCTAGATGGGAAATCCAGGCTGGAGACCGAGCGAGAATTTGCCGCTGAAGGCATCACCACCAGGGACGGACACCGCTGGACAGATTCCAACCTCAAAGTGGTGCTGACCAATGTGACCTATACCGGAAACCTTCTCCTGCAGAAGGAGTTTGTGGCTGACCCCATCACAAAGCAGAAGAAAAAGAACCGTGGGGAGCTTCCGCAGTACTATGTGGAGGATACGCATCCAGCCATCATCGACAAGGCGACTTTTGACTTTGTGCAGGAGGAGATGGCAAGGCGCAGGGAGCTTGGCGCTTTGGCAAATAAGAGCCTGAACACTTCCTGCTTTACGGGAAAGATCAAATGTCCATACTGCGGTCAAAGTTATATGCACAATAAGCGGACAGACCGGGGCTATATGGAGTTTTGGAACTGCGGCAGTAAGAAGAAAAAGAAGAAAGGCGCCGGCTGTCCTGTTGGCGGTACGATCAACCACAAAAATATGGTCAAGGTCTGCACGGAAGTTCTAGGACTTGATGAATTTGATGAGTCGGTATTCCTGGAACAGGTAGACCATATCGATGTGCCGGAGCGTTATACGCTGGAGTTCCACATGGCGGACGGCAGCGTGATAACGAAGGGCTGCCCGAACACCGGGCATCAGGACTGCTGGACGCCGGAGCGGCGGGCGGCGAAGGCGGAGTTTATGAAAAAGGAAATGGTGAGGAGAAAGGAGCTGAGGATACATGGCGCAAAGAAAAGTCACGGCGATTCCGGCGACCATTAAAAAATATACGGCCGTCCCCATCGGCAGCAAGCGGAAACGCCGCGTTGCCGGGTATGCCCGTGTCTCCACCGACCACGAAGACCAGGTCACCAGCTACGAGGCGCAGGTGGACTATTACACGAATTACATCAAGGGGCGGGACGATTGGGAGTTTGTCGCCATCTATACGGATGAAGGGATCTCAGCAACGAACACCCGGCGGCGCGAGGGTTTCAAGGCAATGGTGGCGGACGCCCTTGCAGGGAAAATCGACCTCATTGTCACAAAGAGCGTCAGCCGGTTTGCCAGAAATACCGTAGACAGCCTGACCACAGTGCGGATGCTCAAAGAAAAAGGCGTGGAGATATATTTTGAAAAAGAAAATATCTGGACGCTGGACGCCAAGGGTGAATTGCTTATCACCATTATGTCGAGCCTTGCCCAGGAGGAGAGCCGAAGCATTTCGGAGAACACCACATGGGGTCAGCGGAAGCGGTTCGCAGACGGAAAGGCAAGCGTGGCCTATAAGCGGTTCCTTGGCTATGACCGGGGACCCAACGGCGGCTTTGTGGTCAATCCGGAGCAGGCAAAGACCGTCAAGCTGATCTATAAGCTGTTTCTGGACGGGCTGACCTGCCACGCCATCGCCAAGGAACTGACAGGGCGAAAACTGCCGACGCCGGGCGGCAAGGCAGTCTGGAGCCAGACAACCGTCCGCAGCATCCTTACCAATGAAAAGTACAAAGGCGACGCCCTCCTGCAGAAGGAGTTCACGGTGGACTTCCTCCAGAAGAAAACGAAAAAGAACGAGGGTGAGGTGCCACAGTACTATGTGGAGGGCAATCACGAGGCCATCATCGATCCTGTGACCTTCGATTATGTCCAGGCGGAGATGGCGAGACGGACAAAGGACAAGCACCGCTACAGCGGCGTGAGTATGTTCTCCTCGAAAATCAAGTGCGGTGAATGCGGGTGCTGGTACGGCTCCAAGGTCTGGCACTCCACGGACAAATACCGCCGGGTCATCTACCAGTGCAACCACAAATACAAAGGCGGGAAGCCATGCAGTACACCCCATGTCACGGAAGAGCAGGTCAAGGGTGCTTTCGTCCGTGCGGTCAACATCCTGCTCTCGGAAAAGGACGAGCTGGGCGCCAATGTACGGGCGGTTATCGCCATGCTGTGCGACAGCGCGGAACTGGAAAAGCAGCAGGCAGAATTAAAAGAAGAACTGGAGGTAGTCGTGGGACTGGTGGAGCGGTGTGTGGCGGAGAACGCCCGGACGGCTCTCGACCAGGATGAGTATTCAGAGCGTTACAACGGGCTGGTCAGCCGCTATGAAGCGGTCAAAGCGCGGTTTGATGAAGCTACCCAGGCGATTGCTGACAAAGCCGACCGGAAGAAGTTGCTGGAGCAGTTTCTCCAGACGGTGGAGACGCAGGAGCCGGTTACAGAATTTGACGAGCGGCTGTGGTCAAGCCTGGTGGATTTCGTAACGGTATACAGTGAGAAAGACATCCGGGTAACCTTTAAGGATGGGACAGAGATATAGGGATGATAGAAAAGCAAAAATATTTATGGCGGCTTTGTACTTCCAAGCCGCCATAAATTTGTATAGAATTATTTCTTTTCGAGAACATTTTTCAGCTTCGCAAAACTCAGTTCACTAATGACATGCTCAAGTCTACAAGCGTCCTGCGCTGCAATATCATGGGGAACCCCGGCTTCAATAAGCTGTCTGGTAAAAAACTGATGTTTTTCGTAAATCTGTTCGGCAAACTGCAATCCCAGTTCTGTCAGGGATAGTGTGCCGTCGGCATTTTTTACAAGATGACCGGATTTGGATAATTCCTTGACCGCCCGGCTTACAGAAGGCTTTTTTACGCCTAACTGCTCTGCAACATCCACGCAACGGACATAACCATGACGCTGCTGCATTATCAAGACTGCCTCCAGATAGTCCTCCATTGCTGATGTCAAAGCCATTGGCACACCTCCCATCCAAAGTATTTTGGGTATTAGCTACCGTTATTTTGCCTTTACATTGGCGATCTCAATGAAAAGCTGGTCACTGCCGAAGCTGAAGGATTCAATCTTGTCGCTGTTAAATGCCGCATACTGGTGAGCTGAAGTAAACGGAACCAGCACGGCCTGATCTGCTGTAAAGGTCAGCACCTCGTTATAGATTTCCTGCACACGGTCCAAATCAGCGGTGCTGTCCAGCTCTTTAATGGTGTCCGTGCCATTTTCCATAGTAAGGGCAACCTGCCACAAAATCGGGTCGGACATCATTTCCGGGTTCATATTCGTCATGGTGAGGAACGGGTCATAGTAACCGCCGTAGGTTGTGTGGAGCGAGAAATCAAAATCGGTAGAAACCTGCGTAAACCACGTCATATTATCCGAACCGCGAGGCGTTACTTCAAACCCTACTTCACCCAATTCCTGAGCAATTACAAGCGCCGCATCGTCCATTGTTCCCTGATTGGTGATATAATCCAGCGTAACACTCAATTTTGCGCCATCTTTTTCGCGGATGCCATCGCCATCACTGTCTACCCAACCGGCGCTTTCCAGCAATTCTTTTGCTTTATCTGCATTGTAGCTGTATGTAGTGGCTTCTACATCGCAATACGGTAGAGAGGTATCCAGCAACTGTTCCGAAGCTGTTTCAAGACCGGAGAATACACTGTCGCTGATCGTTTCCTTATCAATCGCATAGGCCACCGCCTGCCGGACAGCGGCATCGTTAAACGGAGCCTCCTGTGTATTGAAGCCGATAAAACGGCTGTTGGAAATGCTGTCATCCAATACGGTGCCAATTCCATCCGCAGAGGAAAGTTCGGTATAACCAGCAAAGCTCAAACGGGATGTACCCGCAAGCAGATCCACTTCGCCATTGCGCAGAGCGAGAATTGCAGCATCGGGATCCGCGATCACTTTTACGGTAAATTCGTCCACATCAGGCTGTTCTCCCCAATAATTGGGATTGCGGACGAAAGTATAAGAGGTTCCGTCACCGTCCCCGGCATACATATAGGGGCCAGTCCCCATTGTCTGGGTCAGCAGTTCTTCTTTAGTTGTCAAATCCTCATTAAACGCATTGGGCGATACGATTCCCATTGGGTTGCACATGGCGAGGTCGTTCAAAACACCATAATAAGGAGTGGTAAGATGAATTGCCACGGTATGTTCGTCCACCACTTCAATCGACTCCGTGAGTGTTCCAATCTTACCAAAGGATGCAATATATGCTCCCAAATTGGAGAATGCCGCCTCTAAGCTGGTTTTTACTGCTTCCGCATTGAGGTCAGCACCATCCGAAAACTTCACGCCTTCTTTGAGATGGAAAGTGTAGGTCAGTCCATCATCGCTGATGTCCCACGTTTCGGCCAGCCCAGCCTTAAATTCACCATTTTCCCGAACGACGAGTGTATCGTAGCAGTTACGGGCATAGTAGGTGAAACCGTAAGTACCATTGGAAGTGGCAGGGGACATCGCTGGATAGAAGCCGGTGGAAAAATCCCAGCTTTCTGTTGTTGTGATACTTACCGGGGTAGAATCAGAACCGGAAGTATCGGGTGTTGTACTGTTGCAGGCGCAGAGACCAAGCGCCATAACGCCCGCCATCATCAGTGCAGCAAGTGATTTTAGTTTCATAAATCAAACCGTCCTTTCGTTTTTTGTATATATCACGCCTCAAGGAGCGTATATACCTATTTCAAATCAAGTGGGAAGCGCGCAAAAGCTGTTTGGTATAGGGGTTTTGAAATATCTTCAGATCCCCATTCCATTGACGGCTTTCGATCAGTTTCCCGTTTTGCATCACATGAATTTCGTCCGCAAGATAAAGCGCCGCGTCAATCTCATGGGTAATGAAAAGATAACAGCATTGTTCTTCCTCCTGAACTCTTTTTAGCAATTCCAAAATACTTTTGCGCAGAATGACATCCAAACCGCTGATGGATTCGTCAAAGACGATATAGCGCGGGGAAACAGCCAGAGCACGGGCAATCCCTACGCGCTTTTGCTGCCCGCCGGATAATTCTCCCGTTTTCTTGTTCGCTGTTTCTTTCGGCAGCCCCATACGGTCAAGCAATTCATAAACTCTGGCCTGCTCTTTATCCTTCGACAAGTCCAGCAGATTTCGGATTGGTTCGGCAATCGCCTGATAAACCGTAAAATGAGGGTCGAGAGCGCTTTTTCCGTCCTGCAATACCAGTTGGATTGCTTTTGCTGTTTCTTTCCGATTCCTTTTCCCTTTGCGGGAAATCGGTTTTCCGTCCAGCAGGATTTGACCGGACGAAGGGGATTCCAGCCCCAAAATCAACCGAGATAGGGTACTTTTCCCGCAGCCGCTTTCTCCCACCAAAGCATAGATACAGTGATCTTCCATAGACAGACTCACATCGGAAACCGCGTCAAACAGCAGCTTATCTTCGCCTCTATACTGTTTGCTTACATTTTTCACCTTCAGCATATACTCACCCCCATCCCAAGTGGATTGCTTCAATCAGTTCCTTGGTATAATCAGCTATTGGATTCTGTAAGACCTCTTGGGCGCAGCCTTGTTCTACCATCTGTCCTTCTTTCAAAATCAGTACATGGCCACCGACATGCCGTGCAACATCAAAGTCATGGGTGACTAAAAGCAGTGCGCAGCCCTGCTCCTGTAGATGCAGGAATTGCTCCACCGCTTTGTCCCTGTGAATCGCGTCTAAAGCGGTAGTCGGTTCATCGGCAACCACCAGCTTTGCGTTACCGGCAATCGCAAGGGCAATGAGGCAGCGCTGGAGCATACCACCCGAAAGCTGATACGGCCTGCTGCTTAAAATCCTTTTGGTGTCTGTAAGCCCTGCCCGAGACAGCGCCTGTTCATAAAGAGACAAGGCTTCCTTTTTCTTCAAATCTTGATGCAGGTTAAGAAATTCGGCCATTTGAGCACCAATTTTTCTGGAAGGGTCGAGCGCCGTCATCGGATTTTGCGGGATAAAAGCGATTTTATTGCCATAGTACAGCGCCCGTTCTTTTTCCTTTAGCTGTAAAAGCGATCTGTTATCAAAAAAGATTTCGCCATTCACTTGGAAGGCGCTGCTGTTAAGCAGCCCCAAAATTGCCCGGCAGGTCATCGTTTTTCCGCTTCCTGATTGGCCTAAAAGGATAACTGCACCCGCTTCCTCCAACGAAAAACTGATGTCCTTCACCAAATCCTGATATGGATTTTTAAGCGCAATGCTAAGATGTTCTACCTGTAACAGCTTTTTGCTCATAGCACATCCTCCTGCGGCTGAAGAATGTCCCTAAGCGCCTCGCCAAACAGATTGAAGCCTGCGGCGGCAATGAAAATGCAGATACCGGGGTAAATGAGCAGTTCCGGGTGGGAATACAACGCCACCTGCGCTTCCTCCAGCATTGCGCCCCATTCAGCCGTTCCGCTGGGCAGACCAAGGCCGAGAAACGAAAAGCTGGAAACCGTGAGGATGGCCGAAGCTACGCCCGTTGAAAAATACACCAAAAACTGCGGAAGGATATTGGGAATTAAATGGTGAACAATAAGCTGCCACATTCCACAGCCGGACACCCTCGCGGCGACAATGTAATCCCGCCCAAGTTCCGTTTTGGCATAGGTGCGAATAAGCTGCATAAACCGCGCCCACATGGAGATGACAACCGCCCAAATAATATTTTGCAGGCCATTTCCCAAAACGCCGATAATCGCCACTGCGATAATGAGCGTGGGGAAAGCGATAAATACCTGGCTGATTCCTGTCACAACACGGTCAAACCAGCCGCCGATACACGCTGTCATCATTCCAAGGATTAAACCAATCCCTCCCAACAGAATCAAAATGGGAAGCGCCAGCCCAAGGGATGCTCTTGCACCATAAAGCAAGCGGGATAATTCACACCGCCCAAGCTGATCGGTTCCAAGGGGATAATCGGCGCTCGGCGCTTGATATTTCATCAGTGGATTCACCTCGTCCGGCGCATGGGGAGCCAAAAGCGGTGCGAGAATTGCAACGGCGCAGATCAGCACAATCAGGCCAAGCCCGATGACCGCCTGCGGATTTCTCCATATTTTACGCAGCATCGCTTTCCTCCTTTCTCCACGGGCATAGCAAGTGGTTGAGTATTTCGCCAAATAGTTCGGCCAGAAGATACAGCGCGGCGATAATCAGCATACAAGCGCCAATCGCGTTGGCATCAGCAGCCATAATACAGTTCATCAGGTAGTTGCCCACACCTTTGATAGAAAAGACCTTTTCCACTACGGCGCTTCCAGCAATCAGATAGCTTACATACTGGCAGAACAGGGTGATGACGGGCGGCAGGGCATTGCGGAATACCTTCTTCCAGAGGATCCTGTTTACCGTCATCCCGTTGGCACGGGCAAAGCTCACATAATCACGGTGCATTTCTTCCAGCAGTGAAGCGCGAAATACCCGTACAGTCGAGCAAATCACAGGAAAAGATAAGGTAATGGATGGCAATATCAATCCCATAATCCCCGATGCAGGCGTTACGCTGAAAATCGGGATTTCCACAGCGAAGCCAATCAACAGCAAAAAACCGAGCCAGAACGGAGGAACACAAATTCCAAACAGCGAAACAATCCGCATGATATGGTCCGTCAGCTTGTTCTTTTTGGCCGCGCATAAAACGCCAAGCAGAATTGAAAACACGATAATTTCAGCTAACGACAGAAAAACTAATTGCAGCGTTTGCGGGAAGTAGGCTGCCAAATCCGCAGCCACCTCGTTTGTTGAAAAAATAGATTCCCCAAAGTCGCCGCGAAAGACACCGCCGATCCAGTTCAAATACCGAATCGGAAGCGGCTGATCCAAACCAAGTTCCGCGCGTACCTGTTCAATCACTTCCGGTGTAGGAGAGAGATTTCCACGGCGCACAAGATAAGTGGCTGGGTCTGTACTGGATAATGCAGTCAGGATAAAGCACAGGATGCTTACGCCAAAGAGCAGAACCAGCAGCCGCACGATTCGTTTTATCCAATGAGATTTCACCGTTTCCCTCCTTTCCGGTTAATCAAAGCTAACCATTGTGTCGAAGTAACTGCGGCAGGCGGCATATCGCCCGCCGCAGTGCATAAATTACTGTGCAAGTTTCCAGTTCCGCGCTTTCTGCCGGATATTCCAGAATTTTTGATAGATTCCTTTTTGTTGTATCAGTTCAGCGTGAACGCCTTTTTCTACAATTTTTCCGTTATCCACCACCAAAATCTGATCGGCATCCCGAATCGTGGACAGCCGGTGTGCAATGACAATCAGCGTCTTATTTTTTACCAAAGCGCTGATGGCCTGTTGCAAATGCACCTCGTTTTCCGGGTCAACGCTGGCGGTTGCCTCGTCAAGCAGGATAATCGGCGCGTCCTTGAGCATGGCGCGGGCGATGGAGATCCGCTGCTTTTCTCCACCGGACAGGGTGGAGCCGCCTTCGCCAATTACCGTGTCATATCCTTGTGGCAGAGCAGAGATAAAATCGTGGCAGCAGGCTTTCTTTGCCGCTTCTACCACTTGCTCATGGGTTGCGTCCGGGCAGCCAAACTTAATATTGTTCTCAATAGTATCGTGGAACAGATACACATTTTGAAATACCATGCTCATATTCTTCAAGAGGCTGTCACAGGTAAACTCTTTGACATCGTGGCCGCCTATGGTAATGCTGCCTTCCTGCACATCCCAAAACCGGGCGATCAGCCTTGTAATGGTGGTTTTGCCGCCTCCAGAGGGACCGACAATCGCAGTCATGCTGCCCTGTGGAATGGAAAAACTCACATCCTTCAAAATTGGATTGCCATTCTCATAAGCAAAGGACACATGCTCGAAGCCAATGTCAAAGGAATCCAAAGGGATGTCCCTACCGTTTTCATCAATTTTTTTTGCCTGTTTGATACGCTCTACCCGGTCAAGGGCAGCGTCCATTGTCCGAATCATTGTCGTCATCTGGCCCATAACCTCAATCGGATTGAAGATGGTAAAGGAAGCGATCAGAATAACGGCGAGATTAGCGAAAGACAGGTCGCCGCCAACAGCGAGGATTCCCGCGCACAGCATAATCATGCAGGCCGAAATACGGAACACCATCGAATAGGTCATATTGAGCGGGGTAAATACACGCTCCACCCCATAAGAGGCAGCCGCATTGCTCTCATAGGCATCTTCAATATCGCTCAGATTTTTGTCGCACATATTGAAGGATTTTACAACGGAAATACCTTGCACGTATTCCAATGTGGCCGCAACTGCTTCGGATTGGATTTTCTGCCGCTTTGCAGAGAGCGCCTTTCCTTTTTTCTGCATGTGGCTGTAGATTGGGAAGGAAAGAAGGATGCCTGCCACGAAAATCAAACCGATACGCCAGTCAAAGGCTAAAATGCAACCCGCCATGACAATCATACTCAAAACGCCGGTTGTAACCTTATCAAGAATGTGCATAGAGTAGTTCTCGAGAAAGTTCAAATCCGTTGTAACAGTCGCCGTAATGTCTCCGACACTGTTATCATGGAAAAAGCCCATCGGCACATTCCGCAGCCGGTCGCCCAATGCAATCCGTTCTCTGGCTACAAACTCAAAGCCTGCCGTACTTTGCAGCCGGTAAACCAGATATTTGAAAATCATGCGCAGGATTAAACCTCCTGCAATCAAGCCGATAACAATACCCCATGTTTGTCCTGTAATCGGTTGACCGTTCTGCAATTCTATCAGGACAAGAAAGACGGCGGCGATTGGCAGCAGGCCGAACATGGATTCCAGAAAGCCACAGATAAAGCTGCCCCAAATCCGTTTCGATAAGTTTCCGCTTAAACGCAGTACGCGCCGGATGATTTTCAGCATAATTCACTCACCTCCTGATTCATACTCCAGTCCATTGCGCTGATATGAGCTTTCCACATATCCAGATAGGTTTCGGAATGGGTTAGAAGCTGCTCATGGGTTCCCTGTGCGGTAATCTGTCCGTTTTCCAACACTAAAATCTGGTCGGCATACATAATGGTAGAGAGCCGGTGTGCAATGACAATCAGAGTTTTCCCCTTTGTCAGCTTATCAATGGAACGCTGCAATTTATCTTCATTCTCCGGGTCTGTGAAGGCGGTGGCTTCGTCTAAAATCACGATAGGCGCGTTTTTGAGGATTGCCCGCGCTATGGCAAGGCGCTGGCGCTCGCCACCGGAAAGCCTTGCCCCGGCGTCACCGGCATTGGTATCGTATCCTTGGGGGAAACGTGAAATAAATTCATCGCACCCGGCCTGTGCTGCCGCCCATTCCACTTCCTTATCAGTAGCCTCCGGTTTACCAATGCGGATATTATCGCGCAGACTCATATTGAACAGAAAGTTGTCCTGCGATACATAGCTGATCTTCTCTGTTAAGTCGGTAAGGGACATCTCCCGAATATCAATCCCGCCTACTAAAACTGCGCCTGCATCGACATCCCAAAACCGGGCGATCAGTTTGGCTAAGGTTGATTTACCCGAACCGGAAGGCCCCACAAAGGCAGTTACGCTTCCGGCCTTTGCTGTGAAAGAAATACCGTGAATGATCTCGCTGTCGCCATAGCCGAAATGAACATCCTTCATCTGCATGTCGGCTTTGTCTGTATGCTTCGGCTGTGCCGGTTCCGTCAATTCTTCCATATCAAGAAGCGCCTGAATACGGGGCTGCACTTCGGAAATAACGGCAAAACTTTCCCAAAACTCGGTAAAGTTTTGCAGGGAACCAACGATTGCCATAGAGAGAAGAATACAAACAATCAGTTCGGCAAGACTAACCGTACCGCCTGAAATAAGAGCCATTCCGACAGGCAAAACAAAGGCAATCGAGGATGGTAGAATCGCTTGGCTGATGCTCATAAACGGCCAACAGTGTTTATACCACTTTGTCGTGATGTCCCGCACCTTTAGAACCGCCGACTGGAACCGCCCCATTGAGGAAGCAGTCTGATTAAATGCTTTGATGACCTCCATACCATTGACATATTCCACAATGGTTGCGTTCATATTGGCATTGGACATCATGTATTCCTTCATCACTTCGCCACGGCCAAACATCATGCCATAATAGATCAGGTTTCCCAAAATAGCTGAAACCAAAGCGGCCAACGCCATGCGCCAGTCAATCACCAACAAATACAGAATGACAAAGATCGGAACAAGTATGCTGGCGGTCATTTCTGGAATAGCGTGAGCCAGCGGGCCTTCCAATCGCTCCGCATCGTCGATGACAAGTTGCTTAAACTCGCCGGACGATTTCTCTTGAATCGTTCCCATAGATACCTTGGACATCTTCTTCATAATTGCAATACGGATATTTTTAATGATTTCATAGGCTACTTTGTGGGAACACAAAGTAGATTTCGCGTAAAGAGCATGTTTTAGAAGATACCCGCATAGAGCAATTACTGGCAGGAGAATTGCCCATGTAGTCGTCAAACTGTTTTCCAATGCCTTTTGCAGCAATACGGCCACAGCAATATATGGAACAACGCCAAAGGCAGAGGATAAAACAGACAGGACAACGGCAAATGATAATTGTGATTTCTTTTCTTTAGCAAAGCGAAGAATACCCTTATATGGAGATTCTCTTTTGCCAATTTCTTTCTGCATATACATTTACCCGCCTTTCCGTGTTGTTTTCCAAACATAATCAGCATAGCAAAACAGCTTTCGTTTTTGTGACCGAATCCGGCAGTTCTATACCCCAATCCGACAAATCTGTTTCTGTAACGGCTTGCTTTTTCTTATGTAATATGGTATTATAGTTAGCAGTAACTAACCTTGTGTTTATGAAAGGAGTTCGGCATTATGCTTTTACAATGGTCTGCGCCAGAATATGTGCCACGCTCTTTTCTCGTTTCCGGCGTTTCGGGTACGAATAAAGTAGTGGAGCAAACCGATACCAGCTTTCGGCTTACAAAACAGGTGGCCGATGGATTGGTGGATATGCAGGAAGTGTCAAAAGGATTATTTTTAGTGCAGTCTGAAATGTCGTTCAAAAAGGAAACGGAACTGTGCGAAGAGTATCCAGAGCGCAAAGTCTTTCAACTCTCTTTCTGTATGAATGGGATCTGCGAATGGGATTATCGTCAAACACGAGGCGAGCACTACCAGCTTTCCCCTACACAGTGCAGTTTACAGTGTGGAACTTTTTCCCAATGCATCAGCCGTTTTGGTTCTGAAGAACCTTACCGAACATTAAGCATTTCGCTGGAACAGGAGCGTTTCCTGTCTTTGGCAGAGGATTTAGAAGCCGCGCATTTAATTCGGCGGGATAACAAGATTTGTACACACATATTTTCTACCACACCGGAAATTCGCTTGGTTTTGCAGCAGCTATTAGACTGCCCGCCAGAGCGAAAGCTGCGCAAGTTGTATCTTGAAGGAAAGGTATTGGAACTTGTCTCCCTGTTCTGCGAAGAAGCGATTGGAAAGCAGAAAAACGACAAAGAGATTTCCAGAGAAGATTATCGCTGCTTGATGAAGGCCAGGGAAATTATTGACAATCATTTCCTGCACCCTTTGACAATCGCACAGATTGCGGAGCAATGCTATCTCAGTGAAACTAAATTGAAGCAGGGCTTCAAAGCCTGTTTTAATTGTACGGTCTACGAGTACATAGTGGAAAAGCGCATGGAGATGGCACATCGTTTGTTGCAAAGCGGAAAATATAAGGTGAAAGATGTGGTATGGATGGTGGGATATACCAATGCAAGCCATTTTATCGACGCTTTCAAGAAAAGGTATGGGGTTACGCCCGGGGAAATATAACCATAACCATGTATTTAGGTAACCGGCTGCTAAGGTGGCTGGTTATCTTTTTTTACTTTATAATCAACTATGCTGGCAAGCAAAATCAATTTGTTTTGTATTATATAATGCGAACATGTTTTTTTACACACCACATGCACCTGTTCGCTATCGTTAATTGGGTGGCGTGTTCATCGTTAATGGGGTATCTGGTTCATCGTTACATTGTATCAATTTCGGTGCGGCAACGGAGCCGTCCTGTGGTGTAGGCAATTTCTTCGGTATGCTGCCGGAGGAAATGCGAAACAGCCGTCTTTACGGCGTGGAG
>PPYF01099699.1_pt1 | contig 15447 bp, 19 predicted proteins | sample 1559871 | NCBI WGS metagenome assembly PPYF01 (sample SAMN08240021, study PRJNA423297) | Human gut metagenome, whole genome shotgun sequencing project. | reverse complement strand
GTCCTAAGAGACCTAGAGGAAGGCCGAAAAAGACGGAAACCGACTAGCATATAGTACAAATAATTGAGAAACCTTTATTAAATCTGAATGAGGCCGATTTTTCAGATATCTTTAGTCAGTGATCACACAAAAATTAGAATTTTTTTCTACTTCTAATTTCAAATTAGGAAGAGAAGGCGGTCTACTGTTTTAATTGTCAGGCGGTCTAGGTAAGAAAAAAGCATTGGAACAGCTTGAAATTTCTTTGTAATTGATAATGATAATCAATAGCCGTAAATTTCATCAAACTTTACATGTTTTAAGTTGTATCTCCTTTATTTACAGCTATAATCCGACGATCAAACAGGGAAGCACCGCTTCTCCAATCTATAAACAAGCCCCCTTCGGGCATATCCGGAAAGGAAATATTTAAATGGCAGAAGAAACCAAAGTAGAAGAAAAGGTTGAGGAAAAAACAGAAGCCACAGCAGCTCCGGCTGAAGAAACAAAAGCCGAAGAAGTTAAGCCGAATCCTCTTCAGCGCACTATCGAGCTGACGATCTCTCGTAAAGAACTCGATGCTCGCGTAGCTAAAGCTCTTCGCGAAAAAGCAAAGAAAGCTAAATTCCACGGTTTCCGTCCCGGCCACGCTCCTGCCGCTATGGTCAGAGCAGCTTATGGTCAGGAAGTTCAGTTCGATGCAATCAATGCACTCGTTTCTGCTGCTTTCGTTGAAAAAGTTCAGGAAGGCAAATTCCATGTCTCCGGCTACCCGGATATCGCTCCGACCGAAGGCGCTCCTGAAAATGAAGACACAATGTCCTTCACCGCTACTTTCGAAGTCTTCCCTGACGTCGAAGTTCCTGATATGAAAGACGCTTCCGTTACAGAGTACGAGTGCGAACTCACAGACGCTGACGTTGAAAAGACTCTCGATGTTATGCGCAAACAGCGCGCCACTTTCGAAAAGGCTGACAAGGCAGCTGCCGACGGCGACCGCGTTGTCGTTGACTTCAAGGGAACCCTTGACGGTGTTGCTTTCGAAGGCGGTACTGCTAAAGACTACGCTTTCGCTCTCGGCCAGGGCAGAATGCTTCCTGAGTTCGAAAATGCAATTCGCGGTATGAAAGCCGGCGAAACTAAGACTTTCAACCTGACTTTCCCGGAAAACTATCCCGCCAAGGACCTTGCCGGCAAGGAAGTCCAGTTCGAAGTCACACTGAAAGAAGTTGACGAAGAAATTCTTCCGGCTCTTGACGACAAGTTCGCTAAAGACCTCGGTGTTACCGACGGTATCGGCAAACTCAAGGCTGACGTTAAAGAAAACCTTCAGCGCGAAGTTACCGCCCGCCTGGAAGCCCGCACAAAGCAGAGCGCCATGAATGCTCTTCTGTCCGTTGCTAAGTTCCCGGTCCCGCACGCTGCTGTTGAAGAACAGAGAGAGGCTCTGGTTCATGATGCCATCGAAAACATGAAGGCTCAGGGAATTAACCTCCCCAACGACAGCATTCCTGCCAACGCTATGCTTGACCAAGCTGAGCAGAGAGTTCGTCTTGGACTGCAAATCAGCGCTATTGTTGAGAAAGAAAAGATTACTTCTACTGACGATCAGATCAAAGCTTTGGCAGACAACATCGCCAAGAGCTATGAAGATCCGAAGGAAGTCGTTGACTGGTACCTCAACAACCCTCAGCACAAAGCTGAGCTTGCCGCGGTTGTTGTGGAAAACAACGTCGTTGCTTGGGTTCTGAAGAACGCCCAGGTTAAGAAAGAACCGATCTCTTTTGAAAACCTGATGGGTCGCGGTCAGCAGGCTTAATCTATTTGATGCGTCAGAGGCTTGAATGCCTCTGAAAAATACAGACAAGTCGGCAAGGTACTCAGGTCCTTGCCGTTTGTCATTGAAAAACTACTACAAACCACGGAGACGCGTATGCCCGACTTTACAAACTTTAATTCTGCACTTATACCGATGGTTATCGAGCAGAGCGGACGCGGAGAGAGATCTTTTGACATTTACTCCCGCCTGTTGCGCGACCGCGTAGTCTTCCTGGTAGGACCGGTTACTGATCAGAGCGCTAATTTGGTGGTTGCTCAGCTGCTGTTCCTGGAAAGTGAAAATCCTGACAAGGATATCTCGCTGTATATCGACTCCCCGGGAGGAAGTGTTTACGCCGGTCTTTCCATCTACGATACGATGCAGTTCATTAAGCCTGACGTTTCAACTATTTGCTTAGGTATGGCAGCTTCCATGGGTGCGTTCCTGCTGGCTGCCGGCGCAAAGGGCAAACGTTTTGCGCTGCCCAACTCCCGCATCATGATTCACCAGCCGTCCGGCGGTACGAACGGTACTGCTGCGGATATCGAAATCCAGGCTAAGGAAATCTTGGAATTGCGCAGCCGTCTGAACACGATTCTTTCCGAACATACCGGTCAGTCCATTGAAAAGATCGCGGTTGATACAGAACGTGATAATTTCATGAGCAGCGTCCAGGCGGTTGAATACGGAATTATTGACGGCGTATTTAGAAAACGTTCCGAGCAAATCATTAGAAAAAATAATTGATTTTGCGGATTAAAGATTTAAGGAAGTTATGAGCGATAACAAAGAGGGACCCGTCTGTTCTTTTTGCGGAGCCAAAAAGGGACAGTATTCCGAAATTTATAAGTCCAACATCGGAGATCAGTACATTTGCAAAGAATGTACTGAAGAGCTAGCTCGTTACTCCGGAGTCATTGAAGAAGCTTTGAAACGCTACCAGTATCTCGAAGCTCACAATAAGAACGCCGGCTCTGAAGCTCCGGGTAAAGAGCCTGAAGCAGAAGAGGCCGAAAAGCAGGATCCGATTTTGTACGGAGAGCTGCCCACACCGAAAGAAATCTACGCCAATCTTGACCAATACGTTATCGGACAGGAACAGGCGAAGAAAGTTCTTTCCGTTGCTGTCTACAACCATTACAAGCGCCTTAGAAGCAAATTCATCGGAGACGACTCCGATGAAAAGGTTGAGATCCAGAAGAGCAACATTCTCCTTATCGGCCCGACAGGTTCCGGTAAAACGCTTTTGGCTCAAAGCTTGGCCAAAATGCTGAATGTTCCTTTTGCAATTGCAGATGCAACGACCCTGACAGAAGCCGGCTACGTCGGTGAAGACGTCGAAAACGTCATTCTGAAGCTTCTGCAAAGCTGCAATATGGACCTGAAGCGCGCTCAGATGGGCATTATCTATCTTGACGAAATCGATAAAATTGCCCGCAAGAGTGAGAACCCTTCTATTACACGTGACGTTTCCGGAGAAGGCGTTCAGCAGGCTTTGTTAAAACTCGTTGAAGGCACCGTTGCCAACGTTCCTGCAGCAGGCGGAAGAAAGCACCCTCAGGGAAACAACATTCCGGTCGATACCTCTAACATCCTCTTCATTTGCGGCGGCGCTTTTGAAGGTTTGGACAAGATTATTCGCAGAAGAACCGAGCGCAGCGGCATCGGCTTTGAAGCCGACGTCAAGGGTGCGGACGATCGAAGCGAAGGCGAGGTGCTTCGCGACATCGAGGCCAAGGATCTGGTTCGCTACGGCTTGATTCCTGAGTTGGTTGGGCGTCTTCCGGTGATTGCGACACTTGATGACCTTGATGAAGAGGCCCTGATTCGTATTCTGACGGAACCGAAGAATGCGGTTCTGAAACAGTACGCACGATTGTTTGAAATCGAAGGCGTGGTTCTTGAAGTCCAGCCGGACGCTCTTAAGGAAGCGGCTAAGATGGCCCAGGAAAGAAAGACCGGGGCCCGCGGTCTGCGGTCCATTATTGAGAATGCGCTCCTTTCTGCCATGTTTGAAATTCCAAGCAGAAAAGACGTCGCCAGAGTGGTGGTGAAAGCCTCCACGATGAGAGACGGACAAGCCGAGTTCATCACTAAATAACGGTGAAGAGGAGGTTGCTTCTGCACCTCCTTTTTTCTTCTTGGGTGGTTCCTTTCTCCACCATCCCTTGATTAAGGTCCCCAAAATAGCCACAAAATCTTGAGAGGCTTAAGGCGAGGGGCCTTTTACTTTTGATACAGTATAGAAACGAATTTTAAATATTTGGCGCCCTTGATTTTTTTTCAAGCGTACCCAAGTAGTAACTTGCGTAGTGTATTTTTTAGCAGTAAGGATTTAGATGATTCAGAAACGTACAACTAATTCAAATCCGATGATGTCGGTATTACCTCTGAGAGACATTGTTGTCTTCCCTCAGATGGTTGTGCCGCTCTTCGTCGGACGCGAGAAGTCGCTTAGTGCTCTTCGCAATGTCACGTCTTCTGAGAAGGCGAACAAAGAGCTTTTGCTCGTCGCACAGCGCGATGCAGGCATCGAAGATCCATCTTCCGATGATTTGTTTGATGTCGGTACGGTTGCGCGTGTCGTCCAGTCTTTGAAATTGCCTGACGGTACTTTCAAAGTCCTGGTTGAGGGTATTCGCCGTGTCCGAGTTACTCAGTACAAAGAAGACGAGCAAATTTTTGCTGAAGTTGAAGACATCCCACAGGATAAGATTTCCCAGCGTACTTTCGAGCCGCTGCGCAGAACCATCCTGACGGCCTTCACCGAATACCAAAAGAACAATAAGAGAATTACGAACGATCAGCTGAATCGGATTTCTTCATTGACCGATCCAGAGCAGCTCATCACATCCATTGCCCAGCTTCTGGTCCTTTCTCCGTCCCGCAAGCAAGACCTGCTTGCCACGGTCGGCACTAAGGATCGTCTTGAACTTCTCTTCGATATGCTCGAGGAAGAAGTCGACATTCAGCAGACGGAAAAACGCATCCGCGGCCGTGTAAAGAAGGCGATGGAAAAGAACCAGCGCGACTATTACCTCAACGAACAGGTAAAAGCCATTCAGAAAGAATTAGGCGATACCGATGAAGAGTTTGAGGAAATCGAGCGCAAGATTAAAGCCGCTAAGATGAGCCCCGAAGGCGAAGAAAAGGCCCTCGGCGAACTCAAGAAACTGCGCCTGCAAGGTCAGAATAGTGCAGAAGCCAATGTGATCCGTAATTACATTGACACGCTGATTTCTTTGCCTTGGAGCAAGAGAACCCGTGTCAACACGAATCTCATCAAAGCAGAAGCCGTTTTGGAAGAAGACCATTACGGCCTCGAGAAGGTGAAGGAACGCATCCTTGAATATTTAGCGGTTCAGAGCCGAGTCAAGAATGTGAAATCTCCGATCCTCTGCTTAGTCGGACCTCCCGGAGTCGGTAAAACATCTTTGGGCCAGTCTATTGCCCGCGCGACCGGACGTAAGTTCGTGCGTTTGGCTTTAGGCGGCGTAAGAGATGAGAGCGAAATCCGCGGTCACAGAAGAACCTACATCGGTTCCATGCCCGGTCGAATTCTTCAGAGCCTGACAAAGGCGGAAACCAACAACCCGCTTTTCCTGCTCGACGAAGTCGATAAGATGGGTATGGACTACAGAGGCGACCCTGCGGCTGCGCTCTTGGAAGTGCTTGATCCGGAACAGAACAACACCTTCCAGGACCACTATGTCGAAGTGGATTTCGATCTGTCGCACGTCATGTTCATTGCAACCAGCAACTCTATGAACATTCCGGCGCCGCTCTTGGACCGTATGGAAGTAATTCAGCTCTCCGGCTACACGGAAGATGAAAAGCTTCATATTGCTCAGAGACATCTGATTCCGAAACAGATGAAGCTGAACGGCGTTAAGCCGGGAGAACTCGAGATCGAAGACTCTGCCATTGTTGACATCGTTCGCTACTACACCCGCGAAGCCGGTGTCCGCAGCTTAGAGCGCGAGATCAACAAGATCTGCCGTAAGACCGTTCGTGACATCCTTCTGAAGAAGACCAAAGGAAAGGTTGTTGCCAATTCCGACAATCTGGATTACTTCCTTGGTGTGCGCCGCTACAACTTCGGCGTTATGCACAAGGGCAATCAAGTCGGCCAAGTCACTGGTCTTGCCTGGACAGAAGTCGGCGGCGATCTTCTGACGATCGAAGTCGCGACGATGCCGGGCAAAGGTCAGATCACCCGCACGGGCTCTTTGGGCGACGTAATGAAGGAATCTGTCGAGGCTGCCCGCACGGTGGTTCGCTCCAGAGCCTCCCGCTTGGGCATTACTTACAAACAGATTTCGGAAACGGATATTCATGTCCACTTCCCGGAAGGTGCTGTGCCTAAGGACGGTCCAAGTGCAGGTTCTGCCATTACGCTGGGCCTGGTTTCCGCTCTGACGGGTATCCCGGTTAAAGCCGAAGTGGCAATGACGGGCGAAATCACGCTGAGAGGCGAAGTCCTTCCGATCGGCGGACTGAAAGAGAAACTTTTAGCTGCGCTTCGCGGCGGAATCAAAGAAGTCTTGATTCCTGAAGAAAACGTGAAGGATTTGGAAGAAGTACCGGCAAACGTCAAGGAAGGATTGGTGATTCGTCCCGTTCGTACTATTGATGAAGTTTTCCAGTACGGCTTATCCAAACAGCCGGAAGCCTTACCGCAGACAATCGAACAGCCGATGGCTGCAAAACAGTCGATTGAGGTAGGAACTTCGACAGCGGGATCGACCGCGCCTAATTAAGACCATCCGGTCTAAGAGGAGGGGGCTTCGGCCCCTTTTGTTTTTGTCTCGTAGCAAACCGGTTGAATATACGAAACAAAAAGAAGCAATTTTGCTGTTTTTTGGAAGACTGTCAAAAATCTATTTGTTGGCATTAACGACAACTTGGATGGGTTGAGAAGATTCAAAAACATGGGGGCAATTTCAATAAAAATAGATGATACTTATCCATCAACCTCAGGTCGTATAGAAAATTTGTCGCACAAATAGGGAGATTTGCCTAGAAAACCTTTAATTCGCCTACAAATACTGCTATTATTAACGAATCAGAGTTTATTTACCCCTTTAACTCTCTCGGAGGGAATGATGAATAAAGCAGATCTCATAGAAGCCGTCGCAATTAAATGTGACATCTCCAAGCTCGCCGCTCAGCGTGCTGTTGACGCAATGATCGACACAATTACAAATTCATTGCAGAACGGCAAAGAAGTTCAGCTGCTGGGTTTCGGCACGTTTTCTGTCGTTGAACGCGCCGCTCGTAAAGGCCGCAATCTTCGTACGAATAAATCGATTGAAATTCCCGCAAGAAAAGTTCCGAAGTTTGTCGCTGGCAAAAATTTAAAAGATGTAGTAAAATAGAATCTTTCGTGATTGAGACAACGAAATCTCAGTAACGAAGGATGCTTAGCTCAGTTGGTAGAGCGGCGCCCTTACAAGGCGTAGGTCGGGAGTTCGAGACTCTCAGCATCCACCAAGGATTCTTATTGTTGAATAAAATCAACAACTTACAATATGGGTGATACACGGGTTAAACAAAAAATCTACCCAAATTCTACCCACAAAAAAGCCTCGTGTAAACCGAGGCTTTTCTTTACTACTTCATACGGTGGGTTTTAATCCATTCCTCAACATCCGAAAGTGAAAACCTTTTCATCCGCTTTCCCCAAACCAACGGTCTAGGGAAGGAGGGGTCTTCTTTTAAAATCCTGCGTAGCGTAGGAGCGGAGCAACCCATCATTCTTCTGACCTCCGTCGAGGAGATCATCTTGGCAGAGCTCGTCGGTGTCAGTCGGTCGATGAAATCCGACACGCATCTTAAGAGTTCTTCCTTATTCCTGATCATCCTTTTCATCATCCTCCTCTTCGGCAACACCTCCGGTGATGCAAAGGTCACCGTACTTCGCAGGTTTCCAGCGAGTACACTTGTATCCGACGGTTCCTTTCTCGTCCATACACTTCAGACCAACGAAGGCGTCGATGTATCCCGTCTCAGCGTTACGCTTCAGAACAAAAGCCTTGTCTTCCGTCTCGTCTTCGATTAGTTGATCAAGGAAGTTTTTACCTTCTTTATTCTTACCGAAGGTAATAGAAACATCAAAGCCGTCTTCAATGTCTTCGTCATCTTCCTCTGTTTCGCTACCTGCGTCTTCTTCTTTTTCAAACGCCTTACCTTTATTTGCGAAAAGGAAAACATCAAGACGCTGAATAAGTTTATTCCAAAGCTCAGGTTCCGCATCGTTTGCAAAAATGTTAATGATGTCTTTGCTCTCAACACCTAATGCTTCAGCAAGAACTTTGATATAAGGCATATCACCAACGCCTTCCTTGAACTCTTCAAGGATTGTGTTGTAAGACTCAATAGCCTTATACAGTTTCACGACTTCAAAGATAGTCGTTACTACTTCTTGGATACTGCGGTCTTTAGCATCCTTCTTACTGTTGGCAACGGTATCGGAAACCTTGCGGAACTGATCAAGCATCTGCTTCTGTTTTTCATTCAACTCAGCAACTGTTTTATCGGCGAGTTCATTGATGTGTTCTTTTCTTTCTGTCTGATTCATAATGGTTCCTTAAATAAATCCATTGTTAAAGGCGATAAAGTTTGGACACGCTAAGGAGTCGCCTTGTTTCTCCGTGCTGTGTACGTCGCACAACCAACGCTTACCTTCACCAGTCGTAATGGCAGAAGCGTGTAAGCATTGGGCGCAAGTGTTAATTGAATTGGTCTTAGCTTCCTGACAGGCACCGTGTTTAAAGCAGAACTGACAGTAGTAGCCCAACTTGGGCTTTAATGTCCGAGCTTCAAGTGCTTCCTTTGCTCGTTGCATCAACTCCATTGCCACGTCTTTGTTGTACGGAACAATCTCGGCACTGAAGTCGGAGTTGTCCTTGCAGTAGCAGACAAACACTGCGTACTGCATACCGCTTAGGTACATACACAACTGAACCTGTGCGTAGTAATGCGGGTCGCTTAGTGCTACACCTTGCAGTACAAAGTTCTCAAAGCGTTTCTTGTTCATGGACTTCACTTCGAGAACAGCCTTAAAGCCTTTCTCTCCTGTGATGATTCCATCCAAGTGACATACAACATGACCGCCCAAAGCTGTGTACTCATGCTGCTTTCCGTCTTCAGCAACTGCGGAGATGTTTAAGCCTCCTGCCTTGAGTTGCTCTACAACGAAGTCTTCAAGCGTATGTCCGTTCTGAAAGATGCGTGTCTGACGAGGTGTCTCTATGTCGTTCGGAAAACCTCTTGCGCACAAAGAGTTGTACGCAATACATTCGTTACCGATGTGAGAGGCTCCGATATAACGACGAGGTTTCTCCTTACCCATGTACAGTTTCGCAGTCCCTAAGTCGAAAGCCTTCTTTACGACTTCAGCAGCTTCCTTAAACTTTTGATCTAAGGCAGATGCAGAAACCTGAACCGAGATTCGCTGGAGTGCCATTGTTTTCTTCTTTACTGGAGCGGGAACTGTGTCGGTCAACACAATCTTCCCGTCCGTGAACGTGTACATAGGAGGCAAACCCTCTATAGATTTCACCTCGTCATCCTGAACAGTGATCTGAACACTGGCTTTGATACCGCCTCTTGCCTCAACCGAGAAACGGAAGACGTACAAGCTCGGGTCACCCGAAGGTATAGCCACTGCCCTGATGATTCGGAATCCCGCATCCTCAAGCAGTTGGGAGTGAGTAGGGATTGAACACATACTTATTCCTTAGAACGGGATTGCATCTGATTCATCAACAGGTTCCGTTACAGCTTCTTCCTTCGGCGGACGGAACACGTTTGCAACACGTGTGTATTCACCGTCTTGAATCACGGTGATACCTACCGTCAGACCGATCAGAGAATTGACAGAGCCAGGATGCTTCGGTGTCGGATGACCTGCGTATACAAGCAGGGTGTAGAGTTTGTCGAGACCAATCTCGACAGCCTGTTTGTTAGCGTTTGCCACAACGATTGTCGTGGAGGTTGTACCTTCAGGTGCTTTGAAAACGATGATCAGGTTCTTGCCTGTACCAAGTTTGTTATCTCTGACCTCAGCTTTAGTAATCGTTGCAACATAACGCCCGGGTTTTAGAGGCTCCTGAATGTGAGCGTTGCTGAGGTCGAGATTAGAAAAATCAAACATTTAAATAAACTCCTTAGTTTTTCTGGGACTGTTTCCAGTGTTCTGTTTTGTAGCGAATAAGACTTGAGATCAGATCAAGGTCAGCCTGAGCCAATCCAACGTTGTCAAAGAACTCTTCCTGCAATTTGAAGTAGTTATCTAAGTCGGAAGTGCCTTGAGCCAAGCTGTCCTTCATGCGATTAAGAAGGACGGTGATTTTTTCTACACGGTGAACAACATGCTCAGACATAACAGACAAAGCCGTCGGGCCTTTCACGCAGTTGAACACCAGCGTTGCACCTGAAGGAAGGGAAGCGGATTCCATTTCCTTTTGCATTAGTGTTTGAAGGTCTGCATTAGACATGATTAGTTCTCGATCTTTGAAAGAACATCAACAATGGACGCAGTGTCTTCAATTGGAAGGACACGTCTTTTCTCGTCACGTACCTTTGCGTGATACCCACGGATGTCATCCGTGATGACGTAACGCTTGATAGAGACTTTTCCGTCTTCGCCTTTGACAGAAACCTTCACACCTGCCAGGACGTTATCGAAGATGCCCATGAGCTGACTGCGCATCTTTGCACCCTGTACGTTCGGATAAACTTCACGAGCTCCGTCTTCGTTGTCGGATTCAACAGACAGAGCAGACAGAACGACGTGATAGGGAAGGTCACGAATGAACTTGCAGGAGGCAAGGAACAACTGGTTGTAAGTTGCGAATTTCTCAAACCCGTTGACCTTCTTACCAGTCTTAACGGCTGTAGCTTCAGCCTGAGCCGTTGCGTATTCCATCACCATGTCAGAGAGTTCGGTGATCGAATCCACCATAATCCATTTGTATCCCTGGTCTTTGAACTCTTTCGTGAGCATCATCTTCACAATGCCCTTGAAGGAGAACACACCTTTATCAGGGTCGTGAGCTCCGTCGAAAGAGGAGAACGGAAGGTAGTCAATCCCAGCTCCACGGATTGAAGACAATCCGCTTTCACCTGAAAGGACGAATCCCTTTCCGTACTTCTCTTGGTAATACTTGGCTTGGGTTGTCTTACCCCAACCAGCATTTGCGTAAACCAATGTCTTTAAATAAGACGTTGTTTCGTCTGCTGTATTGAACGGCTTAAATGCCATTAGTTACTTCTCCTTATTTAATAATGCGAACAACGACTGCTGCTTCAGGCGTGAAGCAGTTATTGAGCACATCTCTTTCTTCTTCAGATAAAGACTCATAGATAGAGTCAGCGATTGAGAGTTTCCGACTGACAAACTCAGGAAGTGTCTGACCGTAAAGAGCTTCGAGTTCTTTACTGTCCCATTTCCTTGTTTTCTTTTCTTTCACTTTTACAGTGTGGTCAGAGCCGTTAATTTCTAACTCCACATCAGAAACCATTCCGGTCTCAACAATGGTATTAAGTAGCGTCTCCTTGGCTTGTTTCGCTTCCTTTGCGAAATTCTTTGCTTGATATGACTTGCGAACGAAATCATCTACAAGCGCTTTGAGGTCTGCCATGTTTCAATTCCTTTCCTATTTGAATGAAAACAATGGTAATATAACTGAAAATTTTGAGTAATACAAGTAAATATTTTCTCAAGGAAGTTAAATGTCTGACGAAATAAAAGACGACGAGTTCTCTGAATACATGAAAGAGGTTCGTGAGTCGGCCGATCTTTATTTAGAACTTGGCTTATCTATTATTCCTATCAGTCTGACTGAAAAGAAACCTGCCATTGCTTGGAAAGAGTATCAGTCAAGACAGCCGACAGAAGAGGAAGTTGATAGTTGGTTTAATGACGGAGTACCTTGTGAAGGAGGCACAACTAAAGTCTTCGGACTCGGAATTGTCACGGGTGCGATTAGTAATTTAGTCGTTGTTGACTGTGACAATCAGGAGGCTTTGGAGTACGCAGTAAACGACGGAGAAATTTTTAGTAATGTTACGGTAAAGACTACCCGTGGAAACCACTTCTACTTCAGACATCCCGGTTTCCCTGTGCCGAATAAGGTTGGAAGTGTCAGCACAGACTGGCCCAATTTAAACGGCCTTGATCTCAGAGGTGACGGCGGTTACGTTGTCGCTCCTCCGTCTTTGAAGTGGAGCACTAAAGAGAATCGCTTCGTCCATCAGTACAGGTTTGAAACTTCTGAAGATATTCACGATGCATTTCTTTGGTTACCTACTTACAAAGGAATGCCTATTGTCGGGGAAGAACCTCAGCAACGACAGATTATGTCTAACGAGGACTTCTCGTTTGAACAACTGAGTCTCGAAGGTTGTAGAACTAGCGACACCGTTTGGGACGAGATAAAGGCAAAAACAAAAAAGCTCGGAAGAAAACTCCGAGAAGGAGAAGGCCGAAACATTTGGGTCACTCGTTACGTTGGTTACTGTTTGACGCTGGGTATGGATGTTGAGCAGATCAAAGTAGCAGCTCAACAATTCATGGCTGAGTTCTTTGACTCTCTCCTTCCCGAGAGTGAATACATGGCGACGATTCACAGTGTTGTTGACCGTGATAAACGTCGTCATCCTGAACGTTACGAAGCGAAGGATAAATACAACAACGCCAATCCTGTACGACAGGCAAGGGCTAAGGCTATTAGCCTGATTACTCCTAAGAACTTAGCTGAGTTGCACCAGTTGAACGGTGACAGGAACTTCCTAATTGACCCGTTCATATCGCCTCAGTCCATCACGCAGGTTGTTGGTTTCAACGGTCACGGTAAAACACTGTGGCTGATGTCGTTGTTATGGGCGGCTTCCCTTGGCAAATCATTCGGAGCAGGTTCGGTAGACAAAGCTGTCAACGTTCTGTACTTGGACTACGAACTCTCTGCTACCACGATTGTTGACCGCATTGATCAACTCTCTACAGGATTGGGAGATATGCCTGAGAGTATGAGTATTTGGGCGGCTTCCGTATCTGATATTGATCTTGACCTCAACAGCGGACAAGGAATTACCAACCTTCAGAAGTTACTGGAACAAATCAATCCTCAGATCGTTGTCATCGACACGGTGCGTTCGGCTTGGCAGGGAATGGAAGAGAACTCACCAGCAGCTTGGGTCAAAGTCAATCAACTCTGCATGGCGATACGTAACACAGGACGTGCGGTCGTGTTCGTACACCATAGGAACAAACCTAGTGCCAACGGCTTCGGTCGTGAAGCAGGTTCAACCGCACAGCTTAAGGACTTAGACACACAGATCATCGTAACGAAGGTAATCAAGGACGACGATCAAGCTCAACGTGAAGCCGGATTGCCGGATGCAATTACCAAAGTTGTGACCAACGACAAGGGTGCTGTTGATACTGCATGGAATTACTTGGCGTCTAAATGTCCGCTTGGTGCGGAACTCACAGCAGTATTCCAAATCGCATTCGGCAAGGTAAGACAAGTTACTGAAAACCACGAGACATCGTATGTCGGTTTGTGTACCGACATCGGAACAGGGAAGACGATCTATGTCTCGTCTCTGTCTCCCCGTCAACGAGCAGAAGCATTGTACCGAGCAGGTAAGTCACCGCTTGATATTGCTATGCGTCTAAAGATTCCACGCAACGTCATCCAACGTTGGGTAGAAAAAACTGAAACGTCAAACTAAAGGAGAAACTAATGGACGAACAACAGAAAAGAATCTCTTGGAAACTCAGACCTGAAACAGAAGATATGTTGATGACTGTGTTCTCAACAGAAGCGGGAAGAGATGATGCAGTGCTGTTGGCATTGCGTGACTTGGAGGATTACTACAACGCAGGAGTACGTAACGAAACCTTGCCTGAGATTATGAAACAGCTTTACGACTATGAAATGAAATGGGTGGAAGTGATTTGTCATCCCACCATGAATCGTTTTACTCATGCCATTACTTTTTGGCTGCACCTTGATGATGACTTTGAGTACATCAAAGACGAGGAGGTGCATTGATGAAGGATGCGTTAGCCATCATAAAGGACACCATCCTCTGCGTAGTTTGTTTTCCTATGCTCCCGCTTGTATGCGTAATCCTTGAAGGAGTACAAGTGGACAACGAAAACAACACGATCAACATCGACACAAACACCACGCTTACTCTAGTCATCTATGGACTGGCTTATTGGCTGTCTCTGATAGGCGGAATATTCCTTCTTTGGTCGGTGTTGTTATGAGCGAATATGATCGTAAGGTTGCTCAAGCAACAGAGGAGTTGGCTAAGGAACTCCAGTACAAACGTGCATCAGGTATTGCTTGGTCTCAGTTGGAAATTGAATACGATCTGTCTCGCAAGACAATCCTGAGAATCTTCAAGCGGTTTGATATGCAGGATATGGTGTTGCCTCCTGAAGAGATGTGGGATAGGCCGTGTCTGAAATGTCGCAAACCTATCCTCCGTCCGAAAGGTCAATGGCTTTGCATGAAGTGCAAGTATTCAAACGTTGAAGCTGCATCCGGATTATCTAGCTCTTTCTTAGGATTAGTATGACACCACGATCTGCAAAACAAAAAGGCTCCATGTACGAAAGAGAATTAGCAGCTTACTTCAACGCTTGTCTTTTGCTTGACCCGCCTATTAAGAGAGCGTTACTAAGCGGAGGTGGTGTTGCTACAGGCGGAGCAGACTTGGTAAACACTCCGTTCATACATGTGGAAGCTAAACGTACAGAAAGATTCCAGCCCTACAAGGCGATGGAACAGGCTGAGGAAGCAATCAAGAAAAGCGGCGAAGAGGACATCATGCCTGTCGTCATTAACCGTAAGAACGGCGTAAAGATTCAAAACAGCTTGGTTGTTATGCGCCTTGAAGACTGGATAAATCTGTACTTCACGTACACGATGTGTCGCAATTAACGCAAAACGTCACCATATCCTTGCGGGTATGGTGACGCTATCGACATATTAGATTAGTCTTCTAACGGGCCGTCAACCTTCTCTAGGTAAGGCTCGAAGATTTTATCCAATCGTTGGCAAACCCTCAGCATTTCCAGACTGTCCTTGTAAATCTCCCTGGTTATTGTTGGGTCTTCCTTATTCTCATAGTCATAAATCCGTTGCTCGAAGGTAGTCTCTGCGTCAACAATAAGACCATAAACATCACTCGCATCTTCAAAGCTGAGTATCAAGTTCGGCTTTTCTTTTTCACTCATAACTTTCTCCTAACCTTGTTCGATTATAGATTCAGATAGGCGCACGAAGATCGGCCTTAAGTCGCTTGTAAGTATCCACATCTAGGTCTTCCCGCCTCTCTTCCAATCGCTGTCGGGCACGTTTCTTGGTCTTATAAAACTCAATAAAACTCATTGCGTCAATGCGGCCGGTTAGATTTGCGATACCCAATCGAAATATATTTAGGTCAGAATCGTCTTGGGCGAAGGAAATCAACTTGCAATTATTGGCAAGGTCGTAGCATCGTATTCCGTGCTTGTCTCTTACAAATGTCAACCTATATATATCCGCAGCAGGCCCAACGCGCAATATTAATAAAAAAATCGAATAGAACCCTCATAAATTTCTAATAATTCTATGAATTTATTA
>PPYF01422145.1_pt1 | contig 15448 bp, 10 predicted proteins | sample 1559871 | NCBI WGS metagenome assembly PPYF01 (sample SAMN08240021, study PRJNA423297) | Human gut metagenome, whole genome shotgun sequencing project. | reverse complement strand
ATTCCCGGCGGCTCTGGTCGCGCACACGGGTCTGGCAGGCGAAGAACGGCTGAAAGCCTTCCCGCTGCAGATTTTCCAGTACGGTGATGGTGGGGATGTACGTATAGTTCTGGCTTCGGGACGTGTGTTTCTCTTCCCCGAAAATCCCCGGCACATGGTGCATCAGCTCTTCATGTGTCAGTGGACGGTCACGACGTATCTGGTTTGCAGCATAACCAAAACGACTTGCTAATCGCATACTTTGCTCCTTATCGGTGGTTAAGATTTACTGGTGTAATAAATGAAAAAAGCCACGTCTCCCGGAGAAGACGCGGCCTGACGGGTGAAATGAATGAGGTTTATTGTCTGAGAAGCCTTTCACTGGCGAGCCACGCATTAAGCGGCTTTCCGGCAACAATGGCTGGGGCTGTATTTACCTTTGATATTAATAATGTGCAGAGAAACGCATGGTTTACTCCTCAGGTTTTAAGTTTGTCCAGAGCCACAACGACAGGTTTTCCGGATGTGTCGATGACTCCTACCGTCGGTACGCCATTTTTGATTTCGAAGAACGGTTTGTTGCTACCTGAGCACAGCTGGTTGTCTTTGTATTCGAGCATCTGTGCTTTCCCGGTTTTCAGGTTAAGTACCGAGACAGTGTAGTCGTAACACCAGGCACCACCACGTTCAAGCACGAAAACATAGCTGTTATCTTTATAGTTAAACGGATTCTTCGTCTGGCAATTCATACCGTCAATCTCAGTACAGGAAAACGCCTCTGTAGTATTAACGTATTTGATGTTGTTTGGCAGTTTTACTTGTTTCGCCGTAGCGAAGACAGAGAACAGAATAGTTACAGCAACGAGTAAAGTTTTGATAAAAGTTTTCATGACAGACTCCTTAAATTAGTTAACCGCAGCTACGTAGTTTTTCACCAGATACGCGAATTCATGCACGCCAATTTCGCCGAACCAAACCAGGTAGGCCGGGTCATCTAAACCAAAGTAGCGGTAGCCAACGACTTCATGGGTTTTTGGGTTATAGAGTGTTACGATAAAGTCCCAGCCGCAGGTATTGGCTTTGCAACCGTCGCCCTGGAGCCAGACTGTACCGTTAATGGTTACTGGCGTTACGTTTCCGCCAGGGCCATCCATATACCCGCCTTTACCGAACATGCCGCTCAGTCCGACCGGTTTTAATGCTTTGTCAAGCGCAGCTTTGTAGGCAGCGTCACCTTCGTACAACTCGTACGTTGTTGGACACGCTCCAGGTTGTTCAGCCCGGGCGTTTGGGTCGCAGCTGAGCGCTTGTTTCACGCTCGCTGCTTCCACGTTAAAGCCAGTAAACAGAACCGCCAGAAATAACATCAGGGTATGTAAACGTTTCATTGTAAATATTCTTCCGTTGTAAATGGCGCTGGAAAATTTCTCATCAGTGAAACCTTCCGGAAATTCCCCCCCCTTGTATGATGTATATCGCCAGTATTTTATTTCATCCCGGATGTAATTTTTATATTTCCCGGCACGTGCAATAACGCTGACCAGAGATATAAGGCTCATTAATAACTTTACAGGTAATTGCATAATTAAATTTCCAGTGAGTGAATTGACAGGTGAGGGGTAAAACTTTCTCTCAGGTAATATATATCTGAAAATATTTTCAATAACACCAGCCAGGAAAAACACCACCACAGGCGGTGGCGTTTCTTTGGGGCGTCTTTATTTAATCCGGGCCATCGCGTTTCTCAGTGCCAAATCTGCCTCTTCCGTTATCTCCAGACTTTTCTGCAACACCGTTTCTGACCGGGACAGTACCTGACGTGCTGCCAGCGGTTTCCGGATATGCTCCATCGTCAGCATCGTGTCTTCATAGCCCTGCTGACGCCAGGCGTCGGTATGTGCCAACGTGAAACTGAGCAGACCGCCGCTGTTGTCACCATCACCTGCATATTTCAGCCTTTTCCGGGGACGGATCTCAAGGATTGTGGTGTCCGGAAAAGCCTGGCGATCCCATAAAGAACCGTCACTCAGATGCGTCACAATCACCATATTGCATCCGGCATCGACCAGAGGCGTCACAGGGGTATTTCCCTGCATATTTCGCCATCCTCCCATACCACCATCACCGAACATTGTCCCCTGAACCTCACGGGGACGGAACAGCAGGGGCAGCGCGGCTGACGCAAGCAGAGCCTCTTTCTGCTGTCCGCGGGGCAGGCTCTGGATATGCTGAAAAACGGCGTTTTTCGTGGTTCCGGCACCCAGTTCAGCACGAATGCAGTCAATAATATCCTGCATGCCCCCTTCTGTGGGGTACAGCGACACATACAGCGGTAGCCCGTCTGCCAGAGCATCAGTATCAAGATAATGATCCAACAGCGCTGTCAGGGGCTCATCTGACAACAACGGCTGAGCCATCAGATTGTCAAACCCGTTGAGTATCGATATATGGCGAAGAAGCGTCGTAAGCAGTGCTCCTGCACGTCCGGGGATCTGGCAGAGGTTCATTGCCTGGAACAATTTTTTCAGCAATGAAAAGTAAACCAATCGGTTTACCGACAGCACCTGATTATTCCCCAGATGATCCCAGAGCGCCTCCAGGCGTACGGCAGCTTCTGACAGATCGGGAGAGGCCGCGATAATGGCACCATTGAATGCGCCAATGCTGGCCCCTGAAACCATGCTGATCTGTGTACCACACTCTGCCAGTGCCTTAACCACTCCCGCCTGATAAGCGCCCACCGCCCCGCCACCGGACAGCACCAGCCCCGTTTTCATTTCTGTACTCATGCAGCCCCCTTCTGAAATATTTCATCGACCATACTTTCAGAGAGGCGTTCTGCAGAGCAGAGGCGAGGCATGCGAACCGGTAAGTGTTCTGCAGCCTGCGTGGTTGACCAGATCACCGGATGCTGCTCTTCACTGCACCAGTCTCCCAGCCAGTTAATCGCGTCATGCCACTCGTTATCTGCCTGCTCCCGGCCCTGACCACCAAGCCAGTCCAGAGTGTTCAGACGCACGGTTGCACTACCGCCACTCTCCTGTGCCATCTGCGTTAATGCTTTATGTCTGAGAATATCCAGTAGCTGGTTAACCTGGCCTGTTTCGCCCTGACGTATCACATCACCAAACGCGCCCCAGCGAAGCTCTTCAAGCGCCACATAACAACGTCCGGCAGGGGAAAATGACGCATATCGCCCGGCGCTCCACCATGAGAATATCTGCTCAAGATGTAACTGCGCCCGCTGAACCTGGTCAACACGGTGGAGTTTTTCTTCAAGATGATTCAGTTTATGGTGAACCTGATCGGCCAGGATGAGTAACTGCTCCCGTGTATCTGCGGAATAATGCGCCAGCCTGGCAGTATCACTGACCAGTGAACTGACCCTGTCGTTTACCCGGGTAATCGCGTAGTTTGTGGTGGCAAGTGACGTTGTCAGCTCCGTCAGCCAGCGCAGGGACGCCTCAAGGCCCTGTGCAACCGAAGCATTGATGGCATTCTGCCGTGCAGCGCCTTCGCCGGTCAGTCCCTCTTTTAAACGCTGGAAGAACGTGCGCTCTCCGGCCGTGCGGATATGCTCCTGTGCAACATCGATTCCGTTTGCGAAATCAACCACAAATTTTTCAGGAAGACAGGTGAGTACCTGACATACCCGGTTATCAGCAATTTGTTGAATAAATGGTGAAGTCACAGCATTGTCTCCAGCTCTTCCCTCAGCGCCTTACTGTCAGTAATGAGCTCAGGAACCCTTTCATTTAATGCCTGAAGTCGCCTGGTAAGCCGTTCCTGTGCCTGCTGATCGCGTTTATGATCTTCAGAGCTCTGAATCAGCGTGTTACGCAGTTGTTCAACTTTCTCCCTGAATGCGCAGAAAAAGGCATCGATTTCCTGGCGGACGGGCTGGTTAATATCCTGCTCAATGGATGCCTGCAGCTCCCCGAAATATGCCCGGGTCAGTGACATAACTTCCTTCCTGACGGTGTTGATATTGATAACACTGCGGCTCACATCCTCTTTATAGGTTTCCCAGCCCCAGTCACTGGTGCCAAACGCTCCACAAATCTTTCCCCATAAACCACTCTGCCGACGGCGACGGGTGACGGTCTCCGTTCTTTCCTCCATAAGCGCACTCAGATTTGTTTTTACCGCGAGCCGGGTTTGTAACTGACTGACTGCCGGAAAACTGATTTTTACGGTAAAGCCCTCATCCTCCAGGCGGGTATTGATGCGACCGGCAATGTTTTCTGTGGCGTACAGGGCCGTGCCACGAAAACCTGTTTCAATCCCGCTGACGATTTTCTCCAGCTCAGGCCGGAACTGTGCTTCAGCCTCACGGTGCAGGCTGGTCACGGTCGATTCGATTTGCGTCATCAGTTCAAGGGCTTCCCTGCGATCACTGAATTTTATTTCGGGGCTGTCGGGATCAAAGTCCCGCATCCTGTCATGCTGATTTCCGGTTCCGAAAATATCGTGAAAGAAAGCGAATGCGTTTCTCTCCCGGGGCTGCGCTGAATTTTCTTCCTCCAGCATTTGCTGTTCTTTGCGTTTACCGCTTCTGAAATAGTCATTCAGCTCCTCTTCCAGTGAGGTGCAGACCCCCGTCAGTAATTCCCGGGTTCTGGCATCGATCTCCTCCATGGCCATTCTGACATCAGCGGTCACCTGCTCCTGACAGTCTGCTATTTCCCGGATATCCTCAAGCAGGCTGGTGATATGCGCCTGCAGTGACTGAATACTTTGCATCAGCCCCTGATGGCGTAACGACAGGTATTCACTGATATTTTCTGCATTCTGCATCAGTTTTGCGGCGGCAGAATCAACCGCCAGTGCCGCAGCTCTGGAGTGTGAACTCAGTATGACTTCCGTTATCAGTTGATCGATAAGTGAGCATTCCCACAGGTCTGTCGCCCCTTCAGTTGCCAGTTCGCTGTCTTTACAGACGTAATCTTTTTTCATGCGACCGAAGGCTTCCCTGACAAAATCATCGACCCAGGCTTCATCAACAGGAAGGGTTCCGTTTTTCCGTAACTCATGAAGCGCACGGTTAGCCAGGTATGCCTGGCGTGAGGATCCGGGATAAACGCGGGAGGCGGGCAGCACATCGCTGTTCAGCATTGCCGGAACTTTCTGGCGTACGGCATCTGCCCCATCGCCATTGCGGTCTTTCTCATCAAATTTATTGACCAGTACAAACAGGCGGCCGGCTGATACGTCAGCAATGGCATTAAGCTCTTTACGGACGTCTTCATCCGCTTTTGAGTTCATCTGGGTGTAATCCATCACAGCCAGAACCGCAGAGGCTTTCTGCAGTTGATCCCGCATCATCACTTCCATCTGCGGTTGTCCGGCCTCATTAGGGCCGGGGGTATCCAGCAGTGTGAGTGTTCCCTGGCATGCATCCATCCCCACCAGATGGCTGAATTCCACGTCGATCACCGGCAGTTTCTGCACTTCTGCGTATTCATCAAAAGGAAATTCAGTCCCCATTGCCGCAGCAAGACGAACCAGATCGTTTAACGATGCCAGTCCGGTAAAGATTTCCTCCTCCCCGTGGTATTCATTTTTGAGCCAGCCATCATCCGTCAGAATATCCAGCAGTTCGCGGGTATCCCCGGTTTGCTGCAGGGTCTGTGCGACCTGCTGTCCTGCCGGGGTGGCGAGTTTTTCCTGCAGTGTGATTAATAAATTGCGGACAGGCTGAATATGTTCCAGATGGAGAACCGGCTCAGTTTTTCCGGGAACGTGGCGGATGAGCGTCGGTACAGAGGTCATGGGGCGGTTACGGTTAGGCAGAATTTCCTGCCCCACAATGGCGTTGATGGTGGTTGATTTGCCTGCTTTCATCGTGCCGACAACAGCCAGCACCATCTCCCTGCGGGCGGTTTTGATTTGTTCGCCCTCCAGCTCCTCAATTCTTTTCAGTGCTTTCTGTTTATCAAAAAGCAGTCTGTTTTCGTTCTTACTGTCAGATAACACATCTGGCTCCTCAACCATTTGCCGGAGCAGATTAATGTTCAGTTGCAAAAGTCGGTCGGCTTCATCACAAAGCAGGGCGATGTTCTTTTCGTGCATTATTTAACCTTCCTGAGACGCATTTTCATGACAACCACGGAGGAGGTCATTTACTACAAACGATCGTTTATAACGATCGATATGATAGTAACGATCGATGTATTCTATTAACTTGAGGAACACAACGCAAGGGGACACCCCGGGTATGGCTGCGTTTGCATAGTGTTTTCATGGAGTTAAAAATCTGTAACAACAGCCTGGTACATCACCACCGGGTTCAGAAGAAAATCCAGTTCCATACCGCGCGGGCAACAGAGACCACCGACTGACCGGGGTGACCTCCCCCTGAAACAGTGCATTACAGAGTGAGGATTTACCGGCCCCGCTTTTACCCATAATGCCAGGCACGGGTTCGTGACGGGTGAGTTTGCGCAGATGTTCCAGGATGTGACGGGAAATCGGGTAAGGCAGGGAGGAGAGCGGTTTTTCAATTGCCTCAATGGCATCAGACGGATTCATACATGTATTCCCAGTGAAAAAAGACAAAACCCCGTGCACCGGAAAGGTGGCGGGGGATTCACGGAGATAATATCTTTCTGAAATTATTTTGAATGCAGGTATATGTGGCTGATTTGTATCAGCTAATGAGTACAGGTCTGAATCTAATCTGACAGTCCGCTTTGTGCCAAAGGCGGACGCTCAAGTAGATACTGTCCTGACAGTATGCGGTAATCAGAGTTGTTATATATTACTTGCGTCCAAACCAGCTTTCTGACAACCCGGCCGCTCCTGCTTTCAACAACGCGCCGCCATACTTTTATGCTGCAAAGAGCGGAGACAGAAGGTTAGCGTAATTTGTAAATAACTTACATTCACGTGTGATCTGGATCATAATTTTGCCTATGCACCGATCGTAATATAAATATTTACATAACGATCAGTGATTCATGAAAACTCAAATAACTTTCGCTGCGCTTTTGCCAGCATTAGCGTCTTTCATACCGCTTCATGCTCATGCCTCGTCTACTTCTGAAGATGAAATGATTGTCACGGGCAACACCGCCGCCGACACCACCGATTCTGCCGCCGGTGCCGGTTTCAAAACGAACGATATAGATGTCGGCCCGCTGGGAACGAAATCCTGGATCGAAACACCATATTCCAGCACCACTGTAACTAAAGAGATGATTGAAAATCAGCAGGCGCAAAGCGTCAGCGAGATGCTGAAATACTCTCCCAGTACGCAAATGCAGGCGCGCGGTGGAATGGATGTCGGGCGTCCGCAAAGTCGGGGGATGCAGGGCTGCGTGGTGGCCAACAGCCGTCTGGACGGGCTGAATATCGTTTCAACAACCGCGTTTCCGGTGGAAATGCTTGAGCGCATGGATGTGCTTAACAGTTTGACCGGCGCGCTGTACGGCCCGGCGAGCCCAGCAGGGCAGTTTAATTTCGTGGCGAAGCGCCCAACCGAAGAGACGCTGCGTAAAGTGACGCTGGGCTATCAAAGCCGCAGTGCGTTTACCGGCCATGCCGATCTGGGTGGCCATTTTGATGAAAACAAACGGTTTGGCTATCGCGTGAACCTGCTTGATCAGGAAGGGGAAGGCAATGTGGATGACAGCACGCTGCGTCGCAAACTCGTTTCCGTTGCGCTCGACTGGAATATTCAGCCGGGCACTCAGCTACAGCTCGACGCCAGCCATTACGAATTTATCCAGAAAGGCTATGTCGGTAGCTTTAACTATGGGCCGAACGTCAAACTGCCGTCTGCGCCGAATCCGAAGGACAAAAATCTGGCGCTCAGCACTGCGGGCAACGACCTCACTACCGATACCATCAGCACTCGCCTGATCCACTACTTTAACGACGACTGGTCCATGAACGCTGGCGTGGGCTGGCAGCAGGCTGACCGCGCGATGCGTAGTGTTTCCAGTAAAATACTCAACAATCAGGGCGATATCTCTCGTTCGATGAAGGATTCCACCGCTGCCGGACGTTTTCGCGTCCTGAGCAACACCGCCGGGCTGAATGGTCATATTGATACCGGCTCTATCGGCCACGATCTGTCACTTTCTACCACGGGATATGTCTGGTCGCTTTATAGTGCCAAAGGAACAGGTTCCAGCTATAGCTGGGGTACAACAAATATGTATCACCCGGATGCGATAGATGAGCAGGGCGATGGCAAAATCCGCACCGGCGGGCCGCGATACCGCTCCAGCGTAAATACTCAGCAGAGCGTTACGCTCGGCGATACGGTGACATTTACGCCGCAGTGGTCGGCAATGTTCTATCTCAGCCAGAGCTGGCTGCAGACTAAAAACTACGATAAGCACGGTAATCAAACGAACCAGGTTGATGAAAATGGTTTAAGTCCGAACGCCGCGCTGATGTATAAAATTACCCCTAACACAATGGCCTACGTTAGCTATGCCGATTCGCTGGAGCAGGGCGGTACCGCACCGACGGATGAGAGCGTAAAAAATGCCGGTCAAACGCTAAACCCGTATCGCAGCAAGCAGTATGAAGTGGGGCTAAAATCGGACATCGGCGAGATGAATCTAGGCGCCGCGCTGTTCCGACTGGAACGTCCGTTTGCCTATCTTGATACGGATAACGTGTATAAAGAGCAGGGTAACCAGGTTAACAACGGCCTTGAGTTAACCGCTGCCGGGAATGTGTGGCAGGGGCTGAATATTTACAGCGGCGTGACCTTCCTCGACCCGAAACTGAAAGATACGGCGAATGCCTCAACCAGCAATAAACAGGTTGTCGGCGTGCCGAAAGTGCAGGCCAATCTGTTGGCGGAATACAGTTTGCCGTCCATACCGGAATGGGTTTACAGCGCTAACGTCCATTATACGGGCAAACGCGCGGCGAACGATACCAACACCTCTTACGCCAGCAGCTATACCACATGGGATTTGGGAACGCGTTACACCACGAAAGTGAGCAACGTCCCAACCACTTTCCGCGTGGTGGTAAACAACGTGTTTGATAAACATTACTGGGCTTCTATCTTCCCATCGGGTACCGATGGCGATAACGGTTCCCCAAGTGCGTTTATCGGCGGCGGCCGCGAAGTGCGTGCATCCGTCACCTTCGATTTCTGATGGATAAATGATGAAACTCTCCCGTTTATTTCCGCTGCTGGCGCTGCTGCTGGCGGCCAGCCTGCACGCAGAAAATACGCACAAGGAGGTGCGTATCGCGTCACCGTGGCCGGCGCAAAATACCATTATTGCCATGCTGGGGTACGGCGATAACATTGTCGGAACCTCGATGATTGCAAAAAGGATCCCCCTGTTTCGCCAGAGCCTGCCGCGCATAGAGAAAGTCGCAGCAGTTAGCGTAAACAGCGGGCATGAAATCAATCCCGAACAGATTATCGCGCTGGGGGTCGATATGCTTTTTGTACCGCAGAATATGGTAGTGCCTCAACAGGCGTTGCTGAAACAGGCTGGGGTGCAGGTGCTGGCGTTTGAGGCGAATTCACTGCGGGCGTTAACGCAGCGCGTACAGCAAACGGCAGCGGTGCTGGGGCCCGATGCGCAGCAAAAAGCGCTCGCCTATCAACGCTACTTCGATCGCAACGTGGCCCTGGTCACCGGGCGCCTGAAAGATCTTCCTGCGTCACAGCGCGTGTCGCTCTATCACAGTATGGGCAATCCGCTGACCACCACCGGTAGACCCTCGCTAAACCAGGACTGGATTGACCTGGCCGGCGGCAAAAATATCGCTGAAAATTGGTTTGGCGAGCATCAACAAAACCGTTCGGGTGAAGTCGCGCTGGAGAAAATTGTCACTGCCAATCCGGCGGTTATCATCGCGATGAACAAGCGCGACGCGGATGCCATTCTGAGTTCTCCGCAGTGGGCAAGCGTGGACGCGGTCATTCATCATCGCGTTTACGTTAATCCGAAAGGAATGTTCTGGTGGTGCCGTGAAACCAGCGAAGAGGCGCTGCAATTTTTGTGGCTGGCGAAAACGCTTTATCCTGCGCGATTTGCTGATGTGGATATACGCAAAGAGACGCGTGAGTTTTATCGGCAGTTCTTTGGCCTGACGTTAAGCGATGCGCAGATGAGCGATGTGCTCAATCCGCCGCGCTAACGGAGGCTGTGAAAAACCATGACTGTATTGGAAAGTACGCTGTCGGTCGAGAACCGCTATCGCCAGCTTTTTCGCCAGCGTCTGGTAATACTGGCGGTTATTTTTATCGCTATCATTGCTTCGCTGCTGCTCGATTTCACCCTCGGCCCCTCAGGGCTCCCTTTACATTCGCTGATAAAGACTTTGATGCATCCGTCCGGGGCGACTAACGGCATGCGGGTTATCGTTTGGGACATCCGTTTGCCCTATGCGCTGATGGCGCTCCTGGTAGGAATGGCGCTGGGTTTGGCCGGGGCAGAGATGCAAACTATTCTGAATAACTCCCTCGCCAGCCCGTTTACGCTTGGCGTTTCGTCGGCGGCGGCCTTTGGCGCAGCGCTGGCGATTGTTCTGGGCATCGGTATTCCCGGCGTTCCCGAAAGCGGGTTTATACCGGCAAACGCTTTTCTTTTTGCGCTCCTGTCCGCCCTGCTGCTCGATAGTCTGACCCGCTGGACGCGCGTGCCGACGTCGGGCGTTGTGCTGTTTGGGATTGCGCTGGTGTTTACCTTCAATGCGCTGGTGTCCATTATGCAGTTTGTCGCCGATGAAGATACTTTGCAGGGCCTGGTGTTCTGGACGATGGGCAGCCTGGCTCGCGCATCATGGGAGAAACTGGCGGTGCTGGCGGCGGCGATGGCGATTGTTTTACCCTGGTCGCTGCGTCGTGCCTGGCAGCTTACCGCGCTACGCCTCGGCGAAGAGCGGGCGATGAGTTTTGGCATTGATGTTCGCCGTTTGCGCCTGGGTTCCCTGCTGCGCATCAGCCTGCTGGCGGCCCTTTCGGTTGCGTTTGTGGGGCCAATTGGCTTTATTGGCCTGGTTGCACCGCATATTTCTCGCCTGTTGCTGGGAGAAGATCATCGCTTTTATTTGCCCGGAAGCATCCTTATCGGTGGGCTGGTGCTATCGCTGGCCTCGGTAGCGTCGAAGAACATCATTCCCGGTGTCATTTTACCGGTAGGAATTGTTACCTCGCTGGTAGGCGTTCCGTTCTTTCTGAGCATTGTAATGCGTCATCGAGGGAGTATGTCATGAGCGGGCTTACGATTAATGCGCTGTGCGCCGGTTACGGCAAACGGCGGATTATTGAGCATCTGTCGATTTCTACGCTGCCGCGCGGCGAAGTCACTGTACTGCTGGGGCCTAATGGCTGCGGTAAATCAACGCTACTGCGCGCCCTGGCCGGGCTAAATCGCGCCAGTGGCGAAGCCTGGCTGAATGAAGAGAATCTCTTATCGCTGCCGTTTGCTCGTCGGGCTGAAAAAGTTGTGTTCCTGCCGCAGTCCCTGCCGCAGGGCGTGCATTTACAGGTGCTGGAGTCGGTGGTTGTCGCCCAGCGCGCCTCCGGCGCCGGGCAAAATCAGGCGCAGGCTATAGCGCTGCTCGAAGAGCTAGGCATCGCACATCTGGCAATGAACTACCTCGATAGCCTGTCCGGCGGTCAGAAGCAGCTGGTGGGGCTTGCACAGTCGCTTATTCGCCGCCCCGCATTATTATTGCTGGATGAACCACTGAGCGCGCTGGATCTCAATTATCAGTTCCATGTGATGGATGTTGTATCGCGCGAAACGCGAAGACGCAATATGGTTACGCTGGTCGTCTTACACGATATCAATATCGCACTGCGGCATGCCGCCCAGGTCATCATGCTGAAAGAGGGGAAACTTATCGACAGCGGCGACCCGCAAACGGTGATCCATGCAGAGAGCCTTGCGCAGGTATACGGCGTACGCGGGAGAGTTGAACGTTGTGCTCAGGGAAGATCGATGGTGATAGTGGATGGTGCAATCGAAAAATAGTCGGATTAACGTGGTTGCTTCAGCCTCAGGTAAAGATCAATAGGAAGTCTGTAATGCAACATATAGACCGCCTTAATGTCATTAAAGCACTTGTGCTTCTAGAAGATGAGCAGATTGTTCGTTTTAACATCGCTGCGAACGATAACGCCTCGCAGATCCACATGCTCGTTGACGGTCTGGGCGTCGGGCTGACACATGAGCCTGTCGCTGCCGGAATGATTTCGCACCGGACAGCTTGTCACCGTTCTAGGCAACATGACAGACCTGCGCATTCCTATTTCTATTATCTATCCGCCTACCAAGTTGCTTAATGTCAGGCTAAGGCCCTTTAATGACTGGATTTCAGACCGATTTTCTGGACAGCCGAGCGGGTAAATCGCAGTACACTGACAGCTAGACAATAAAGCTCCGGTTCATGTTTGAACCATGTGTAGTGAATGTCCGCTGTTCGCTCACAACGGACCTTCAGTTCAGCCGCTCCGGCCGCTTCATGCCATGAATGTACGCAGCCAGTCAGAATATTAAGGTGCGGATTTCAGTTCACTTGTCAGCGCCAGTGACACAAGACAGTAATGACCAACAATTTGGTATTGACACAACAAGTTGCGGCCCCGGTTCGTGGAGGAGATTAAACGACTGTAGCCGGGGCCACTGAAATGAAGAATTCAGAGAGACTGAATGATATGTCGCACCTTCAGTGAATAGTGTAAAAACCGGGATATTCTCATCCGGGATTACCCACTCATACTCAATGCGTAACTTTAGTGCGGCCCCCACAGGTAAGAGCCGGACACATTCGTTGTGTATGCTGCAGAATCGGTAACCGGAGGCCCTGCGGTCCTTAACTCAGTGTCTTGTGTTGCTCATTTGCCACAAAGTCCTGGTACGCCTGCTCAATCATTTCATTCAGCAGTTTTTTTGGGAGGACACCACGACTTCGGGCAATACTTTCAAGCTGTTTGTGGATTTTTCCGGACAGTTTCAGCGGGACGGAACCATCAGCACGTTCATCACGCCTTTTTTGTTGCTCCCGGGCACTTTTCAGCTCATCAAGAAGAATCGCTTTATGCTGAATCCTGGGGGCCTGGAAGGAGGCCTGCGTAAACTTCGCTCTGTTCCGTCTGGGATTACTTTCCAGTAAAAACTGTACCTGTTGCTCATTCCAGCCTTCCCAGTTATCAAACGTGGCGCAGGCGAACCAGTATTTCTGCTCCGGGGTAAGGGGATTCAGCGGGGTTCCCACACACCGGACCTGCATGGCGTTCCATAACCAGTCACACTGTTCACTGTCCCTGCTGTCCACCCACGAAAAGGGGGAGGAGTAATCATTGAAGATGCTGGCCCATTCACAGAATATTGAGTTGATGATCGTCCTCGTAGCCTCTGGTCCGGATTTCCGCAGGTAACCGGAGCAGAACCATATAATTTCACGGTAGATTTTATCCGGATGCACGGTGCGCATCGGCTTTCCTTTGGGACCGGCAATCTTCGGTTGCGGTGGAAACCCTGTGGCAAACCGCAGATGTTCCGGGGGCATTCCTGAACGTTTTTCAGGAATGGGTGTGAGTCCTGAGTTTCTGGTCTTTTCCGCTTGTCCGGTATTGCCTCCGGCCGGAGTGTTGTCGGGAGTATCTTCCGGAGGCGAGGTGTTTTCATTAGTTGGGGGAACAACAGCAGAACTGTCCATCTCCGGAATGGGTTGAGGGGCATAATCACTGTGGTAGCCCGGGGAAAGCGTTAAGTCCCGAAGGGTGACATCAGGTTCCGGGCAGTGAGTGCCACCGGGAGTGAACGGGAGTTGTTGCTTTTTGGGGAAAAATGTATTGTGAATGCGGGTATACAGCCGGAACAGAAAAAAATAAGATGCCCGTGGTTCTTTTTTTAACCACTGTGTATATTCCTCTATGGCACCGAGCTGTTGTTTGTGCCGTTTTATAGCATCGATATACGGACAGCTGGTGCAGATATCATCCAGTTCCTTTCCCACAATACACCTCACCTGCTCTTCCCACATTTGCAGATTTTAAGAAAGCAAACAAAAACCTCCGTACATGATGTACAGAATGTACAGAACAATCTGGCAGGTACTGGCGTCAGAAGAGCTCCGGGCCGCCTGCACTTTCCGGAATGGCCGGTTATGAAAAACCGGAAATTCAGTCTCTGTTGTAAGATGTACCCTCTGATACTACGTTTTCGTTTTCTCTGTGTATTTAACTCACTGTATTTATTGTCTTTTTAAGCCTGACTGGTATTCTCCGGTCATAGTGTGCCGGATATATATCCCGTAATCTTCTCATTTTTATATAAAAATACCTGCACTCTCTTCAGCGCATCTGTCTCCTTTAAGTAAAAAATGTTTTCACGTATTGCTGTAAATTCATTTTAAATCAGTGTATTACCTTGATATTGCTGTCTCCTGGTTTGATGCGTAATCGTTCTGCCTTTCTGGATGATTCTGGTGCTTCCGGGTGCATTCTCCTCTGCACATGCAACAGTTCGTCATCGCCACGTTCCCAAAAAGCATATAAAAACGAATCGAATTTGATATTTTTTTCAATCGTTTTTCATAGGAATTTCGTAGGGTGTTCTCCGCTATAACCTCCATATTTGCTGTCTTTTTCTTCATAAATCGTATGCAATGTAGCCTGTCTGTCAAGACCTCTTCTCTGCTGTTGAGGAGACGATCTCATTTTTGGTCTTTTCCGGGAGAGAGGCTGTCAGATGAGCGAGCCGGATTTACTGTCAGAGGTACACCCCGTAGCAGACCTGTGCTCCCATTTCCGCGATCCGGAACCAACAACGCCCTACGGTTAATACTATTTGAAGCGTCAGGTACTGCAGGAAGTTCCCCCCTGCGCGGACATCGGTTCCTGCCGACATCTCACAATACGGTCAGACTGTCATGCAGTAACACCCGCAATGCGGTCTGCGGTTTTAAGTGCACCGATAATGCGTCATAGTAAGTCTGGGGGAGTTACGGAATGCCTGTTAAGTCGTGCCGTGGGTGGAGACAGCTTACTTTTCCACAGCAACTGCAGTCATTCAGGATGATCAGGAGATATTCTGTCAATGTCACGATCCTGCCATTTTCGTACCCGCTAAGATACTTCCGTTACTGGTGCTGTCCGCTTTTCACCATTTCATCCTCACTGACAGGCGTTGCGTTTTGGGTCATCACCACAGCTTTACGTTTCTCTTTTAACCGGTAACGCTCTCCTTTGATATTCAGCGTGGTTGAGTGATGCAGCAGTCAATCCAGGAGCTCTGTTGTCCGGCAACCACCATATCAACTTCTTCCCGGGTGTGGCGGAGAGGTGGTATCCTGGCTGAGTTTCGAAGCGAACCGTTCTTTTTGACGGGCGCATTTTACGTCCGGGCTGAATGTAGTAACGCGGCATGGAACGTCGGCCCGTATGGCCCATTGTGTCACGAACGGTGCAATAGTGATCCACACCCAACGCCTGAAATCAGATCCAGGGGGTAATCTGCTCTCCTGATTCAGG